>Ga0075163_10008670_pt1 | contig 13361 bp, 11 predicted proteins | sample JI1023141ADNA_FD_71478 | JGI IMG/M metagenome (GOLD analysis project Ga0075163, IMG submission 71478) | Wastewater effluent complex algal communities from Wisconsin, to seasonally profile nutrient transformation and Carbon sequestration -... | ecosystem: Engineered > WWTP > Effluent > Algae...
CAGGACGGGAGCATTGCGCTTTCATGAAAAAACGACCTGACTCCAGCCAAAATCGCCTCGATTCATCTCGGATCGTGAAATTAACCTGTCGGGCAACATCAAGTCCGACAGGCTGCTAGGTTTATCCAGTCGCTCGCCGCTGGCACATGAACTGCTTGCCCATGGTCATGTGGGCGGCTGTCGTTTCGCAGCGCATCCGTTCAACATTTAACGGCGAGCCCGCCCGCGCCCGCTGCAGAATTGCCTGAACCACCCGGAGACGCCGAAAGTGTTACCCCTGCTCATCGTCAAGCTTGGCGACACCATTCCCGACCTCGCAGCCTGCAGGGGCGGCTTCGAAACCTGGATTGCTGCGGCGCTGGGCAATGCACCGGTACGGATCCTCGATCCCCGTTTTGATGCGCAGGGCCTGCCCGACCCCGGCGAGATCTCCGCCGCCGTCGTCACCGGCTCCCGCGCCATGGTGACCGACCGGGCCGCCTGGAGCGAGAACACCGCCCGCTGGCTGGCCCGGCTGGTGGCTGCGGGCCGGCCCGTGCTCGGCATCTGCTACGGCCACCAGTTGCTGGCCCACGCCCTGGGCGGCGAGGCCGACTGGCATCCCGAGGGCATCGAGATCGGGACGGTGGCCGTCCGCAAGACCCCGGCCGCCATCGCCGACCCGCTGTTTGCCGAGCTGCCGGACGTCTTCCATGCCCAGGCTGTCCATCGCCAGACCGCCGTGCGCCTGCCCCCGGGGGCCGAGTGCCTGGCCCACAACGACTTCGAGCCCCACCACGCCTTCCGTTTCGGCGAGGCCGCCTGGGGCGTGCAGTTCCACCCGGAGTTCGACGCCTTCGCGATGCGCGGCTACATCCGGCATCTGGCCGACGCGTTGCGTAGCGACGGGGCCGACCCCGAGGCGCTGGCCCGCACGGTCACCGATACGCCGGCGGCGGCAGCCATCCTTGCCCGCTTCGGGCGCTTCGTCATGGAGCGGTCTGCCGGCATGCGGGCCTAAATGCAACGAAACCGAGTGTTTCCGCGGCCTTATGGTGGCCGTCGGGGCGTTCTTGATGGCGTGAGCATGTAGAATCCACCCGTGCGTGCTGCAGGGAGCCCAGGGTGGCAAAAACGATCTTCCGGTGCTTGTCCGTCTTTTTCTTGGTGGCGGTCGTCGGCCTGGCCCATGGGGCAGAGCGCGTGCTGAAGGTCGGGGTGATCCACCACTCGCCGCCCATGTCCTACCTCGACGCCTCCGGTGCGCTGACCGGCTTCAATGTCGAGATCATGCGCGAGCTGTGCAACGAGATGGCCGCCCGCTGCGAGACGGTTACCCTCACCCTCGACCGGGTGGTCGACGCCCTGGCTGCAGGCGAGGTCGACTTCGCTGCCGTGAGCCTGCTGGTCACCCCCGAGCGCCGGGCCCGGGTGCTGTTGACCAAGCCTTATTACCGCTCGATCAGCGTCTGGTTTGCCCGGCCCGGCATCAAGCCCGGCGAGGCGCGGGTTGCCGTCGTGAAGGGCAGCATCCAGGCGCGCTACGCCCAGGCCCACGCCTGGCCGATGCAGCCCTTCGACAACCACGAGGCCATCTTCGATGCCCTCGCTGCCGGGCGGGCGGAGGCTGCCCTGCTGCCGATGGCGAACGCCGTCGCGTTGCGGCTGGACACCCGTGCGCCGGCCCAGGCCCTGGCGAGCACCGTGGTCCAGGACCCGGAGCTCGCCGGCGATGCCTCGCTGGGGGTCAATCCGCGTGATCGTGCGCTGCTCGACAAGCTCAACGATGCCATCGACGAGATCAAGCGCGACGGCCGTTTCGACCGCATCAACACCCGCTTCATACCCTTCCGCCTCCAGTGACGACCCCTGCCAAGCCCGCTGATGTGCATCGAACCTGGCGGGCCGGGCGTGTTCTGCTGGCGCTCAGCTGCGTCTTTGCGGTGGTTGCGGTGTGCGGGGTCGGCTGGCTGGCGGTGGATCTCTATGCGGTCGGCGTGGCGGCGGGCCGGCTGCAGGGCGAGACGGTGCCGTGGACGATCGAGCGCCAGCGCCTCGGCCGCAATCTCGAGCAATTGCGCCTCGAGGGCCAGCGCGTCCTGACGGCCCCCAGCCCGGCCGGCCGGCAGGACGCGCTGTTCCTGGTGCACATGCTGTCGGCCCAGCCGGGCATGGCGGACGACCCGCGCACCGCCAGCCTGGCGGCCGAAGTCGAGCGTTTCCTGCAGCAGGTCGAGGCCCCGGCGACACCGGCCGACATGCGGGCCTGGGAGGCGCTCTCGAGCCGCCTGCGCCTGATGGCCGACGATCTGTCGGTGGACGGGGGCAAGCGGATGAGCCGCGAGCTGGGCCGCATGTCCGGCGAGATGGCACAGGCGAGCTACAAGCTGCTCTTCAACCTGGCCCTGATGGCAGGCTTCATGGTGGCCTTCCTGCTGGTCGTGCGGCGCTATCTTATCCGCCCGCTGCAGCGCATCCGGCGGGTGCTGTCGGCCCTCGACCCCCGGGGGCCGGTGCCGGCCTTCCCGCCCGGGCCGATGGCCGAGATCCGCGCCGTCGAGGACGCCATCGTGCGCTTCCACGCCACCCTGCTCGAGAACGACGAAGTGCGCCTGCGCCTGGAGCGCCTGGCCACCACCGACGGGCTCACCGGGCTGTTCAACCGGCACCACTTCATGGCCCTGGCCGCCGACGAGATGGCCCGTGCTGCCCGCTACGGCCGGCCGATCACCGTCGGCATCGCCGACCTCGACCACTTCAAGCAGGTCAATGACAGCCTCGGCCACGCGGCGGGCGACCACGTGCTCAAGACCTTTGCCACCCTCCTCGGCGACACCGTGCGCCAGACCGACCGGGTGTGCCGCTACGGCGGCGAGGAGTTCGCCTTCGTGTTCCCCGAGACCACGCCCGACGAAGCGCTGCTGCTCGGCGAGCGCCTGCGCGCGCGCCTGTTCGAGAGCCCCCCGGTCCTGCCCGACGGGCGCCGCCTGGCCGTCAGCTTCAGCCTGGGCCTGGCCGACGCATCCGGCTGCGGCCTCGAAGAGAGCCTCGCCCGGGCCGACCTGGGCCTCTACGAAGCCAAGCGCGCCGGCCGCAACCGCACCGTCGTCACCCGGCGGCCGGACGGGCTCTGATCACCCCGGCGTCACCCGTAGCGCCGCGCCGCCTCCACCGCCAGGCCGGCGCCGATGCTGCCGAACAGGTCGCCCTCCACGCAGCGCGCCCGGGGCAGCTCGGCGGCGATGCGCGCCCGCAGCTGGGGCACGCCGCTGGCGCCGCCGGTGAAATACAGGCTGTCGACGCGCTCCCGGGCCACCCCGGCCTGGTTCAGCAGCTCATCCACGGTTCTGGTGACCCGCTCCACCAGGCTGTGGGTGGCCTGGGCGAAATCCTCGCGGCCGATGTCATGGACCAGCCCCGGCTCCAGCCGGTCCAGCTGCAGGCGGGTGCTCGCCCCGGCTGACAGCTCGATCTTGGCCTGCTCCACCTGCAGCGCCAGCCAGTGGCCCTCCCGCTGGCCGATCAGGCGGGCCAGGCGGTCGAGTTCGCGCCTGGCGGTGGCGTCCCGGTAGATGTGCTGGAAGTCGGCGAAGGCCTGGCGGGTGTAGGCGAAGTTGATGGTGTGCCAGGTGGCAAGCTGGAAGAACAGCCCGGAAGGGATTTCGGCGCCGCTCTTCATCAGGCCCTTGTGGCCCAGCAGCGGCATCACGCACTCCAGCGACAGGGCCCGGTCGAAATCGGTGCCGCCCACATGCAGGCCGGCGTTGCCCAGCAGATCGTCGTGGCGGTCGAGGTGGTGGGCCCGCTCGGGCGACAGGCGCACCAGCGAGAAGTCGGCCGTGCCGCCGCCGATGTCGGCGATCAGCACCAGCTCTTCGCGGGCCAGCGAGGCCTCGTAGTGCAGCGCCGCGCCGATCGGCTCGAACTGGAAGCTCACCTCGCGGAAACCCACCTGGCGGGCGATGTATTCCAGGGTGTCCTGGGCGCGGCGGTCGGCGGCGGGGTTGTCGTCCACAAAGAACACCGGCCGGCCGAACACCGCCTCGTCGAAGGATCGCCCGGCCTCGCGCTCGGCCCGCCGCTTGAGCTCGCCGATGAAGCTCGCCAGCAGGTCGCTGTAGCGCAGCGCCCGCCCGCCCACCTCGGTGCTGCCCTCCATCAGGTTGCTGCCGAGCAGGCTCTTGAGGGCGCGCATCAGGCGGCCTTCGTAGCCCTCCAGGTATTCCTGCAGCGCGTCGCGCCCGTAGTGGGTGCTCTCTTCGTCGGCGTTGAAGAACACCGCCGACGGCAGCGTCGGCTTGCCATCCTCCAGCGGCAGCAGCGCCGGCACCCCGGGCCGCAACCAGCCGACGGTGGAGTTGGAGGTTCCGAAGTCGATTCCGCAGGCGCGGGCGGGAGCGGCACTCATGGGCGGGCGTGGGAGAAGCGGGGGGCGGATGTTACGCCGGTTGAGGGTGGCGAGGAAGAGGGGCGCAGCCCGCCTTCGGCGGCGGGGCGATGGCCGGCCCGATCTGCCGAGTGCGATCCCGGGAACGTCCAAATTAATCCCCGCGGGCGATTAATTGATTGCTCGACGGCAAAATGAAATTCCTGCTGCCCTATTTATTTGGAGAAAAACGGGATTAAAAGATCCCTCAGCGCTTATTTTTTGGACCGGCGAGGGATTTCTTCGGAGCGAATCGGGATTAAGTAAAGCCGTTTTGGGATTTTTAAATCCCGGCCTCGTTAAAAGGGACGAGGAATTCGTATTTGTCGGGAGCCCGGAGGAATCAAAAAATCCCCCTGAGCTATCTTTTACCTTGCGCCGGGTACGCGCTGGCAGCGCGGGGCGGTAGGGCGGAGCGCGCGAGACGTCTGCCAGCCCGGATGTCTCACTCCTTCTTGATCAACCCCGCCAGCGCCGCAAAAGGGTTGTGCGTCGCGGCCTTGCCGGGTTGCTTGGCGGTGACGTTGCCCTGGGTGGCTTCGAGCTGGCGCTGGTGTTCGTTGTCGTGGCAGTAGAGGCACAGCAACTCCCAGTTGCTGCCGTCGGACGGGTTGTTGTCGTGGTTGTGGTCGCGGTGGTGCACCGTGAGTTCGCGCAGGTTGGCGTGGGTGAACTCGCGGGCGCAACGGCCGCAGATCCAGGGATAGATCTTGAGGGCTTTTTCGCGGTAGCCCTCGGCACGCTTGTCGGCGGCGCGGCGGGCTTCGAGGACGAGGCGGTCGAGTTTTTCGCTCATGCTTGGGCTCCAGGGAAGCGGGTGGCCAGGTCGGCCAGGGCGTCTTCGATGACTTCGGCGGCCCATTCGAGTTCGGGCTCGCCGACGATCAGCGGCGGGGCGAAGCGCAGCACGCTGTCGTGGGTGTCCTTGGTCATCAGGCCGCGGGCGAGCAGCCATTCGGCGGCGGTGCGGGCGTTGACGCGGCGGGTGTCGAGTTCCATGCCGATCAGGAGCCCGCGGCCGCGCACCTCGCGGATCAGCGGGCTGTCGATGGCCTGCAGGCGGGCCAGGAAGGTGGCGCCGAGGCGGGCGGCGCGCTCGGCCAGGCGCTCGTCGGCGAGGAGGCGCAGGGCTTCGTCGGCGACGGCGGAGGCGAGCGGGTTGCCGCCGAAGGTGGAGCCGTGGTCGCCCGGGCGGAAGACCTGCATCAGCTCATCGTTGGCCAGGAAGGCCGAGACCGGCAGCAGGCCGCCGCCGAGGGCCTTGCCGAGGATCACGCCGTCGGGGCGCACGCCCTCGTGCTCGCAGGCGAGCAGGCGGCCGGTGCGGCCCAGGCCGGTCTGCACCTCGTCGGCGATCAAGAGCACGTTGTGCTGGCGGCAGATCTCGGCGCAGCGGGCGAGCCAGCCGGCGGGCGGGATCACGATGCCGCCTTCGCCCTGGATGGGTTCGAACAAAAAGGCCGCGGTGTTGGGGGTGATGGCCGCCTCGAGCGCCGCCGCGTCGCCGTAGGGGATGCTGCAGAAGCCCGGCGCGAAGGGGCCGAAGCCGTCCCGGTACTGGGCCTCGGAGGAGAAGCCGACGATGGTGGTGGAGCGGCCGTGGAAGTTGTTGGCGCAGACGATGATCCCGGCCTGGCCGTCGGCCACGCCCTTGACCTTGTAGGCCCACTTGCGGGCGGCCTTGATGGCGGTCTCGACGGCTTCGAGGCCGGTGTTGACCGGCAGCGCCCGGTCGTAGCCGAGCAGCGCCGACAGGCGTTCGAGCATCAGCGGCAGGCGGTCGTTGGAGTAGGCCCGCGAGGTGAGGGCGAGCCGGCCGGCCTGGTCGGTGAGGGCGCGCACCAGGCGCGGGTGGCTGTGGCCGAAGCTGACCGCCGAGTAGGCGCTCATCATGTCGAGGTAGCGCCGGCCTTCGACGTCCCACAGCCAGACGCCTTCGCCGCGGGTGAACACCACCGGCAGCGGGGCGTAGTTGCGGGCGCCGAAGGTGTCTTCGCGCTGGCGCAGTTGGGCGGTGGTGGGGCCGAGGGCGGCGGCGGCGATGTCGCGCACCCAGCCGGCGCCGCTGCCGTCGCGGTCGCGCTCGGGCACGTATTCGACGATCTCGAGGGCCATCAGGTCGGCGCAGCTGCGCAGGCCGTGGAGGGCGTCGACGAGTTCCTGCGGGTCGAGGCCGCCTGGCACCAGGCAGGTGGTGGCGGGCAGTTTGGCGCAGTCGATGGAGTCGAGGTCCACCGACACGCCGAAGCCGGCGGTGCCCTCGCGGGCGATGGTCATGGCCTCGCACAGCACGGCGGGCAGGCCGCGGGCCTGGACTTCGGGCATGAAGAAGATCTTGACGCCCAGCTTCTGGAGCAGCTCCAGCTCTTCGGGCTCCCACGAGCGGGCGCCGACGATGGCCACGTGGGCCGGGTCGAGGTGCGGGCCGGGCAGGCCGGTGAGGGCCTCGTGGCCGACCCCCAGCAGCGCCGACAGGGGCATGCCGTGGATGTTGCCGGTGTGGGTGCTGCGCTCGGTGTGGGCGTCGAGGTGGGCGTCGATCCAGATCAGGCCGAGCTTGCCGCGGGGGGCCAGGCTGCGCGCGACGCCGCGCCAGGTGCCGGCGCCGATGGCGTGGTCGCCCCCCAGCACGAGGGGGATCGCCCCGTCGTTGCAGACGCTGGCGACGCTGTCGGCCAGGTCGTGCAGCAGGTTGCTGACCAGGGCCAGGCGCTCGGGCATCGGTGGGTGGGGCGGTTTGGGGGCGGAGGGTTCGAACAGGGTTTCCCACCGGGCGCGCACGCCGCGCTGGCGGAGCTGGGCGTCGAGGCCGAGGGCGCGCAGGGCGCGGGGCCCGGCGGCGGGGCCGAAGATGGGGGCGCCGAGGCAGGAGCCGACGCCGACGATACGGACCGGGCGGGAGGGCACGAACGGGACGGGCATGATGATCCTTCGCGGGTGGGCGGAAGTCCTGCCTGTTGGAGCGGCCGCGTGGCCCATTCGTTCAGGCTGCGGGCGGGAGGCGGGAAGGCGCGGGCTTCAGTGCAGCCAGTGCCAGGCTTCGAGGCCGATCAGCACCGCCAGCAGGCCGGCCATGGCGGCGATCCAGCGGTTCTGGCGGCGGGTCTCGTCGGCCAGCCGGGCGACCTGGGCGGGCAGGGCGTCGCTGTGGGGGGCGGTGAGGTGCTGGTGGATCAGGCGCGGCAGCTGGGGCAGGGTGCCGGCCCAGTCGGGGGCTTCGTTCTTGAGCTGGTTGACCAGCGCGCGCCAGCCGATCTGGTCGTTCATCCAGCGCTCGAGGAAGGGCTTGGCGGTTTTCCAGAGGTCGAGGTCGGGGTCGAGCTGGCGGCCGAGGCCCTCGATGTTGAGCAGCGTTTTTTGCAGCAGCACGAGCTGGGGCTGCACTTCCATCTCGAAGCGGCGGGCGGTCTGGAACAGGCGCAGCAGGGTCTTGCCGAAGGAGATGTCCTTGAGTGGGCGGTCGAAGATCGGCTCACAGACGGCGCGGATCGCGCCCTCGAACTCATCCACCCGGGTGTGGGCGGGCACCCAGCCGGCCTCGATGTGGGCCAGCGCCACGCGGCGGTAATCGCGCTGGAAGAAGGCCAGGAAGTTGGTGGCGAGGTACTTTTTGTCGGAGTCGTTGAGGGTGCCGATGATGCCGAAGTCGAGGGCGATGTAGCGCCCGCGGGCGGGGCCGTCGGTGGCGACGAAGATGTTGCCCGGGTGCATGTCGGCGTGGAAGAAGCCGTCGCGGAAAACCTGGGTGAAGAAGATCTCGACGCCGGCCCGGGACAAGGCCTTGAGGTCGATGCCGTCGGCGCGCAGCTTGTCGAGCTGGGAGATGGGGATGCCCTTCATGCGCTCCATCACCATCACGTTGGTGGTGCACCAGTCCCAGTGCACTTCGGGCACCACCAGCAGCTCGGAATCCTTGAAGTTGCGCCGCAGCTGCGAGCAGTTGGCGGCCTCGCGCATCAGGTCGAGCTCGTCGCGCAGGTATTTGGAGAACTCGGCCACCACCTCCCGCGGCTTGAGCCGGCGGCCCTCGGGCCACACCTTCTCGAGCACCGTGGCGGCCGCGTCGAGCAGGGCCAGGTCGTGGGTGATGACCGGGGCGATGCCCGGGCGGAGGATCTTGACCGCCACCTCGGTGCCGTCGGGCAGCTGCGCAAAATGCACCTGGGCGATGGAGGCCGAGGCCACCGGCTGGCGGTCGAAGCGGGCGAAGACTTCGTCCACCGGCTTGCCGTAGGCTTCGTGGAGCTGCGCCAGCGCCTCTTCGGTGGGGAAGGGCGGCACGCGGTCCTGGAGGCGGGCGAGCTCTTCGGCGATGGCCGGCGGCAGCAGGTCGCGGCGGGTGGACAGCATCTGGCCGAACTTGACGAAGATCGGCCCGAGGGATTCGAGGGCCTGGCGCAGGCGGGCGCCGGCGGGTTCGTCGAAACGGCGGCGGTAGCGGCTGAGCCAGGCGAACCGGCCGGTCGGCTCGTTGGAAAGGATCATCTGGTCGAGGCCGTATTTCAGGCTGACGGAGATGATCTTGACGAGGCGAAAGAGGCGCACGGCGGCAGGCTTGGAGGAAAACGCGGATTGTGCCCGGAAAGCCCGGGCGGTGAAAGCGGCGGGCCCGCCTCAGCGCCGGCGGCGCGGGCGTTCGGGCGGTGGCGGCTGGACGCCCGGATGGACCTGCTCGACGAGCCAGCGCACGGTGTTGCGGATGTCGCGCTTGAGGGCTTCGTCGGCGGCGGGCTTGCCGAAGTCGAGGCGTGCGAGGCCGTCGGCATCGACGCCGAAGGTCGGCAGGCGCCATTCCCGTTCGACCACGAAGAGGTGGTCGCCGTCGCGGATGGCCTTCTGGGCCACCACGTAGCCGTAATCGCGCTCGCCGAAGCGCCCGCAGTAGGCGGTGCGCGTGGCGTGGGGCAGGCCGTCGCGCTCGCCGCTGGTGAGGCCGCTGGTGGTGAAGGGGCGGCAGTGGGAGGCGAGGCCGCTGGCGATGTGGCCGAGGTAAACGTCGGGGCTCATGCCCTGGTCGGCAAAGCGCTGCACCAGCAGGCGGTCGCGGTAGTCTTCGAGGCCCTGGCCGCGGGGGATGTATTCCTCGTGGCGCACGCCCTGGCCTTCGCGCCACTCGACGACACGCCAGCCTACGCCCGCCGGGAGCGGCAGGCGCCATTCGAGGGTGGGCGCTTCGGCCAGCGCGCTGCCGCCGGCCAGCAGGCCCGCGGCCCCCAGCACGCTGGCGGCGCCGCGGCGGAGGGATAGCCAGGGGCGGCAGTGGATGTGGCGGCGAAGGTTCACGGCGTGGCTCGCTGGGCTGCGTGGTCCCTGAAACATACGCCATCCGGCGGGTCTTCGTCACCTCCGCCGCACTTTGTTGGCGCCCGGCGTGAGCGCGGCCGCCGGGATGCCCCCCGCTTCGATATAATCCGGGACTTTTAGTCGCAGTTTTTTGCCATGAGCGCCGATTCCAAGACCCAGCTTGCCGACCTACTGCGTGCCGCGCTCCTCAGCGTGGCCCCCGATCAGGCCGATACCCCCATCAACCTGGAGCGTCCGAAGCAGGCCGGTCACGGGGATTTCGCGAGCAATCTGGCCCTGCAGCTCGCCAAGCCCCTCAAGCGCAACCCGCGCGACCTGGCCAACCTGCTGCTGGCCGAGCTGCCGGCCTCCAGCCTGGTCGCCAAGGCCGAGGTGGCCGGCGCCGGCTTCATCAACTTCACGCTGGTCTCCGACGCCAAGACGGCGGTCGTGCAGCGCGTGCTCGAGCAGGGCGAGGCCTTCGGCCGCGGCCAGAAGAGCGGCGTCAAGGTGCAGGTGGAGTTCGTCTCCGCCAACCCCACCGGCCCGCTCCACGTCGGCCACGGCCGCGGCGCGGCCTACGGCGCGTCGCTCTCCGACGTGCTCGATTTTGCCGGCTTCGACGTGACCCGCGAGTACTACATCAATGACGCCGGCCGGCAGATGGACATCCTGGCGCTGTCCACCTGGCTGCGTTATCTCGACCTCTTCGGCGTCGCCATCGCCTTCCCGCCCAACGCCTATCAGGGCGACTACGTGAAGGACATGGCCGCCCAGATCAGGGAAGCCCACGCCGACCGCTTCGCCAAGGTGAGCGCAGCCGATGTGCTGCACGGCGCGCCCACCGTCGAGGCCGACAAGGAAGGCCACCTCGACGCGCTGATCGCCAACGCCAAGAACCTGCTCGGCTCCGATTACGCCTGGGTGCACGGCTTTGCCCTCACCGAGCAGCTCGGCGACGGCCGCGAGGATCTCGAGGAGTTCGGCGTCACCTTCGACAAGTGGTTCTCCGAGCGTTCGCTGTTCGACACCGGCCTGGTCGAGAAGGCCGTCACCGAGCTCGAGGCCCGCGGCCATCTTTATGTACAGGATGGCGCGAAGTGGTTCCGCTCGACTGCCTTCGGCGACGAGAAGGACCGCGTGGTGCAGCGCGAGAACGGCCTGTTCACCTACTTCGCGTCCGACATCGCCTATCACGCCAACAAGTACGAGCGCGGCTTTGATCGCGTCATCGACATCTGGGGCGCCGACCACCACGGCTACATCCCGCGTGTGAAGGGTGCACTGCAGGCGCTGGGCCTGCCGCCCGAAAAGCTCGACGTGGCGCTGGTGCAGTTTGCGGTGCTCTACCGTGACGGGCAGAAGGCCGCGATGTCCACCCGCTCCGGCGAGTTCGTCACCCTGCGCGAGCTGCGCCGCGAGGTCGGCAACGACGCCTGCCGCTTCTTTTATGTGCTGCGCAAGGCCGACCAGCACCTCGATTTCGACCTCGACCTCGCCAAGAGCCAGAGCAACGAGAACCCGGTGTATTACATCCAGTACGCCCACGCCCGCCTGTGCTCGGTGCTGGGCCAGTGGAACGGCGTGCTGGCCGACCTGTCCGGCGCCGATCTCGCCCGCCTCGACAACGAGCGCGAGCTTGCACTGTGCGCCCGCCTCACGGCCTTCCCCGAGATCGTGCAGGGCGCCGCGGCCGACTACGCGCCGCACCAGATCGCCTTCTACCTCAAGGATCTGGCCGGCGAGTTCCACAGCTACTACAATGCCGAGCGCATGCTGGTGGACGACGAAGGCCTCAAGCTGGCCCGCCTGGCGCTGGCCGCGGCGGTGCGTCAGGTGATCCGCAACGGCCTGGCGCTGTTGGGTGTCTCCGCTCCCGATTCCATGTAATTTCAGACGGCCTGTTCATGACCCGCGATCAAAAGCCTCGCCTGCAGACCAAGAAACCCAAGTCAGGTAGCCGGGGTAGCACCCTGGTGGGGATTTTCGTCGGCCTGATCCTCGGTGCGCTGGTCGCGGCGGGCATCGCGCTGTACTTCACCTCGTCCTCGCCTTTCCCAAAAGCCCGGCAGGACGACAAGCCCGCGCCGGCGCCGCAGCCGCCCAAGCCCGCCAGCGAGCCCATCGCCCTGCCCGGCAAGCCGGGTGACAAGCCGGTCGAGAAGCCGCGCTTCGATTTCTACAACGTGCTGCCCAAGGGCTCCGACGCGCTTCCCGCGCCGGAAAAGCCCGAGGAGACCACCGAGATCGTCAAGCCCGAGAAAGCCGAAAAGGCTGACAAGCCCAAGCCAGCCAAGGCCGACGAGGCAAGCAAGCCCGCCAGGGAAGACAAAGCCGACAAGGTGGACAAGTCGAAGGACGAGGCCGAGCGCGCCAAGGCCGAGGCGGCGCTGCTCGACAAGCCCGTGGCGCCCGAGAAGTTCTACCTCCAGGCCGGCGCCTTCGAAGATCCGTCCGAGGCGGACAACCTCAAGGCGCGTCTTGCGTTGATGGGGGTGGAGGCCAGCGTGCAGAAGGTCGACGTGCCCGAGAAAGGCACGATGCACCGGGTGCGCGTCGGCCCCTACATGGGCCAGGAGGCGATGAGCAAGGCTCGCGAGCAGCTCAGCTCGAGCGGCATCGGCACCGCCATCGTCAAGATCAAGCCGAAGGAACCAAAACCCGTCCCGGCCCCTCAATGAGTGCTTTGAAGAACCTAGGAGTAAGCGTAATGCAGCGTCGTGACGTCCTCAAACAGCTTTCCGCGCTGGCGGTTCTCGGTGGCGTGGGCCTGCCGACCCTGGCCCAGCCCGCCGGCTACGAGCTGGTGGCGCCGCCCCAGCCCACCGAGGCCAAGGGCAAGGTCGAGATCCTGGAGTTCTTCCATTACGGCTGCCCCCACTGCAAGAGCTTCGATCCGCTGCTGGAGCTGTGGGTCAAGAAGCTCCCCGCCGACGTGGTCTTCACCCGCGTGCCGGTGACCTGGGGCAACCCGCAGCTGATCGGCCTGGCCAAGCTCTTCCTGACCCTCGAGACCACCGGCGACCACGCCCGTCTGCATGGGCAGATCTTCGACGCGGTGCAGTCCGAGAAGCTGCCGCTGCACACCGAGGCCGGCGCCCAGGAGTGGGCGGTCAAGAAGGGTATCGACGCCAAGAAGTTCGCCGAGGCCTATCGCTCCTTCAATGTCGGTGTGCGCCTCAAGCGCGTCGAAGAGCTGGGCCGCAACTACAAGGTCCAGGGCGTGCCGCTGCTGGCCGTCGATGGCAAGTACTTCACCTCGGCGTCGATCGCCGGCAGCCACGAGGCCGCGCTCAAGTCGGCCGACCAGCTGATCGTCCGCGCCCGCGGCGAGCAGGGCCGCAAGTAAGCTGCCGATCCGGTGTCGCCCGCGGGGCGGCACCGCTTCCATTTCCCCCTCTCATTTCCCCTCTTCCGGCATGTCACGGCGGGTCTTCATCACCGGCGCATCCAGCGGGATCGGCGCGGCCCTCGCCCGCCACTATGCCGCCAGCGGGGCCACGCTCGGGCTGGTCGGCCGCCGTAAGGACGCCCTCGACGCGCTCGCCCGCAGCCTGCCCGGCGAGCATGCGGTGTATCGCCTCGACGTGGCGGCGCCCGCTGCGCTGGCCGAGGCGGCGGCCGATTTCATCGGGCGTTTCGGGCTGCCCGACGTGGTGATCGCCAACGCCGG
>Ga0075163_10008671_pt1 | contig 13361 bp, 19 predicted proteins | sample JI1023141ADNA_FD_71478 | JGI IMG/M metagenome (GOLD analysis project Ga0075163, IMG submission 71478) | Wastewater effluent complex algal communities from Wisconsin, to seasonally profile nutrient transformation and Carbon sequestration -... | ecosystem: Engineered > WWTP > Effluent > Algae...
CCTGATAACTCGCAACGCTTCCGACTTCCGAAGGTGGTTTCCGAAACTCACGATCAAAGAGGCCTCGTGACGAGGGCGTAGCCGGGAAGTTCGGTAAGATCCAATCGACCACACTTACCGCTGGTGTCCGCGTGGGCGCCAGTTCTCTGAGCAGGGCCTACACCGAAACACTGAGCTCGACGCCCCAATGGACAATCCCTGGCAGTCACCAATGGACGGACGTGCAGCGGCCACCGTAATCACCAAAGCGCTCTCCGGTGTTGACGGAATTTCGTGTGCGTTTGTCTTTGGGTCCCTCGCAACGGGGACAGAGCGGAACGACAGCGATGTCGACCTCTTCGTGATCGGACGAATCGATGGACGAAGGGTGGCGCAAGCAACTCGGGGAATAAGCGACAACGCCTTGGGACGTGTTCTGAACTGGATGCTCTACACCGAAGAGGAAATGAGTCTGCGCATTCGTGATCGAAATCATTTTGTGCTCAGTGTGCTCGCAGGTCCCAAGCTGTTTGTCGTTGGGAACGAAAAAAGCCTTCCGGAGTATCGGGAGTGTGTTCCCAGAGAATCAACCCAACCGTAGGCTGCGCGGTTGGGCCCGATCAGAGATAGCGTGCCACTGAAAGCGGCGGCTATCTTGGGGCATGGAACTCATCGGATACACCGCGCCGCGTTATCTCGCAGGAATCGTTCAGCGCAGGGGAGGCTTTCTCACCCCCCTCTTCGGATCGAGCAGCGAGCCCCACGTCGCCTCGGGAGGCAGGGTCGTCGAATCATTTTGGTCGGTAGCGGTCACGCCAGGAGCGATCCTGCCGGTTCCGGCAGGGGCCCTCGCACCGACGCTCAATGTCGCCGAACCGATGGCTTTCGCATTCGAAGCGATGCACGGCGAAATCCGATTCGGCACAGCCGAAGACGTCGGCACTTTCGTTCGGCAGCAATTCTCGTCGTTCGATTCCCTTCCGTTCACGCAGACGGAGATGGGCCACTTCTTGGCCGACCTGGTCCTTTGGGAGCAGGCCATGGATCGATGCGTCACCTTGCTCGAAAATGAGCGCCCCGGCAGCGGGAAGCGTTTCGCACTGAATAACCCCTATGCGCCGCGCGGGATCGTAACGACCACCTCCACCACTTCCGGACCGAATACACTATCTTGAGCCATGGAAACAACACCTGAATACGTCCGACTGAATGAGGCCGCACCCCGGCTCACCCTCCCCGCCACGGCACGTCCCAATGGCCCATATCACATCGAGCTTCCGACGACCGATCACCTGATCCTTGTTTTCGGCCATCGCTGGACCCACCGTGCTGCGAAGTTCAATCACCCGAAGGCGCTCGGGAAGTTTCTCCGGCTTCTGGAGTTCAAGCACTACCGTCGGGGTGGTGGCAAGTTCTGGACGGCGCACGTCGGGACCGACCTCTACCTGGCGGTTCCTTCCAACCTCGTCGAAATCGCCCTCGTTGCTGGCTATAGCTACGTGAAAGCCCGGATCAATGGCGTGTGCCTCACCCTCAATGTCAGCGGGGGTACATGCGACGGCTGGACTGACTGGGTCCGAGCCGAGGCCCATGTCGGTGTTGACCATGGAATCCGCGACCTGGTGAAGATTGCTGAGGTTGCCACCCCCCTCCCTGAACTCGAAGCCAAGGGGTGGACCGTTACGCGCGAGACCAAGGACGAGCGAGCCACGCAGAGCCTTCGCGACCACATGCAGTATCACGCATCCGATCCACGCATCCAGGCAATCGCAGGGTTGACCGGGGACCGCCTCAAGATTTCGCCGCCGGTTCCAGTAGCAGCCGTCGCATAAGATCCAAATTCGGAGCCGGCATAACCCGGCCCTTATCTTTCTTCATGATCACGAATATCGACCTCAACGCCGCGAAGGCGATTCGAGCAGAAGTTGCTGCAGCTCTTACGGCAATCGCCGAGAAACACGGACTCAAGTGCGACCTTGGAAAGACGACCTTTACGCCCGAAGGGGGCACCATCCGAATCGGTGCAGAATTCGCCGTTGGCACCATTGGTGGTGTCGATCGTGACCGAGTGCTGTTCGATCGGGATTGCCGCTTGGTCGGTCTTGAGCCGGAGGATTTTGGCAAGGTGTTCACGACCCCCACGGGCACTTTCAAGGTAACTGGAGTGTCGCTCAACCGTCCGAAGTATCCGATCAACGGGGTTTCCGTTCCCGACGGTCGCCGCCTGAAGTTCCCGGCCATTGTCGCCGCCCACATCCGGAAGACCCCTGCGCCGGCCGCAACCTAACCTCAGCTATTCTCGTAGATGAAATCTCCATCCACAACGCCTGTCCGCGAAGTTCTTGCATCGCTGTACGCCCAGATAGACGACCTTCGGCGCTGCGAAAACATCTCGCAGCGCGGCGAACGCATTTGGTCGTGCTCAATCGATCCCAGCCGATACGTCGAGGTCATGGCGGATGGCATCGGAGGAGCCCGCGCCGTATATGCGCGCGGCCAGATGGGCCATGAAGAAACTTCGCTTCTCGCCCAGCGGGCGTTCAGCACCGAGGAGGAAGCGATCGGGATTCTGGGTCTCTATCTCGATGGTAAATTCGGCGATGGTCCGGTCGTTACAATCCAGGAAGTATTCGATCCCGCGTTTCAACCCCAGGTGGTCGGTTGTTGACCGAAGACGCGTCGCAAGCCTGCTTACCTTGCTCCGCCGCCATATTTGAGCACACTTGACGACACGCCATTTGTCCTCATCCTTTGGACAAATGGCCATTGCCCTATTCAAGACCTATCCGCTCGAAGACAACCTGAAGATGGCGGAACTGGTGGCTATCGGACTGCCATCGCTTGCATTGAAGCAAGTTGCCTCCGCGCTTGGCCTGCAGCCCGCGAATGTCAGCCCGATGGTGAACATCACGAAGAAAACGATGGAGCGGAGGCTCAAAGACGGTGCCAAGCTGAAGCCCGACGAATCCGAGCGCGTCGCTCGACTGATGCGTGTCATCGCCCGCGCCACCGACGTCCTCGAGGATGACGCCAAAGCCCGCCAATGGCTCAACCGACCCCTGAAAGTCCTCGGCGGCCAAACGCCCCTTGCCCTGAGCGCGACAGAACCCGGCGCCCGTGAAGTGGAACAGGTCCTCGGCCGGCTGGAACAAGGTGTCTTTGCGTGATCACGGCTTGGCGTATCTGCAAAGCCAAGTGGGCGCGGTCGGCGTTTGACGGTCGCGGAGCGGCTGCGGTCCCGGGTCGCTGGAATAGTTCTGGGACGTCCATCATTTACACGGCCGAGAGCCGTTCTCTCGCTTCACTGGAAGTGCTCGTCCATGTTGAGGACACGAGCCTGCTCTCAGCGATGTCGCTGGTTGCGATACCCATAACTTTCTCTGACACCTTGGTGGAAGTCCCTACGAAATTCCCTGCCGACTGGCGTGAGTTACCCGCGCCCGCGTCGACCCGCTCGTTCGGCGACGCTTGGATTGCCTCCGGCCGCTCTGCGATTCTACGCGTGCCCAGTGTGGTGACCCTTGGGGAACACAACTTCCTATTGAATCCCCATCACTCGGATTTTTCCCGTATCACCATAGGAAAGCCGGAGCCGTTCTCCTTCGACGGCCGTCTTCACCGTTGAGACGGCGAGGAAGCGAAAGGGTTGGGTCGGCCGTATGGGACGCCGTATCTTGGTGGCATGCAGGTTGCCACCATCGAAGCTCCTCCAGCTGGCGCTCCGGACCTGGACTCCTACGACCGGGTGATCTTGGCATTCTCCGGTGGGAAGGACTCCCTTGCTTGCGCGCTTCACCTCCTTGAGCTGGGTGTGCCGTCCGAGAAAATCGAATTCCATCATCACGAGGTGGATGGTCGCGAAGGCCCGGCCTTCATGGATTGGGAATCGACTCCATCCTACTGCCGGGCCGACGCGAATGTGCTTGGTGTCAGACTGTTTTCGTCGTGGAAGGTGGGTGGCTTCGAGCGAGAGATGTTGCGCGACCAGCAGGCCACCGCAGCCACGAGTTTCGAAACGCGCAACCACGGGGTGATTACGGTCGGGGGAACTTCAGGAAAACTCGGGACGAGGCTTAAGTTCCCCCAGGTCTCCGCCGATTTGCGGTGCCGGTGGTGCAGCGCCTACCTGAAGATCGACGTACTAGACAAGGTCTTGGTGAATGGCCCCGATTATCAAGGGAAGCGCCTCCTGGTTGTAAGCGGGGAGCGAGCAGAAGAGTCCCCCAGCCGGGCCCGCTACAAGACCTTCGAGCCTGGACGCGTCCACTCCGTCCACAAGGGCCGCCACGTCGACCACTGGCGGCCGGTACACGGGTGGAGCACCGCGGAGGTGTGGGAAGTGATTCAGAGAAACGGCATCGTTCCGCACCCAGCGTACTTTCTGGGGTGGGGGAGACTCTCCTGCATGACGTGTGTATTTGCTTCTCCAAGTCAGTGGGCCACCATCCGTTCGATCACTCCCGAACGCTTCCGGCGGATTGCGGAATACGAGGCACGTTTCGGAGTCACGATTCAGCGAAAGAGGTCCGTGGTGGCCCTTGCCGACGCCGGCACGTCCTACGCCGCTGCGTTGTCTCAACCGGACGTGGTAGCGGCTGCGATGGCCGTCGAGTGGCGTGGCGTGGTGAAGGTTTCTCCAGATTGCTGGATCCTGCCTGCTGGCGCTTTTGGGGAATCAGCTGGACCGATTTAACTCGGCCTATCTTGAAAACATGAAAACCAAGGTATACGAAGGAACGATCCGGTGGACCCTCATGGAGGAAGTGGATGTGCAAGGGCATGCGCATACCGCTGAAGCGGTTGTCGCGTACATGGGAGGTGCATTCGATTCTTATCCCGAGCAGGAGCAGTTCTGGGTGCTGTTTCTCAATCGCAGGAACATGATCAAGGGTCGGTTGATGATCACCCTTGGGACCCTGAGTTCGACCCTGTGCGCCCCCCGCGAAGTGTTCCGGGCGGCGGTGCTCGCCAGTGCGGCGGCAATCATCGTCGTCCACAATCATCCAAGCGGCGTTATGCCGCATCCCGTTTTATGCCGCACCGCGCCCAGCTTTCACTCGGAGTTCGGGCACCGACATGCGGCATAAAACAGTGCTGGTCACAGCTCCTTCAGGAAGCTGAGCAGTCGGTCGCCGGGTCTGTATTTGCCTGGCCGACTCGATGCCGGATGAGTCTTGGCGAGGACGGCTTGTTTGAGCGCGAGGTTCGCATCCAGGTAGATCTGCGTGGTGTCGAGCGATTCGTGCCCGAGCCAGATGGCGATCATCGCTCGGTCGACGCCGGCCTGGAGCAACTCCATCGCCGCGGTGTGTCGCAGCACATGTGGTGTCACCCGTTTGGTTATCAACGATGCGCACCTCGCACGAGCTGCTAGGGTGTGCTTCTTCACGAGGTGCTGGACCGCATCCGCACTAAGCCGGCCGCCGCTGGCACTGGGGAAGAGGTGACGGTCGTCGTCACCACTGAGTTCCTGCATCCACGCGCGTAACGCCGCCACCACCGGCTTGGTCAGCGGAGTGCATCGTTCCTTCCGGCCCTTTCCTTCACAGCGGACGTGGGCGCCGGTTCCGAGGGCCACGTCGCGACGCCGCAGCGCTGTGATTTCGGAGAGCCGGAGACCGGTCTGCACGGCGAGGAGTAGGAGCGTGTGGTTTCGCCGTCCGAGACGGCTGCTTTGGTCGATGCTGGCGAGGATGGCATCGATCTCCTCGCGTGTGAGATAACCGACGAGCGGTCGTGACAGCCGTTTATACGGGATCGCCAGGACGCGCTGGATGAGCGCGGCGTGCTCTGGCACTTCCAGCGAAGCGTAATGATAAAACGACCGCAACGCTGCCAGTCGGGCATTTCGGCTCCGTGCCTCGTTCGCGCGCTCGCTTTCCAGTTGGTCGAGGAAGGAGGCCAGGAACGGAGCATCGAGTTGGACCAAGGCCAATTTCGACGGTGGCGTTCCCAGCCGCTTTTGCGCATAGCGCACGAGCAACCGGAAGGTCTGCGCGTAGGCCGCGACCGTGTGCGGGCTCGCGCGCCGCTGCGCGATCAGTCGCTTCGCAAAAAACGACTGACAGAGCGGCGAGAACGTGGGTTCGGGTTTCATCGGGCGACTCCTTTCCAGCGAGCCTCAAGGAGCCCGCTCGCTGCCGACATCAGCTCCGGGGTGTTCGTCAGATACCAGTAGGTGCCGCTCACGTTGCCGTGGCCCAGATAGGTGGAGAGGACGGGCATTCGTCGCGTCACGTCCTCGCCACTGCGATACCAACAGAGCAACGTCTCCACGGCGAAGCGGTGCCGGAAGTCGTGCAGGCGCGGTCCCGGCCCGCCCCCGGGCTTACGCAGGCCGATCTGGCGCGAGAGCGTGCGGAAGACCAAGTTCACATTGGTGTTGCTCAGCCGAGTCCCGTGGATCGCGGCGAAGAAGAACGCGGCCACCCGACCACGCCGCGCATGGGTTTTATCGCGGAGCCGCGCGTAGGCCCGGAGCACCGCGCAGGTCGAGGGGTGCAGCGGCACCAACCGGTTTTTATCAAACTTGGTGCGTCGCACCGTGATGATCCCTTGGTTGAGATCGACGTCCTCGGGCCGCAAGCTCAGGGCTTCGCCCAGCCGCATGCCAGTAACGGCGAGCAGACCGAAGAGGCAGTAGTGCGTGCGCTGCCGCAGCGGATGTGGCGACACCATCGTCCGCGCTGCTCGCAGAAGCCGCGCGATCTCGTCCTGCGTGTAGAGGTAAGGACGAGCGCGTTTCGAGCGGAACGGAAGCAAGCGCCGATGCGGGACTTCGGTCGCGGGGTCAATCGCGCTGCGATATTCGGCGAAGCCGCGGATGATGCCCAGGCGTCGCGCCCACGACACCTCTTTCTCGTAACTGCGCCGGCAGGAGTATTCGACGGCCAAGGTGCACGTGATGTGGCCAGCGCCGCGCTCTGCAAGGAACGACACGAACTCGTGCAGGCACTCGCCATATTCGCGAAGCTTGAAGCCCAGCCCACGTCGTAGATCCAAGTAATTTTCGACTGCGGTGGTGAGCGGGTTCACTTGGCACCTCCTGGCCACGCGACCGCGAGCGAGCGCAGCGCAGTCAGATCGACCTTCGCATAGATCGCCGTCGTGTCCGCACTGCGGTGCCGAAGGATTTCGCCGATCTCATCGAGCGAGGCGCCGCGACGGAGCATCTCGGTCGCGAGGCTGTGCCGGAGCAGATGTGCGCCCGCGCGCGCCAACTTCAGGCCCGCGATTCTCACGGCACGCCGCACGATCGTAGCGATCGCGCCGGCCCGGTTCAGCCCGCGGAGCGGCGCGCAATCCCGGATGAAGAGAGCACGGCAATCACAACGCGGCCGATCGCGCTGGAGGTATTGCGCGATTGCCCGCGCCACGTCCCCGGGCAACGGGAGCTGCGCCATTCGCGCGGCTTTACCGCGCACCAAGAGGCAGTCATGCTCCCAATCGATGTCGTCGAGTTGGAGACGGATCACCTCGCCGGCCCGAAGGCCGAGCCGCGCGAGGAGCAGCAGGATCGCGTAGTTGCGCCGTCCCAGCGCGGTGCGGCGGTTGCACGCCTTGAGCACGCGCTGGACTTGATCCGCGGGCAGATGCTTCGGCAGCACCGCCAGTTTCCACCGGGCCACTTTCGGCACTGCCATCGCGAGATCCCGCGAGTGCAGGCCCTTGTAGTGCAGGTAACGAAGGAACGAGCGGGTCGCGACGACGAGCTTGCGCGTGTAAGATGATCCGTAGCGCCGAGAGTGCCGCTGGACGAACGCAATCACGTCGGTCGCCGTCAACGTCGCCAGCTCGATCGATCCACTCCCAAACTGTTCGGTGAGCAGTCGACGGATAAACCCGAGCCAGCTCTCTGCGGTGGCAGGCGATAGCGCCCGCTCCACGACGAGGAAGCGCTCGTATTTCGCGACCACCTGATCGGTGGCGGTCCGCTCGACCACTGGCGCATCGACCACCCCGTCGGCTCGCAACATCGTCAGCAGCCGCCGCATCGTGGCCGGCGCACTGACGTGCACCCATTTCGCCCGCACCATCGGGTCTAGAAAACTGGCGATTACTTCCTCAGCGATTCGGCCGAGCGGCAGATGCCGCCGGGCGAGCCAGGCATCAAAGTGTTCGAGCAACGACAGGTGATGGCGCTGCGAGCCGCGCACGTAACCCTGGGATTGGATCAGCGCCATGTAGCGCGGGATGAACGGAGACAGCGGACCTCGCGGTCCGCCCTCGATGTCTGGAGCAGGTTGTAGTTTCACCCGCCGAGCATGCCTCGCGGGTCGCCCGACGCCCCGTTTTATGTCGCATCCCAACGGAAACTTTCAGAGCAGCTCGCCCCGGGCATTCGGCATAAAACGGGATGCGGCATAACGCCGCTTATACCGCATACGGCATAACTGGCGACCCCGCGCCGTCATCGGCGGATGTGTCAATCACCCGGGCGCTGCGTCAGGCGGGTACGGTGATGGACATTCAGATCATGGATCACGTAATCATCGGAGACCGATCCGGGGATCCGACAGGCGCGGGGTTCTACTCATTCCGCAACGCGGGGCTGTTGTGAGATCGCGCTATCTTGCGCTCGTCATGAACAACAACTCGTCCACCTCTCTGTTCCGCGTATATTCGCCGTTTCGCCCCGGCATTGTGGTGAAGGTCTTTGCCGCTGGGTCCCAGGCTGCGATTGCCGCCGCCCTCTCGATCAAACCCTGTCTCGCACGCTACCCGAATCTCCGCGCGCTTTCGGCTTAGTCCCAAATTCCTCCTTCCCCCGGGCCTTCAATGGAATCTCCAGTGAGGGCCTTTTCGTTTTCTTAAACGCTTCTGCCGCCCAGATGGGCCAATCCGCTTTCCGGTTCGGGATTGGTCCGTGGGTCATTGGCACCCGCACCAGTCGATTTTAGTTCCGGCTATCTTAGCACATGAAGAGTTCCCCCCGACACGATTCGTTGATGACCACGCTGGGCGATCGCGGTGATCGTGGCCTCTGGCGCCTTTGGGTGGAGGACAACGGTTTCGATCGTCTCCGCCGCAACAACTTCACCCCGGGCACGGCGTTTACCGTTGAACGTCGCGCCGGCACGGGGCTGATCCTGCGCGAGTCCGTACTGGGCTCCTGCCACGTTTCTTCCCGGAAAGGGGCTGGTTTGCTCTCCTACGAGGCAGGCGACCTTGGTTCTTTCCTTTCTGTCCCCGAAATCCGAGTCCGTATCCATGTCGGACAGATTGTAGTCACCCCCCGGCTGCGAATGCACACCGTCGCCCGTGCCGCAACCGAACTCTGGACAATCTCCCGCACCGGTTTGACCACCCCTTCAGGAGTTTACGATTTGCGCAGCACCAACCCGCTTTCGCTCCTTCACACCGCTGGAACGATCGAAGCCCACCTCGATGAAGGGAACCTCGTCTATGCCACCGAGCTGATCGGAAACCAGCGCCCCGGTCGGGTTGTCGTTCGCGGTGAGGCTCTCCTTCTCACCATCGCGGGCCAGTTCCTCCGCGCCGCCGGCTATGGCGAAACCGGAACCCCGGGCGAGTTCGTCCGTTGACTTATCTTTGGTCATGAAGATCGAAGTCACCGAAATGTTCCCGGGTGGGGGCACGCTCCTAGAAGCACTCACCACCGGTCTCAAGAAGGGTGGGGCGGATGTTTCCGTTGCGGCTCTCATTGAGCTGGAGGCTCGATACCTGGCCCTTTCTGCCAAGGCTCACCCCGAGGCATCGACGTGGACCGGTTCCGCTGGAGAGTGGCACCCAGCCGAGCTTTCCTCCCCCCGTACCGCGATTCGGCTCTTTGCAGCCGGCATTCCCTGCACTGGAGCGAGCAAGGCCGGTCGTTCGAAGAACGCGCTCGTCCACGCCGAGGAACACCCGGATGTCGGATACCTTTTCTTACCCACGCTCCATTACGTTCGCCTCCACAGGCCCGAGCTGGTGGTTTTCGAGAACACCGACGCTTACAAGAGCACCCTGTCGGCCAAGCTCATCCGCGATGCCCTGACGGCTTCCGGTTACACCTTCGAGGAACGGGTTGTGAATCCTCTGAAGGAGTTCTCCACCCCCAGCCAGCGCAAGCGTTGGATATTGGTCGCTTCCCGGATCGGTCGGTTCTCGTGGCTGTACGAAGCCAAAGCCTTCTCCGGCACCCTCGCCGAATACCTCGATCCTGCCTCGGCCGAAGACGAGGCGGACAGCGCCACCCCCGAGCAGGTAGCCGCCGACGCGAAGTACAATGCCCGCAAAGCGGCAGAGGGCTGCGGTTTCGCCATGTCGCTGATAGATAAGGACTCGCGTGCCTGCGGGACCCTGCCTAAGAGCTACGGAAAACGGCAGCCAACAGGCACCTTCGTCAGAACGAAAACGAGTTACCGGATGCTGCGCCCACGCGAAATCGCCCGCCTTCATGGGTTCAAACGCGAACTCTTCGCGGACCTTCCCAAGACCACCCAGTACGAACTCTACGGACAGGGTGTGGTCGCTGCTCCCTTTGTCGCCCTTGGTGAGGCGCTCGCCCGGTTCGTGGCCGGGGAACAGGTCGAGGCCCCGGCGGGGCAACTCGAACTCTTCGCGGGTTGATGAGCGCCGGACTGCCCCAGCACCTCACTGCCTCAAAGAATACGTCCTGACGTTCCCCTATCTTGTGCCATGATCAATCCTCCTCCAACCGCACCGACCCCCTCGCTCCGTCCTGATGCGTCAAAGTCCGAATCGTGGAATCTGCAGGCAAACCAGTTGGACCACGGGGAAACCTCCGTGATTTGTGACGGAAGCGGGACCATCATCTGCTCCATTCCTTCGCCGGTGTGGGACAAGTCCGCCGCCCGCGAAGCCCCCCATGACGCAGCCAATGCTCGTCTGCTCCTTGCTGCGCCGGCGATGTTCAAGGCCCTTGTGGAAGCCGAGAAGGCACTCGACATCATCGCGGAGTCCGACGAGCAGGAAACCGAGACGACCGAGGCCGGCGGGTGGGCGACGGATGCTCTCCGGGTAGTTCGCAAGGCGCTTCGTGCGGCGGTCCCTCAAAAGGCAAAATCGCAACGGTCCTAATCGCGGGCTAATTCTCAGCACCGATGTGCGTCACCTTCGCGGAAGGCTCATGTCACTTCGTTATCTTGTGTCATGAAATTCAAGACGGTCATTCTCTATAGCCGGGACGGTTACGAAATTGAGCGGGACGAGGACATCGAAGGGATGCGACGCGCCAAGGAACGTGCACGGCATTTTCTCTCTGACGAGTTCGCCCTTCTATCCGAAACCACGCACGAGCGTTTGCGTACCCACAAAGTGGCGATCTTCGGTGAAGGGGAGCCCACCGGCACAAACTGCATCTGCGACTGGGACCAGGAGCACCCCCAGCACGGGCCCTGGCTCGCGCTGCAGTCAGCGGAATGACCAGCCTGGAAACTTCCCTATCTCTAGTTTTCACTATGCAAACCATCGCCAAACGACCACCGAGTAAGAGCGGGATCATTGAATCCCTCAAGGAGCGCATCGCCGAGAAGGGGTTTCGTGGGGTTCCGCTGAGGGATCGAGTGCACTACGACTTTTTCGACGACCATGAACGTAACCACGGGGATATTGGCTGGGTTGTTATTACCGACAGCGGGGACCTTTGCGGTCTCGACTTCGATATGGAAATCGGCCTCGACCGATTTCGGTTGGGCGATCTCCTCTCGATTGAACCGCTCCTGGATTGGGACGGGGCGACATCCACCCCACGGGAAAGTGAGTAGTTCGCCCTGAAATTGCCGGTTATCTTTCACCATGAAAACCATCCCCCTCGCTGAAGCTATCGCCTTCCTGGTCCCTCTGAATTCCAAACTTGTCGCTTGCTAGTTCTTCATGGAAATCGATCGCCCACTCCTCGACCGAATCGAAGCCGGGACCGCGTCCATGGAGGATCGCGCTGCGTTCTTCAAACTGGCGAAACGATACCTGCCACCGTCAAATCGTGATACGCTGAGGTCGCTTGGCTTGCAGCGCTCTGAACAAGCGCTGCGCGCGGGACACTGGCAATTGACCGATGCGCGACGGACTTCATATCGATCGACATCTGGAACCTGGCTGGCTGCCGAAAAAATCCAGGCCGCGGCAGCGCTGGTGAGGGCCGAAATGCAGGCCGAGGTCAACAGGGCTACGCGGGCCGAGAGGCTGGCTCGACTGGCTCCGGCGCGCCGGGAGGCTGTCGTACGCCGCGCGGCAAGGCGTTTGAGGGTGGAGGAACATCAGTTTGCTCACTTCGCGCATATAGTTCGGAATGTCCCTCTGACGACCTTGCGCAGCGCGACGTCGACGGTCGCAGAGACTCTTTTCCGGCAGGCCCTTGCCGAACGGGATGCTGCCAAAACACGAAAGGATGTTGTCGATGGTCTTGCTAGGATCAGCGGCGTCCGTTCGGATACGGTCGCCAACTTCCTTCGGAAGCAGCGCGTTCCCTTGGCCATGCACTTTCCGTGGTCTGATGCGGATCCTAAGGCCCAGGCCCTGGCCGACACGCTCAGTGTGTGGGACAGGCATCGGAGGATGGCCGCCCTTTCCGAGCAAGCGCTCGCGTCCTGCAAGGCGCTCGACGGGTCGATCTCCCACGCGGAGTGGCTCCAATTCCTCGTCCGTCCAGACGTGCAACCGCTGATCAAGAGCGGTGAATTGGACTTTGTACTGGACGCCGCACAACGCTTCAAAGCGGAGATCGTTCAGGAACGCCGCGTTCGACGTACCCTCGAAAGTGAATTTCTCAAGCGCTTCGGACTGCATAATTTGCCACGCGATCTACGACGGCAGCTAGAGACACTCGCCGAGGACAGACTTATTGGTGAGGGGGCTGCGGAGACTGCCCACCGCATCTCCGAAGCATTGAGATCCCGCCAGCAAGCGGAGACCTTGAGGAATCTCGAGTTAGTGTGCTCAAAGGAGGAATTTGAGGTTATTCGGGCACTTCGTGCGGAAAACAATCCGGAGCTGCTCGAAGCCCTCGCTTTGAGCGAACTCGCCCCAACCCGCAAACTGGTCCAGAAGCACCTGGCGGGACGGTACGGAGGAGTGGGGACGATCATGGCGTCACCGCCCAACTGGTACCCTGCCGCGCGGGCGCGCGCTCGCCAATTGACCGCGATCCTCGGTCCAACCAATTCAGGAAAGACGCATGAGGCGATGCGCCGCCTGGCTGATGCACCCCGCGGTGTGTACCTGGCGCCGCTCCGATTGCTCGCACACGAAGTTGGCGATCGTCTCCGCACCGAACTCGAACTGCGCTGCGCGATCGTCACCGGCGAAGAGCGTGATGTACCTGAAGGCGCGACCCACTTCAGTTCCACCATCGAAATGCTCGATCCCGCCGCCGAGTGGGACGTGGCCGTCATCGACGAAGACCAAATGCTCGCCGACCC
>Ga0075163_10008672_pt1 | contig 13359 bp, 11 predicted proteins | sample JI1023141ADNA_FD_71478 | JGI IMG/M metagenome (GOLD analysis project Ga0075163, IMG submission 71478) | Wastewater effluent complex algal communities from Wisconsin, to seasonally profile nutrient transformation and Carbon sequestration -... | ecosystem: Engineered > WWTP > Effluent > Algae...
CTCCGCGGTGAGCGCAGCGGGCTGGGACCCGAAGCGCCACGTGGCCCTCTCCCTCGGGCTCCTGGCGCTGGTGGGCGCGTGCGCCTTCGCGTGGGCGTCGTACGTGCCGCACACGTTCATCCTGCGCGACGGGCGCTTCTACACCAACACCGCCGCCACGCTCACGGAGTCGCTCTCGCTCGAGCAGCCCTACGCGCGCAGCTGGTACAGCGGGACGCTGGGGTGGAACTACAACCTGGACGCGGGCTGGAGCAACATCGCGCTCGGCCGCAACGGCGAGCACCTGCCCAAGCACCCGCTGCTGCTGCCGGTGCTCTCGGCGCCGTTCTTCTTCGCCCTCGGCCTGCCCGGGCAGCTGCTCTTCAACCTGCTCACGTTCTTCGTCATCGGCGGCTGCGCGTTCGGCATCGCGCGTCGTTACGTGGACGAGCAGGACGAGGCCGCCGCCGCCATCGCCGCGCTGGCCCTGCCGCTCGGCACCAGCATCCTGAGCTACGCCTACGACTACCACGTGGACACGCTGCTGCTGGCGCTCTTCCTGGGCGGCGTGCTGGCCATCCACGTGGGGCGCGGCGTGCTGGCAGGCGTGCTGCTGGCGCTGATCGTCACGCTCAAGCCCACCTGCCTGATGTGGGTGCCCGCGTTCCTGCTGATGGCGCTCTCGCCGCAGGCCTCGCTCGACCGGCGCGGGCTCTTCCGTGCGCTCGCCGCGGGCACCGTGGTGCTGCTGGCCTACGCGGCGCTCAACACGTGGCTGTTCGGCCGGCCGCACTGGGCGGGCTACAACCGCACGCTCGTGGTGGTGGACGGCCAGCCGGGCATCGCCGACCACGTGGACGCGTTCTCGTTCCCCCTGGTCGACGGCCTCCGGCGCTTGTTCGTGGGCAACTACGGCATCGCGCGGCTCTTCGCGCTGTTCACGTTGGCGCTGCCCGGCTGGCTGTTGCTGGCGCGCCGCGCGCCGCGCTACGTGGTGGGGTCCGTGCTGGCCCTGGGCTTCGCGGTGCTGGTGTTCGCGAAGTACGACTGGGAGGGCGACCGCTTTCTGTGGCCAGCGCTCGGCCTGCTGGTCCCGCCGCTGGCGGCCTCCTTCGCGGGGCTGGTGCGCGGCCTGCGCGCCCTCGTGGTTCGTGGCCTCGGCGCCGAGCGGGAGGAGCTCTTCCGCCATGCGCCGGCGCGCGACAGAAGCCTCGCCGCGCTCGCGGTGGTGGCCGTGTTGGTGGCTGCGCTCGCGACCACCACCCAGCCCACGGCGCGCCTCGAGCGGTCCACCCACGCCATCGCGGCGCAGCAGCTGGCCACGCACGGCACGCTCTCGGCCGTGGGCACGCCGCTCGCCCCCGAGGGGCTGCCGCTGTTCGACGACGGGCGCTCGCAGGTCTCGCGCGATCGCTCGGGGGCGTTGGTGGCGCGCGTGTCGCCGCTGGCCACCGTGCTGGCGGCGCCCTTCGCGCTCTTCGGTCCGGCGGGGCTCCTGGCGCTGCACGTGGCGCTCGCCGCGTTGCTGGCGTGGCTGTTGGTCACCCTCTCGCCGCGCCCTCCCACGGTGCTGGCCGCGGGCGTGGTGCTGGTGCTGTGGCTGCCCGGCATGCGCGAGCGCGTGCTGGACGGAGGCCCCGCGCTGATGAGCGCCACCGCGTTGGTGGGCGCGCTGCTGGCCGCCGAGCGCGGCCGCGTGGCGCTGGCCATGACGCTCGCGTGCGTGGCCACCGCGCTCGGTGACGCGCCGCTACTCATCGTGCCCGCGGTGCTGGTGCTGCTGTGGCGGCCGCTGCGCGTGTGGCGCGCGCTCGCCACCACGCCCGAAGCGCAACGCACGCTGTGGACGCGCCTCGCGCTGCGCGGGCTGACGCCGGTGTTGGCGCTGGTGCTGCTCAACCTCCTGTACTGGGGGCGCCCGCTGGCCACGGCGGCAGACCGCGTGGCGGTCATGGGCCTCGACGGGGCGTACGCCGTTGCGCCCACGCAGTCCCTGGTGACGCTGCTGGACGCCGCGTTCGGCGGGGACCCCGACCCGGTGCGCGCCTTCGCGCCGCTGTTGCTGCTGGCGCTCCCGGGGCTCGGGCTGATCGCCGTCGGGCGCCGTGACCTGGCCATCGCGCTCGGCCTGGTGCTGCTCTCGCTGGCGGTGCCGGGCGTCATCGCCGACGACGCGCAGCTGCCGCTGTTCGCGTGCTTCGTGCTGGTGCTGCCCCTCGGCCGCGCGCTCGCCGTGCTGGGCTCGCTGCTGGACACCGCGGCGCACCGGCTGGTGGCACGGCTGCCCGGGCGGGTGGGGCTCGCGCCCGCGCTGGCGGGCGGCGTCCTGCTGCTCACGCTGCTGCTGGTGGGCGTGGGGCGGCGCGCGCTGGCGAGTGACGTGTTCGACGTGGCCAACCCAGACGCGGTGCGCCACGCACGCGTGACCTTGGCCGTGGGCCAGCGTGGTGCCGACGTGCCCTGCGACTTCCTGGCCTGGGAGTACCAGGGCTGGGAGTGCGCCAGCTACGAGCGCGGCGTCACGCTCACGGGCTTGGCCACGGCGTCGCCGGCGCGCTTCGGCCCCGACGGAAGGCCGGACCTGCACCTGGGCACGGACGCGCGCGGAAAGGCGCGCACCATCGCCTTCGACGACGTGACGCTGGGCGAGCGCCTGGAATTCCGGGTGCGCTTCGACATCAGCAGCGCGAAGGTGGGCACGCTGCAAGTGCTGCTGAACGACGAGGTGGCCCACGAGGTCGCGCTCGCCGAGCTGGCCGCGGCGCGCGACGACCAAGGCCGCAGCACCGTACGCGTCGACACCTCGTCGCGTCGCGGCGAGCGCGTGACGCTGGCCCTGCGCCTCGCGAGCCTGCGCTATCGCACGTCGCTCTGGCTACGCGGTGGCCCGCGCTGAACCGTCGCCCGACTCGAGCACCACGCAGTCGCGCCCGGCCTCTTTGGCCGCGTAGAGCGCGGCGTCGGCGGCCTGCACCAGCTCGGCAGCGCTGCGCGGCTTCTGCGGGTCGAGGGTGGCACAGCCCGCGCTGGCGGTGACGCGCAGCAGCTTGTCGTCATGGGTCACCACCAGGTTGGCGATGGCGGTGCGCACCCGCTCGGCCGCGCTCTGGGCACCTTCGAGGTTGGTGCCCGGCAGCACCAGCAGCAGCTCCTCGCCGCCATACCGCCCGGCGGCGTCCACCTCGCGCAGCTCGGCCAGCACCGTGCGGCCCACCGCCGACAGCACGGCATCGCCCGCCGGGTGGCCGTGGGTGTCGTTCACGCGCTTGAAGTGGTCGAGGTCGATCATGACCACGGACAGCGGCGCCTCGAAGCGGCGGGCGCGCACGAGCTCGCGCTCGAGCGTGCGGTCCAGCTTGCGGCGGTTGGCCAGGCCCGTGAGCAGGTCGGTGGCCAGCAGCTCGTTGAGCTCGGCCTGCCGCGCGCGGGCGATGGACATGGCGAGCCCGATGCCGCCCAGCACGAAGGCCATCAACACGATGGTGAAGGCGAGGTTCAGGTAGACCCACACGTCGGGCGGGCGCTGCCCCGAGAAGACCACGTGCGAGAACACCGGCCCGTAGCCGAGCACGCCGGCGCGCTCCAGCAGACACGTGCCCACGATGACCACGAGGCCCACGAAGGCCCCCTGCGACGCACGCCGCGCGTCGAACAAGAGGAACACCGCCATCCCACCCGCCATGAAGCCCAGCAGCACCGGCGTGGAGAACGGCCCCACGGCGTAGGACCCGAGGGCGATGGCGATGAACCACGAGTGGATCACCACGCGCACGAAGAGGTCGTGCTTGCCCTCGCGGCGCCGCAACAGCAGCCAGCCGAGCAGCATGACCACGAACGAGCCCACGATGGCGTAGAGGAACTGCTGCGTGACGGACAGCGCGGGGCGCGAGATGTAGGGCTCGAGCGTGGGGTCCGCGAGCAGGCCGCGGATGCGCCAGATGTAGAACAGCGTGAAGGGAATGGGCGGAAAGAAGATCAGGATGGTCTTCTGGATGTCGCTCCACTCGAGGGGGTTGCCGAACGCGCGCAGCCCACGGTGTCTCCGTGAGGGCGTCGGACGGGGGGGCGAACCCGAGGCTTCCACGCCCCCGAGACTACCTCAACTGGTGGCGATTAGTTCGGCCACGCGCTCCACCTGATCGAGCGCGACCGATGTAGGGACGAGTAGGAGTTCGTCCACGCCCAGGTCGGTGAGCTCGCGGATGATGGTGCGCAGCGCCTCCGGCGAGCGCGCGCGCACCATGGGGGCCATCTGCGTGTGGGCGTTGGGCCCGAGGAAACGCAGGTAGCGGCTGAGGTAGTCCACGATCTGCGCGCCGCCCGCGTCGCTGTCGGCGCCGAGCGCGTACCAGCAGGCCACTTGAAAGTACGGCTTGGTCTCGCGGCCCTCGCGTGCCCAGGCCTCGCGCGCCGTCTTCATCTGGAAGCTCACCACCGGGGCGGTGGGTCCGAAGTCGAACGTGCTGAGTCCGTCCGCCCAGCGCGCCGCGCGGTCGATGCTCTTGGCCATCAAGCTGCCCGCGAGGATGGGCGGCCCGCCGGCCTGCACGGGCACGGGGCCCACGGGGAAAGCCCCCGGCACGATGGTCTCTTGGGCCCACACCTGCCGCATGCGCGCGACGCCCTGCTCCATGCGCGTGAGCCGGCGCTTGTCGAACGTGGCGCCCACGGCCTTGTAGTCCTCTTCCCGCCCGCCCACGCCGACTCCCAGCACCACACGGCCGGCAGAGAGCACGTCCAGCGTGGCCACCTGCTTGGCCATGCGCACCGGGTCGTGCATGGGCGACACCATCACGGTGAGCGCGATCTTCACACGCCCCGTGACCGCCGCGGCCGCGCCCAGCGCCGCGATGATGTCGGGGTTGTAGAACGCGACGCGCTCACCCGCGGCAAGCGTGTGGAAGGGGCCCTGGTCGATGGCCCGGCACCACGCGAGGAACGGCTCGCGGTCGAGCCCGGGCGCCATGACGGGGAGGTTCATTCCGATGTGCATCGGTGCGTCCTACCACAGCGCGGCGCGCGCACTCACGCAGGATCGTCGCTGCGGTCCGCCGCGAGGGGCTCCGTGAGCTCGCGGAGCGCGGCGCTGCTCTCCACCGTGAGGGCGGCGGCGGTGAAGATCATCGCGAGCAGCGCGACCGTCTGCATGGCCAGGAGCGGAAGCAGGCCGGCCACGCGGAAGACCACGCAGACGCCGCTGGTGAGCGCCGCGAAGCCGCTGCCCGCGATGGCGAAGCCGCAAGCCAAGGTGGCCTTGCGGAGCAGCCGGGCGCGCTCGAGAGAGCCGGACGTCGTGCCCGCGCGGGGGCTGGAGAGCACGGCGCTCACGCGGAGCTGGACGAGCCAGTGGAGCAGGATGGCGGAGGGGAGCAGGGCCAGCGGCGTGCCCCAAAAGGTTTGGATGGTGAGCTCGTGCACGGGGGAGGAATACCACGCAGCAGCGCCCGGACGTGACCAGTCACGAGGAAGGGAGCGCCTGGTTCGCGAGCTCGTGCAGGAGGACGCGGATGGAAGAGTGGGTGAAGTGCAGGAACTCGGCGCGGGGGAGCTCGAGGAGCAAGGGGATGACCAGGTCTTCTTCGAGCTCGAGGTGCGCGGTGAGCAGCTCTTCATGGCGCCGCAGCGCGTCGGCGGCTTCGCTCGCGTCATGGGCTTCGAAGGCCGCGCGCACGCGCACGTCCACCTCGTGCAGCGCTTCGTGGCCCGTGCGTGCGTCCAGGAACGACACGCCCCAGCGCGCTTCGAGGTAGGGGTACAGCTTCTGCTCCTCGTAAGCCTCGTGGCTGCGCATCGCCTGGATCCAGAGGTCATGGCGGCGCGCCAGCCAGCCGAGATCGGCGCCGTGATCCATGGACTCGGCCTGCACCACCAGCTGGCGGTTGATGGTGCGGAAGTTCGAGTGAGAGCCCAGCAGCAAGAGGTTGCCTGGGTAGTTCGGGTGAGCAGACCACTCGTGGCGAGGGATGGACCTGGCAGGTTCGGCGGCAGGCATGGTCCCGCTGGCGTCGCCGGCGCGTGTGGTTCCATTACACGTGCTAGGCCTGGCCGCGATGCTCTCGACTGACATCGGCCGTGCGCTCCTGATCGCGCTGCTCGCGTACAACGCGCTGGTGGCGGCAGTGTTCGTGCTCGACAAGGGGCTCGCCCGGCGTGGCGCGCGGCGGGTCTCGGAGCGCACGCTGCTGGGGCTCGCAGCCTGCTTCGGTGCCCCGGGGGCGCTCTTGGCGATGCGCGCCGTGCGCCACAAGACGCAGAAGCCACGCTTCCGCATCGGGGTGCCGCTCTTGCTGCTGGCCCAAGCGGGCGCGCTGGGCGCCTGGGTGTTTCTGCGCTAGCTGCCTGCGGGGAGGCGCATGGACACCCGGCAGCCTCCCGCCGGGCTCTGATCGATGCGCACGGTCCCACCATGCAGCTGCGTGATGCGCTGCACGATGGAGAGGCCCAGACCCGAGCCGCCGGTGGTGCGGCTGCGGCTGCCCTCGAGACGCACGAAGGGCTCGAAGACGCGCTCGCGACACTCAGATGGGATGCCTTCGCCCGTGTCGTCCACGTGGACAATCCACCCTGGTGCACTCGGATCCACTTCCAGCCGGAGCGTTGGAGCGCCGGCATAACGCACCGCGTTGCTCGCCAGGTTGTCGATGGCCCGGAAGAGCAGGCGCTCGTCGCCCCTCACCATCGCGGGCGCGTCCGGCCGAACGACCTGGGCTCCCTCCCAGCGCGAAGCCACGTCGTCCACGAGCTCGGCCAGGTCCACCGGCTTCATGTGCAGCGCGGGCGTCCCCGGCTCGAGGCGGTAGAACTCGAGCAGCTCCTCGGTCAGCTTGCTCATCTCGGTGGTGGTGGAGCGCATCTCCGCGAGGATGCTGGCGCGCGACTTCGCGTCGGGCTCGTTCTCCAGCAGGTCCAGCGTGAAGAGCATGCGCGCCACGGGAGTGCGCATCTCGTGCGAGACCGACTGCAGCAGCTCGCGATGGCGCGCCAGGAGCTCCTGCGAGCGCGCGGCCATCCCGTTGAACGCCTTGGCGATGTCCTGCATCGCGTCCTCGCCACTGACCTCCACGCGTGCACCGAGGTCGCCGGCGATGAAGCGCTCCGCCGTGTCGGAGAGGCGCAGCAGCTGCCGGCGCAGCGGCCAGAGCGCCAGACCGAGCCCGAAGGCAGCAAAGGCCATCAGCAAGATGGTCCCGAGGATGTGACCGCCGATGGGCGTGGGCTCCCCGAGCGGGAGCAGCCCCACCACCACGGAGTCTCGCAGCGGAACGAGCGCGAGGGCCTCGCGTCGATGCGGCGGGCCATGGACCACCACGCCGCCCTGCTCGAGCGTGGCCAGCTCTTCGGGGTCCAGGCGCAGGCGGTCCCGCGGGCGCAGATGCAGGTTGTCGCCCACCCACGGACGCGCCTCTTCGAACACACGGTGTGGGGGTTCTCCGGCGCGCAGGCGTCGGGCGGCCTCCGCCACGAACACCGTGGCGTCGTCCGCTGAAAGACGGCGCCAATGAGGTCTTCGCGGACGATGCCCATGCCGAGGACCTACCCCCCCAGGGCCTCCGCGGTCCGGCCGTCCCTCGATGCCCGGCTGGGCCAGGTGGCCAGGGGGTTCATGACGCCCCTCACGCTCGCGCAGGAAGCGCGGGAGGGAGGCGATGGTGATCATGCCCAGCGCCGTGGCCAGCGCTGCCACGCCCACCGTGAGGTAGATGCGCAGGAACAGCGCCCTCACGAGCGCACCGCGAAGAGGTAACCGCGCCCGTGCACGGTGCGAATCATGGCGTCGCCGCCCAGGTGCTCGCGCAGCTTGCTGCGCAGCTTGGACACGCGCAGGTCGAGGGAGCGGTCGAGGCCGTCGTACGCCACGCCTCGCAGCGCGAGGAAGAGCTCGTCCCGATCGACGACGCGCCCGGCGTTGTCGGCAAAGAACAGCAGCAGGTCGTACTCGGCGCTGGTCAGCGGGATGGGTCCACCGGGGCCAGCGGCCTCTCGTGCGCTGGGCTGCAGCCGCAGCGCACCGAAGCGCCGGTCTGTTCCGCCCCCTTGGCGCTCTCGGCGCAGCAGCGCTCGCACTCGCGCGAGCAGCACCTGGGGGACCACGGGCTTCACCACGTAGTCGTCGGCACCCAGCTCGAGGCCCGTGACCTGGTCGAAGTCGTCGCCGCGTGCCGTGAGCATGAGTACCAGCCCCTTCCACTGGGGGCGCAGCGCCCGCAGCACACCGAAGCCATCGAGGCCCGGGAGCATCAGGTCGAGCACCACGAGGTCGGGCGAGAGCGCAGGGATGCGCTCGACCGCCGTGTCTCCTCGCCCCTCGCAGTCCACGCGGAACCCGTCGCGCTCGAGAGCCGCAGCCATCATGCGGGCCAGCGGCGCGTCGTCTTCGACGACGAGGATGTGCATGGGCGCGGGGGGCGTGGAGGACATCGTGGAGGGCGTCGTCGCGGCACGACGAGCGCTTGCAGCGTGCCGTCAATCTCTCCCGCTAGCCACCGAGGAGTTGTCACGAAGTGTATCGGTGCCGTGAAGGGAGCCGCAGGCGCGTACAAACCGATACAAAAGCGCGACACGCCCACCACAGCCTCGGGAGAGCGCGCCGCTCATGCTGTGGTGTATCGACCGGACTCGTGAGGACTCGGACTAGCCGGGGCTGCGCGATCCGGCTCACTCGGAGACTGCCCTTGAACAGAATCACGACTTCGGCTCGCATCTCCCCTCTGGTGGCGTTGGCCGCGCTGCTGGGAGCTTGCGGCGGCGCTGGCGACGGAATGACCGACCTGGACGGCGGCACCCTGGACCAAGGCGGCGCGCTGGACGAAGGCATCCCGACCAGCACGGCGTGCACGGAGCTGCTGACTCGCGTGGGCGAGGCCTACACGCTGAGTGGCGCGCTGCGCGACTGCAGCACGGTGAGCGGCGGTGCGGCCGTCGCAGACTCGCTGATGAACCTCGACGGCATCACGATCGACAACGAGGGCACGGCCATGACGCCGTGCATCGCCGTCCTGTGCGATGACGACGCGGCCTACGTGGCGAGCAACGCCCTGCCCCACTACGACTTCGTGGCCACCACTCCGAACGCCTTGGTGGAGAACGCGTTCATCTACCGCGTTCCGTTCACGCCAGAGCCGTTCGCCAGCAACACGACCGCCACGGACGCGGCCAGCATCAACGGCTGCACCACGGCGTACACGCAGTACCTCACCGCCCCCACCGTCGCGACGCAGAACGAGCCCAGCGGGCTGTGCGCGCGAGGCGCGGCCACGCTCATCTCGGACACCGAGGACGGCGTGACGCACGTCTATCAGCAGATCCCGTGCCTGAACACCACGGGCTTCGTGATCAGCGGCTCGCCCGTGTTCGGACCCAACGAGGCGGGCGTGCCCGATCCCTTCGGAAACCCGGGATACAACTACCCGAACGACACCAGCGACGACTACGGCAACGGCGCCGCGCTCGACTTCTGCGGCGGCCACACGGCCAACGCCATGCACTACCACGCGGCCATCGACGCCTGCTTCGAGCGTGACAGCAGCGGCGCGCCAGCCAACTCGTACGCTGGCGCCACGGCGGGCTGGGACCTCGCGGCGTCCATGACCGACGCCTGCAGCGAGCCATCTGGCGTCGTCGGTTGGTCGCCGGACGGCTACCCCATCATGGGCTCGTGTGTCTGCGTGGCGCGCGACGACGCGGGCGCCTGCACCGAGGTGCGGCGTGCGCGGAGCGGCTGGGCCTACAACGGGCTCGGCGTGTGGGGCACCGACGCTGGCGAGGCCGCGGCGCTGGGCGTGGAGGGCAGCTCCTGCACCACCGACGACGACTGCTGCACGGGCGCCGACTGCAACTTCTCGTGCTCGGTCACGGTGGTGCCGACCAGCGTGGGCACCAACACCGAGGTGGGCCGCCGCTGCGTGCTGGTGGACTACGCGTGGTGCACGCATCAGTACGTGCGCCGCGACGAGAAGCTGCCGGCAGGCGAGGACTACGTCTACCTGGACCGCTGCAACGGCTTCGAGGGCCCCGATGGCTACGCATACTACGCGACGCTGACGTTCCCGTACCTGACCGGCTGCCTGCGGGGCGCCGCCGATGACTACGTGGCGGACCTGGGCGACGGAGGGATGAACATGAACGGCCTGCCGATGTGCACCGTGGGGCAGACCATGTGCTGCGGTGACGACATCTGCGGCGGACCCGAGACCGCTCAGAACTGCGCGGCGGACTGTCCGTGAGCCAACTACGCGTGGGCACGCGCCGTTGGCGGTTCGGAGTCGCACTCGCGGCGCTGCTGGGCATCTCGTGCGTGCACGACGAAGAGGCCCACCAGCACGGCGGCACGCCGGTGACGTTGGTCGGTGATGGCGGACGCGTGCGCTACCTCGTGGGCTGGAGCTGGGAAGGCGCCACGTGGGACCCCGCGGCGGCGGGCTACCGCTTCGTGTCGGACGAGGGCGTCGAGGTGCTGCTCACCGGGCTCTGGGTGGGCCTCGGCGCGCTCGAGCTGGTGCCCTGCGAGCCCGACGACGAGTCCGCTGCGGTGGCGTGGCTCCGGCACGTGGTGCTCCCGGCGCGCGCCTCCGCCGATCACGTGTGGGTTAGCGACGGCACGCTGGTGGAGCAGCCCATGGCGCTCGACGCGCTCGCGGGCCGGCTGGTCGAGTTCGGCGGCGGCACCACCACGCTGGGTAGCCAGTACTGCGAGCTGTACCAGCGCGCGACCGTGATCCAGGAGGGCGTCAGCCCGGACCTGCGGCAACAGAGCCTGCGCGCGACGGGCACCTATCGGCTGCCGGGTGAGGGCGCGCCGACGGAGTTCGACGTGGACGTGGACCTGCCCGTGGGGTCGAACGACACGCTCGCGCACGACGAGCTGGGTGCTGGGCTGCCAGACGTGACCGACGTCGTCGCGACCTACGCGGGGGTGAAGCTGTTCGACGGCGTGAACCCCGACGAACTCTCGGAGCGCGAGCTGGCCTACGAGCTCCTGCGCAACGCCATCGCGTCCGGCACCGTGGGGGCGCGCTTCCCATGACCCCTCGCCCAATGCTCGGTTCGTTCGCGCGCTGGGTCACCGCCGGGGCCGCGCTCGCCGGGGCCGCGTGCGGCGACGCGCCCGGCACCACGGCAGCGCTGGACGCGGCGGCCGACACGTGGCCGGAGGACGTTGCGTCCACCGACCAGGGCACCGCCACGCCCTCGCCGGGTTACACGTTGATCGCTCCGATGGCGTCCACCGCGAGCTACCTTCTCGACCTCGCTGGCGAGGTCGTGCACAGCTGGCCCGGTGCCGCGCGCCCCGCGCTGGGGGTCGAGCTCTCGGACGACGGCTCGCTCTTGCGCACCGAGAACCCACTCGCCGCAGGGGACACCAACCGCTTCGACGCCGGAGGCGCCGGAGGGCGCATCACACGCATCGCGTTCACCGGCGAGGTCCTCTGGACCTACGAGCGAGTCGGCGATACGACGCGGCTCCACCACGACATCGAGCCGCTGCCGAACGGTCATGTCCTCGCGATCGCGTGGGAGTGGATGCCAGAAGCCGACGCGCTCGCCGCTGGCCGTCCGGATGAGCGCGTGGACGTCGCCGGGCTCTGGTCCGAGGTGGTGCTCGAGCTCGCGCCGGCAGGCCCCGACACCACGAGCATCGTCTGGCAGTGGCGCGCGTCCGATCACTTCGGTGACGGAACGCGCCGCATCGACATCGCCGTGGGCGGTCAGGGTCCCGACTTCCTACACTTCAACTCGGTGGCGTACGACGAGGCCCTCGACGTGATCCTGCTCAGCAGCCACGGGCTGGGCGAGGTGCTCGTGCTCGACCACGGCACCACCACCGAGGAGGCCGCGACGTCGAGCGGAGGCGCGCACGGACACGGTGGCGACCTGCTGTATCGTTGGGGGAATCCAGCGAACCACGGCGGCGGCACTATTGCCGACCAGCGGCTCTACGGCCAGCACGACGCCACCTTCGTGCGGAGCGGCGGCACGCTCTCGATGCTCGTGTTCGACAACGGCCTGCGTCGCCCGGCGGGCGCCTTCTCCAGCGTGGACGAGCTGCTGCTGCCGCTCGACGGGGAGAGCCGCTTCGTGCTCGAGGGCCAGCAGTTCGGGCCTCCCGATGTCTCGTGGTCCCATCGCTCTGATCCGTTGACGGACTTCTACGCCCAGAACCTCTCGTCGGCGCAGCGGCTGCCCAACGGCAACACGCTGATCTGCGACGGGCCAGCGGGACACCTGTTCGAGGTGACGCCTGCAGGACAGACCGTGTGGTCCTACGACGTGCCGCCGTTCGGTACCTCGCCCGCGGCCGCGTTCGTCTTTCGAGCGCGCCGAATCGCGCCGGACCACCCCGCGCTCCTGGACCGCATGCTGGTCTCTCGTGGTCCACTGGTGCCTTGACCCAAGGGGCACGTTCGCGCCCTCGTCACCGCTGACCGATGACGGTTCCTGTCAGGAGTCTGTCAGCTTGGTCGGTTCTGCTCTACCGAGGCTCAGAGCCGCGCACTAGCATCGACCGCATGACCAACACGAACCCCGTCGTCCTCTATCACCACCCCTTCAGCCGCGCGGCCAACGTCGTGTGGATGCTCGAAGAGCTGGGCATCCCCTACGTGCTCGAGTACGTCGACGTGCTCGCCGGCGCGCAGCACTCGGCCGAGTTCCACCAGAAGAACCCCATGGGCAAGCTGCCCACCCTGGTGGACGGCGACGCCACCGTCACCGAGAGCGCGGCCATCGGGCTGTACCTGGCGGACCGCTACTCCTACGGCGTGCTCGCCCCGAAGGTGGACGAGGCCGCGCGCGGCACCTACCTGCGCTGGAGCCTGTTCGCGCCGTCGGTCATCGAGCCCGGTTGTTATGCGCACATGTCCAAGTGGGACTACAAGCCCGGCCAGGCCGGCTGGGGCACTTACGAGAACATGCTGGCCTCGGTGGAGGAGGCCATCGGCAGCGGACCGTGGCTGCTGGGCGAGCGCTTCAGCATGGCGGACGTCATCTTCGGCGGCACCGTGCGCTACATGCTGCGCTTCAACATGATGGAGGCGCGGCCATCGTTCGCGGCCTACGCGGCCCGTCTCGACGCGCGGCCAGCGTCCATCGCGGCAGCCGCCAAGAACAACGCCATCGTGGCAGAGCACAAGCTCGGGGGCTGACGGGGCGGGAGAGGTCACAGCCGCGCGCCAGTGGCCGCGTCCACGAAGAACGCACGCGACACCCACTCCACGCCGTCGTAATAGCCCACGTCGCCACCCACAAGCAGGGCGTCGCCGTCTGGCACGACCAAGTGGAACGATGTCCACACGTCGAGATGGCGCGCCGAGGACGCGAACGAGGGGTCCAGCGCGCCGCTCGTGGGGTCGAGCCTCGCGAGGCCTGCCGCAGGGGTTCGGA
>Ga0075163_10008674_pt1 | contig 13358 bp, 9 predicted proteins | sample JI1023141ADNA_FD_71478 | JGI IMG/M metagenome (GOLD analysis project Ga0075163, IMG submission 71478) | Wastewater effluent complex algal communities from Wisconsin, to seasonally profile nutrient transformation and Carbon sequestration -... | ecosystem: Engineered > WWTP > Effluent > Algae...
TGCTTTGGGGGATTCGCCTATCCAAAATCTACGGTCGCCAGGGAACCATTACCTTTGAAACCAACGGACTGTGGGTCTTGGTCCATGGCAAAAAGAATCGATTCATCATTCCTGGTCTGCGTGATCTAACTGGTGGACAAGCCATGCTGCGCGACTTTGTCGCCTCGGTCCGCGACAACCGTGCGCCTCGGTTCACATTGATCCAGGCGAAGCGAGATCTCGAGATCGTTGAAGAAGCCTATGCTTCCGCCGACCACTCTCCCTCAGGCTTGATGCGCTCGTCCGGTACGTAAACAGGTTCCTTGATCCCGTCCCTTATCCATCTGGCTCTTTACGAGGAAACATGGAATATCTCATCGCAACAGTCATCGGCACGCTAGCGGGTCTGCATACCTCGACGTGGGGAATGTATAAAGACGCGCCACACGAGGGCTTTACGTGGCCAAAGTACTTCCGTTCGACGATGGTTTCGACAGTACTAGGACTCGTCGCATACATCGTGATCAAGTCGCGTGGCGTTCACTGGGATCTCACTGAGCCTGGCGGACGATTTGTCTATTTCGGACTCATCTACTGCCTAGAACGTGCGCTCACTGAGTTCTGGAAGTACTTTATCCGAGAGGAAGATCAGTCCAAGTACTTCATCCCAATGCAGTTTGGCGTCATGGGCAAACCAATGAAAGACGCCACCAAACGAATCTCAATTGGCATGATCGTCGCGATCTGCTGCGTGCTGGTGTTCTACGGAGTGCAGGCCCTGGAGACGAAATTTGCGTCCACTTGGCCAACCTGGCTGGTCGTCGTTACGGTGGGCAGCTTCTTCGGCTGGATCTCCGCGTTCGGTGGAGCATGGAAGGACGCACCGATCGAGGGCTTCGAAACTTTCAAATTTTTCCGCAGCCCAGGCGTCGCAGCCGGCTGGGCTGCCGTCTGTGCGCACTTTACTCCACACTGGACGGTTTTGGCCATCGCAGCCGAGGGTTTCACCGTGGCTGCGATTGAAACCTACAAGACGTTCTGCTTTCCCAACAAGCCACGCGGCAAGTTTGCAGGGAAGCCGATCCATCACCCCGAGTATCTGACGTTCCGTAAGAACTTTCTCCCGCTCTACTTCGGCATCTGGACGATCGTGCTCGGACATCTCGTGTGGGCGTTCCTTCGTCCCCACATTCCGTTCCTGATGTAGGCAGCCCTCTATCGATTCGATAGCTGTTCGGCGCGATTTCTCACGCCGCGTTCGACCAGGATGGCCAGACCGACGTTCACTCCGTACTCGAAGAGTTGCTCCAGCTTGTACAGTTGACGGATCACGAAACTGGCCCGTTCAAAGTTTTGCGATGACCGAAACACCAACTGCGCTCGGTTGGCATTGTCGTTACGGATGTCAAACCGCATCCGAGAGGATGACAGATCCCCGGAAAAGCCGAACAGATCGACGGCGGTGGGACTGCTCTGCACGCCAAAGCGGGTCGTAAACGACAGCATGGGGAGCGTCTGGGTCAGTTCAACCATGGCCAGACCTTGATAGGTTCCCATGGCCGCACTGCTCTGGACCGAAGGAACGTACTGAGACCAATGGGTCACTTGTTGAGCGGTCTGAACTAGCTGTTCTGGGCGCGCAGAAGTGCGGCTGATCAAACTCACTTCAGATAGCCGTCCGTCCGCCGTTCTCATGATTGCCATGGTGCCGCGCTCAAGCATAAAGCCATAGTCAGCGGCTCCGGCGGCAAGCACCGGCTTCGGTCCACTCGCAATCTGTTCCGCTCGATTCTTCATCGATAAAACTTGAGATATCTGCGCAATGAGGCCCATTCCGTAATCAAGCGTAGGAAAACGCGACCGTAGCTGTTCGACTACACCGCCAGAGTGGGAAAAGTCAGTAAATCCATACATCACGATGAGTGTTCCCGAACCGGCAGGCAGAAACTCCCAACGATAGTGTCGTGCACCATTGGAGGTTGGCAGGTTGTCAAAGAGCTCAATGGCCCCAGCAGGCCCGGGATGCAGCAGAAACCGATGTACTCCATCCATCGTAACGACCTTGTAGGAAAGCTGATAGGTGTGCTCGACGGAACCATCGGGTAGTTTGCGTACCTGCGAGATATCCATGTTGCGGATAAACTGACTGTAGAGTTCTGGATGAGCGACTACGTCATGCACCACCTGCGGGGGCGCAGCGGACAGGGACATAACCGTGATCTGTTTCAGGCCGCCGTTTGGCTCCGACTCGAATAAGGCGAGGTCACTACCACGTAAAAGAGGGGCAAGGGCGAGTAGTTTATCCTGCGGCAGAAGCACGAGCGGATGGGGGGTGCCCGCGAACGCAGCAGGGCAGATACCAACAACGGTCAAGAGTATCAGCGAGAGCAGTGAGCACACGAGTTGTAGCCAACGCATGTCGGAACTGTACATGGCCCCCAGTTACACCGCCACCGAGAACCACGGACGGCGTGCTAACCCATAGAGCACAACCGCGACGAGCAGATTCGCCTCAACCGAGCTGCTACTGCTTCAGTGCGCGTGATTCATCGCTGGACTGCCCGGCCGGTCGGTCTGCTGGGGTTGGCGACTCCTCACGTTCCTGGGAGGAGCCAATTGCCGAAGCCGACTCCTCGGTCAGCACTGGCACCGTCGGATGACGAAGCCTCTGCCAGAGGGTTCGTCCGCCAAAGAAAACCATCGTGACTCCGCCACCGATGGTACCCAGACCGAGCGAAATAGACCGCTCCAGCAGCGCAATGGCCAGCGCCTTATCAACGCTTACCCCAAACAACACCAGTGCCGCAGTCAGTCCGCCTTCCACGACACCAAGACCGCCTGCAGTCGGAGCAAATCCACCGAGCAGCGCCACCACACACAAGGTCAAAGCCTGCTGTGGAGCAATCATGACCCCGACAGCACGCGCAACCAGGATCAAACGGAGCAGGTCCAAGACCCACATCAGGAATGAGATGACAACCGCCAGAACGAACTGTGGTTTGTCGATGCGGAATCGAGCGAAGTGCTCCTGCCATCTGAGAAGCCACGCCATGGTGCCTTTCGCACGAAGGGCTAGCCAACAAACAATGGCCAGCACAATGATCCCACCCACCCCAAAGGCAAGCGTGGCACTACCAGGAAGCCACTGCCCGAGCACCATCTTCACGGTAGGCAGCGTCAGGATGATCATCGTGATCAGAGGCAACAGGTCAGTCAGTCGGTCATAGCCCTGCGACACACCGCCAAGCGCGACATCAATCGTTCGGCGCTTTTGCAGCAGCAGGACACGGGTCAGTTCTCCGCCCACTCGCCCAGGCGTCACGTTTCCCATGAAAATGCTGCACCAATTGATCAGTACCGTCTCGCTGAGCGGGACTCGCTGACCAAGTCCAGAAAGGATCGCACGCCACCGCGCCCCGTTCACCACCAGACTGACCAGAAAACACAACACCGCTGCCACAAAGTACAGGGGGGCCATCTGACCCAACTGAACGGATAAGTCACGAAGCGTCTGCCACACCCTGTGTACCCAAGCATTCTGTAAGCACTACGGCCACCCACGGGCAGCATCCACCAGTGCCTTGGCAATGTGAAGCGATGCATCAGGGCTCTGAAATGCCGCAGCCCTAGCTTCCATCCTCTTCTTTTCTACCGGATCCGCCAGCAGTCGCAGCGCCGCCTCGGCAGCTCGCTGCGGATCGGATTCATACAAAAACACTCCAGCCTTGGCCAAGCGGGCCGTCTGAACCTCTTCCTTCCCAGGATGTACACCGCTGACTAGGAGTGCCTTGCCCATAGCCATCGCCTCGGCTGGCGTCATAGATCCTCCTTTGGTTAGAATGAGGTCGGCTGCGCGATACCAATCCGCCATATTCGACTGAAATCCTTTCACCACGACTGAAGTCTTCAGGGTACGAGCGAATATGTCGAGTTCGTCTTTGAGCGACGTATTCCAACCGCAGAGAATAGCGGCTTGGGCGCGAATAGTGGAGCGCTCCATGGTCCTCAGAATCGTCTCATAGTCCTGGTCGCCACGTGCTCCACCCATCACCAGAATCATCGGCAATTCGGGATGCAGTCCCAGCTTTGTCTTGGCTTCTTCCTGGGAACCTACCGGCACCCGCCCCATGGCCAAGGACACCGGAAGTCCCGTGACATGAACCCGAGAACCATCGACACCGTGTCCGATCAGGTCATCTTTCGCCGCTTCTGAAGCGACAAAATAGCCACTGATGCGTGGATGTGCATACAAACCGTGCGCCATGAAGTCCGGAATTACTGAGTACACTGGAACCTTGATCTGCCCCCTCGCTAGCCACGTGTTACAAGCAATCGTCGGACGGAAGTGTGTAGAGACAATTAAATCTGGTGATTCCTCACGAACTACATCAAGGAAGCGACGCATAATGAACGGTTCGACCAGTCCCTCTATCTTCCTGTTGATGGAAAGTATGGGGTTCGGATAAAGACCAAATCCAAACGCGAACCGAACCACCGGACGAAGCGCTAACCGCACGTCAATCGACGCAGAGTACAACGTCTTGCGCATCTTCGGGGCCAAAGTATCTAGCTCGAGCGTCGCAGAGCTGACATTCGGAAACTGTCCAAGCGCCTCTGCAATCGCTCGTGCAGAAGTCCGATGACCACCTGCTCCATTTTCGTAGATCACGAGGATCTTGACAGGCCTATCAGAGCTGGCCAATCGCTCCTGATCGAGCGCTTGGTCCATACCCATCCAGCGTAATTGCTCACGTGCTTCCATGCTCGGAAGCTAGCACAGCGCCCATGCCACACAAACGATCTTATGTGACCGGCAACGTACGATCTGCGAGCCCTCTACCTCACGGCTATTCAGACCGGTGTCCGTACAACTCCGAAGGCGATGCAAGAGCTTGAAATACTAGCGCCAGGTCGCGCTTGGTACGCTGAAAGTCTGTCAGAATCGGTGCTTGAGGATTTCGAAGGGCTGCGACAAAAGCATCCGCCAGCGCAACAAATCCCTCTGGATCTCGCCAGTCGGGCCACAGCACTGCGGGACGTCGATCATCTGCGCTAACGTACGCAAATCGACCACGACTCTCCAGCACTATCCGACCACGCTCGCACTCGATCACGCCGTGTTGGAATGGTGAGCGCAGGGGAGGAGACGTGTTCCTCGAATAGTCCAGACAGGCAGACGCGCCCGAAGCAAAAGTAAGCGATAATACAACCTCTCGACCAGGACTCTGCCCGGAACTCACATCCCACTCAGGATGGACTCGCACTGGCTGTTCCTGCATGAGATCTAATATCTGAGCTATCGGATGAACACCATCGAGAAGAAGTGCTGCGTAGTCCCCACGCCATCCTTGTCTCTTTGACTTCCGACAAGCTCGGAAGTGAATTCGGCGAATCCGGCCCAAGCGGCCAGAATGAAGAATGTCTCGAATCTTGCGATGAACAGGCGCAAAGACGGTATTCTCTGCCGACATCAAGAACGGTCGCGATGACCGAGGAATGACACGATCTAGCAACGAGAGTTCTTGGGGGTAGAGACAGATGGGTGGCTCTACCAGAACAGAGCGCCGAGCAGCGAGGACTTGCTGGATCTGCTGGCTCCGTACGGGTCCTGGTGAACAAATCAGCACACCCGCGACCGCTGGCTCCTGAAGCAACACTTCGAGCGACGGCATAGTACCGCATCCGTGCATTTCATTATCCAACCGGTCAGCGCTCGATTGAGTGCCAGAAACGAAATACAGATCCGCAAACCGGTTGAGATGTCGACAGTAGACGCGTGCCATTCTGCCGCATCCAACGATCCCGATCGCAAGTCTCATGGACTACTCACTGTATTGCGGCCACGGAGAGAGTAGATCCGGGCACCGGTAGTGTTTGGTAAAACAACATAGTTTTCTCGAACATAATCCATGATTAATGGAGCAGTTTCCATTGGGAATCGTCGCCAAGCGTTGAGATTCATTGGCGCAGTATCGATGATCAGCGCAGGGCGATTGCGCTGTAAATCAGCGACCATCAAATCAACATCTCTGAGAGAGAGCGCGTTAGCTGGATTAAAATCCTGAGGAATGTGATTTGGCTCGATGTCACCGTACTGCACAGCGGTACTAATGAAGCGAGTCCCTGGAAGCCTCTTCGCAACCACATACACCGGTGGAATATAGCCCCAGACTTGTATACGCTCCTCGGGACTCGTGTTTCGTTGAATAAACATACCAAGAACAACTGTACGCACCTCCTGCGAGGGATACGGAAAAGCATCAGTAACCAGCCGTGCATAACCAACCGTCAAATAGATGATCACCGGAAGGCCCGTACCAATAGCGAGCAGCTTCTGAAAACCAGGGCGTAACTCACCCCATCTACGTCTCAGATCGGCGGCCTGTGGGGCTGCAACGAGAGCCAATGGTGCAGCAAACTGAACGAAGTATTGGCTCCAAAAGCGTCCTCCCATGGATACGGGAATCCAGAACAAACCAAGAGAAAGTAGCAGCCCGGCCCGGACCGGATTCATCTTTAGAGTAGCTTCCCGCATGGCCAGGATCCAAGGAACAGGAGCAGCCACAACAACGTACATCAAGAAGGACTTTGCGAAACGTTGGAAATATCCCACGGAACCAGCTTTGGCTACGTAAATGAAGTTCCGGATCACATTCCATTCCAGAAACTCGGCCCAGTGGCCAATCACTGCGTAGAAACAGGCGCAGGTCAGCCACGGCAGTAGAAAACAGAGAAACAGCACTAAGATGTAGCGAAGAGAGCGACCCAGGCTCTGATGACGAGTTCGCATCTGCCAGAAAATGACCGGAATGAGTGCAAACAATAGGATTCCAGCCTGGTGTCGAAACAAGGTAGCAATTGAGATAGAGAATCCCATGCCGACGTACGGAAGATAACGAGCACCCTGGGATGAACGCACGAAAAAGTATAGGGCCAGCGCTGTCGGCAGATTCATCATCAGTTCCGTGTGAATTGCCAAATTATTGCATGAGCTAATCAGTGCGTAAAGCCAGGCCGCCGCTAGACCGACATCGTAACGTTCGCTCCACGCTGTTGCAGCCCGACACAAAACCAAGCAAGTGACCAACACCCACAAAACGCCAATCACACGTAGGGGAGCCATGTTGAAGCCAAATAATGATGCAGGTGAGTAAAATAAATAGCAAAAGAGAGGCTTTTTGTCGACGGCATCGACAAAAGGAATGCCCCCGCTGAACATCATCCTAGAGATCAGCAAAAAGTGGGCTTCATCTTGATCAACAAGATTACAAAAAAAGCTAGGAGAGCGAAGTAGAATGATCGCTACCAATAGCCTTAGCGTGTCCGTACGCGAGATGAAGGGAGGGGCCATTGTAAGGACGCAAGGACGGAACAGATTCATTCAGTCGACAGGCGACACCGGCGGTCGTTGAGGTGGCAGCAGCAATCACACATGCAGTGGAGCATCAAAACCTGAGTTTTGAGTACGGACTTGTAGATCGCGACGTCGGTAGCTGTCAACTGCATCCGTTGCCCTCATCTCAGGTCAGGCCGACGTATCCGCCCCTTGACAGCACCTACTGCTGGCTATAATCCGACTCATGATCAAGTTTTGGTGTCAGGTCGCGGCTTGTGTGGCGCTGGCGCTCGTGGCCCTCAGTCTGCCGATTTACGAGCTGTCCGTCGGGGAAAACTCAACGATCTGGGGTGGATTACTCCTCTTTGTCGTCTGTACAACGTGCTACTTGCTGTGGGCGTACCGGGCGCAGATAGAGTTACCAGGTAGCGCAACTCTGCTGCGTGGTCCGCGTTCCCACCTCCCTCGCGGCGGTCGAATTGCGCTGACTTTCGACGATGGCCCAAATGGCAAGGATACAGAGGCAATCCTTGATGTCCTCCAGCGATACGGAGCACGTGCGACGTTCTTCTGCGTTGGCAAATGGGCAGCCGAGCAACCAGAGATATTACGCCGCATGGTCGGCGATGGTCATGTCATCGGGAACCACACTCAAGACCACCGTAAGCTAGCGTGGCTCAGTCGGGCCCAGGTTGAATACCAAATCGACCAAGCACAGGCCGCCATTTCTGGAACGGGCGTTCCTGCACCTGTTCTGTTCCGCGCTCCCCATGGTGTCAAATCGCCAATTCTCTTCTCGGTGCTGCGTGCGCGTGGAATGAAGTTGGTTGCATGGTCGCAGGACATTCAGGACTTCCAACGTCCAGGAGTTCAGCGACTGCTCCGTCGTGCCTATCCCGGTCTGCGGGATGGCGAGATCATGCTGATGCACGATGGAGATGGGCGTCAAAAACAAGCGGATCGTACCCAGACGGTACAAGCGCTGGAGGCGATACTTAAGGAGTGTTCACGTCGTGAACTTCAATGCGTCACCGTGCCTGAACTATTCGCACCAGCATAGGCTGACGGCTCTGTCCGACGACGCAAGCGAACTACTCACTCCCACTGCGATTCTCCCGCCTCCACCTCGCTCCAAGGTAGGACACCACCGGCAACACCAGCAGCGCGGCAAGCAGACAGGTGACTTCGCCGATGTCTGCCACGATTCCAAAAGAGCGCAGAGCACCGTTTCGAGCGAGCAGGAGTGAGCTGTAGCCGATAATTGTGGTCGCGGAACAGAGCGCGACCGCTGAGCCTGTGTCGGCGATGATTGCACTCAGCGAGCCATGGCCCTCTAAGCGTAGTCTCGCCCACAAGTTGGCAGCATAATCTGCCCCGACCCCGATGGTGATAGGTAGGGCAATGAAGTTCATGAAGTTCAGCTTCAGGTTGAGATAACCGAGCATTCCGCCCAGGCAACACATACCGACCGCCAGAGACAACAGGATGGGCCACGCCCCACGCAGTCCAAAGGTCAAACAGACGAGCAGGGACACCCCCGCCAGCGAGGCCAATGTGACTGGCTTGCCGTCACGATAGATCGTCTCCAACATTCCCCCGAACAGCGTAGAGGCACTGGCGACCACCCAGGTTTGCCCGATTGCATCCACAGTCAGCGCCTCCGCCAACCGCATGAGGTCGTGGCCCTCCCAATCCGAGTAGTTCTCTGCATCGACTCCCACCAAACGCCCACGCTGCCCATCCACCTCAGTGAATGCCTCTTGCACTTGCTTGGGAAGATCAAACGTCGTCAGCTTACGTAGGTACTCAGGTGGTCGGAAGCTCGCCAGCTCATTCCATTCCCGATCTTCCATGAGATCACGATTCTTGTCGAGCTTGCTACGGATACGGGTCAGAACTTCCAACTTGGCATCCTGATCCTTCGGCATGACTGAGTTGAGAGTGCGTACGTCGCGGATGATGTGCTTGTCGCCCTTCCCCTCATCCTTTTTTCGGATGGCCTCAGCCACCGGATCGGCCTGGTCCGGCGTATCGACCAATAACACGCCGGTGCTAGCGATGTACCCAGCCCCAACCAAGCCCATTCCCATCGCATCCATCCGGCTCCACAGTCGTCCTGGCTCTGTCTCGACACTGCGAAGATTGCGGAGATCCCACTCAACGGGATCGCGGGCGTAGCGGACCATTGGCATAATCGAAGCTCCCAAAACCGCCACCACAATCACGGCCAGCGCCAGCGGTGCACGAGCCGACAGCTTGCCCAGCAGAACGAACGGAATCCGCCATAAATTCTTGCCCGGAGTGAAGATTCCCGGTCGCCATTTTTCTCCACAGATAAGCATCGCAGGGACAAACAGGAACGTCGTCAGCCAAACAAAGATCAGGCCGGCACCGCCAATCAAACCAAACTGACTGAAGCCACGGAAATCAGTCAGAATGAGACAGCCATAAGCAATACTGGCGGCCAGCGTTGCGGTGGAGGAACCAAGCAGCGTTCTTTCCATCGCCAAGGACAGCGATTCTGCCACTGAAGTTCCCGCTGTACGTTCCTCTCCGTATCGAGCCAAAAGGACTATCGGGGTATTGATCCCGTTGCCGAGAATGATCGATATCAGGAATGCGGTGTTGATGTTCAAGAAATGAATGGTCTCGCTCGCGAGAGCAAGGGAGAGGAGAACCCCCATAAAGGCAGGTGCTCCGATGATCAGCATGATGCCAATCCTTCGGAAGTATAGGTATATGACGAGTAAGACCATGGTGGTACAGATCACCGTGGCGATGGTGATGTCATCTCGGATGGCACTCTGCTCAGCGAGTGCGATCGGGATGTGCCCCGTGTACAGTACTTTTAGCTTCGGATGAAATGTCTCAGGGTGCAGCTTGGCCACAGCAGCCTGCACTATCTCTAACGTCCGCTGATCACCATATGATCCGAACCCTTCCCGCTTTCGCCACAGCATCACGCCCAAGGAATGAACCCCGTTTTCGTGATTTGCGAAGTAGTTATCGGGGGCGGCGTTGGTCTTGGTGGATTCAGGATTCTCTGCGCTCACAGCCGGTGATTCCTGCTTTTTCGGAATCTCCTTTTCGAAGCGTTTGCGCAACTCGCGAAGCTCAGCTTCTGCATCACCTTCCAAGTCGATCAGTAGCGGTGACTTGCGCTGAGCGATGATGCGATCGAGCAGCTCCTCCGCATGAGTCAGATCCGAGAGCTGCGCATACATCCAGTACCAGCGAGCTGCGTGATCGGGAATCTCGTTGTCGGGACTCCACTGAGTCTCCGAAAAGACCTCTGGGACCATCTTGTCGAGTGCAGGCCGCAGCACCTTGGCAAACCGTACGTTGGCATCGTGGTCTGGGCTCTCGACGATCACGACCATGTTGGTTGCGCTCTTCTGACGACCCGCAATCCGCTTGAGCGCTTTGACCGAGGGATGATTCTTGGCAAGCAACTCCGCCATGTCGGACTGCAGCTCAAGCTTCCGAATCGGCACCAGCGCCAGCACCCCCAGCAGCACGAAACCCAGGAGTATCTTGCCGTAGTGACGACCCGAAAACCGCGTGTACCTAGATATCTGTCGAGCCAAGAAGGATGGATTGGTCATGGTCCGTCAAGCAAGTCGATAAGATGGTAGAAAGTTGTCCGCCGGTCGAGGAACTATCGTACTCGAGGCCGACTGGTAAGTAGACGCTTTGAATTAGTACGATCGCGACCGCCCCGCAACAACCTTCTACGCAGATTCCAGCGTATCGCAACGACCCATACTGGTGATTCGGACACTAGGGTTTCCGAATCCAAAGGTCGACGTTGCGTTCGTCCGGTTTACTAACGGGGCCGCTCCGCCAAGTCGAAGTGACGTCCGTGATCGCACGACGGCGGCCTTCTTCAGCCAGTGGGTCTCCATCAACGGAAACATCGACGCAAGTGACACGAAGCAACACATAACCGTTGTCTGCATCCCACAGCTCAAACAACCTCAGTTGGTGCGGAGAGTCGCCCAGCGCACCATTTAGAACATCCCAATAGGAATGTCCGCTCGTGGGGTGAAGTGCGCGGACTGCTTGGTCAAAGCTGCGAGCCATCGTAAACAGCACGTTCTCATAGCCCCCCATGAAGCGAAGCCACTCATCAGGAGTTACCGCGTCAGAAACCGGCTGTCCGAACGGCAGATTTGCCTGACCGAGATCATCATAGGCGTTGTCGGAGAAGACGATGACCCACTTGCCTTCCCTCCGTGCTGCATCAAGCGCCGGACGAATGTACTTGTTGACCTCGCTCCAACGCAGCACTCCTCCTGCACCACCAGTCTTTGACACCGTGTCAAGCACCAGGAAACGCAGTGGTGTGCCAGCTATGTCGAAAAAGTAGCTCGCATGGCCAGTCTCCGCTTGCGATTGGGTCAATCCGTGTCCATCGCCGTGCTGAGCCAGCTTGAGCATCAATTCTATGGGCTTCAGCGGTCGACGACGTGCGTCAGCAATGATCGGCTTTTGGATGACAGAGCCACCTTGTCGGTAGTCACGGGTGCCAAATGGCGCAAAGTCTCCCATTGCTACTTCTATTCGTGAACTATCAACAACTCCGTTGCCCTGAATGAGCATGTCATGGTTCCCAGGAACCCACTTCCAGGGAACCAGGAGTCCTTCTGGAAGAAAGGGGTCTTTGGGATCATTGGCCGGTCCGGGAATCAAGTCATCGTCCTCACCGGAATCACACTCAACTGGCTGGCCTCCCGTCAGGATCGACAGCGCCCACTCCGCCTCGTTCTCTTGCGCGTTGTCTAGCGTATCGCCACCCACAAAAACCATCGACAGCGGGTCCATCCGGTGAAGAGCATTGATCGTACGTACCGCCGCATTGGCAAGATGACACATATACGGGTCTTGCGGCCGTAGCGCCGAGCCCGTGATTTCCTTGGCGTCGAGAATGCCAACCCTCGTCGGGGACTCGTCGTCCATTAGCTGAAAATCGCCCACCGAAACAAAGCGTAGGAGCCGTCGTGCGGAGGGCCCTAGCTGCTCCGGGGGCGGACGACCATCGAGCGTGCGAGCGTAGTGGCGGTCGCCCGGGAGCACCCTCAGTTCACCGTAACCGAGAGCAAGGTACTGGGGTAAGTTCTCGAACAGCGCCGGATTGCCAAGGTCGGGTCCAATGGGATGCGCTGGCACTAGCCGCCGCTCAGACGTCAGAATCACTCGCTCCAGTGGGGGCAGTGCGCTGAGCGGCTGATCTCCACAACCCGTCAAGCCACCGCTGCAGAAACCTGCAATCACAACTAGGCGCTTAAAAAGTTGCATGATGTCGCGATGGTTCTGCGCGTCGAGCGTGCTTGTCAATAGCTCCGTCATAGGTCGTCGTCAGTCGATCTCGACGCGCAATAGCCAACCAGACCACAAAAGCAGCAGTCCATTGCGCAAAAACAACACAACGAAGGCCCACGTGCTCAGAGTATCGAGAGCGTGAAGCACGATCTGGGTCAAACAAAAGACGACCAAAAGCAGCCCGGTCAGCCGCCCGCTCACTCGTAGGGATAGCAGCAGCCCCAGCGGCAGAATCCAGATCAGGTACTGCGGGCTGAACATGCGCCCAAACACCATGAACAGCACCATCACTACGCACTGGCCGCGCAGTGCCAGCTCGGCGAGCTGTGCCAGCTCCTTTCGGCCCACCGCTCGCTTCATGCGCACCGCTAGCTGCACCACGACCGCGATGATTCCGAGTCCGGTCAGCGGCCAGTGCGACCGTTTCAGCAGCGCGTCGACTCCGGCCAGCGTGCTTCCGTTTGGCACCACGTTCATCGAGCCGAAGGAAAACACCGACTTGATCGTGCCCGGATAGATCGCTTGCATCATTCCCAAGATCGCGGCACCGGTACTCTCGGTTTGAAGCGGCCGGTCGGCGTGATAGCGCAGCGCATCGAACATCGACAGCCCAGTCCACAGAAACATCGGTATCGCAAACAGGAGCCCGACCAAGGTAGCTCCGAGCAGCGCTTTTCCGACCGAAACGGACAGTCTCTGCGGACCGCCAAGCTGCGCTCTG
>Ga0075163_10008676_pt1 | contig 13358 bp, 14 predicted proteins | sample JI1023141ADNA_FD_71478 | JGI IMG/M metagenome (GOLD analysis project Ga0075163, IMG submission 71478) | Wastewater effluent complex algal communities from Wisconsin, to seasonally profile nutrient transformation and Carbon sequestration -... | ecosystem: Engineered > WWTP > Effluent > Algae...
CGAAATGATCGGCCGCGGGACCGGCACCATGAGCACGGACGAGATCATGGCGCTCATGCGGGGGCGGTGATCGTGCGGCGCGTCCTGGTCGATTCGAACGTCATCCTCGACGTCTTCACCAGAGACCCGACCTGGCTGTCGTGGTCGTCCAGCGCGCTCGCGCGCGTGTCCGAAACGGACGCGCTGGTGGTCAATCCCCTCATCTACGGCGAGGTCTCGGTGCGATTCGATCGGCTCGAAGCACTCGACGAGGCGTTGCCGGCGACGGTCTTTCGCCGAGATCCACTTCCGTGGGCGGCGGGGTTCCTCGCCGGCAAGGTCTTCGCGGAGTACCGCCGCCACGGTGGGGGACGGCAGACACCACTAAGCGACTTCTACATCGGCGCGCACGCTTCGATCGCGGGTATGCGGCTCCTCACGCGCGACCCCTCTCCATATCGAACCTACTTCCCCAGGTTGTCGCTCATCACGCCGTGAGCGGTCCCCGCTCACCCCGCGCTCGCCACCCGTGCGATCGCCGCCAGCACCGCCCCGCCCACGAACAGCGCGCGCTCGTCCGGGTCGAACCGCGGGGTATGCACCCCCGCCGCACTCATCCCGTCGCCGAGCGTGCCGATGCGCATGAAGCAGCCATCGAGCCGCTCGAGGTAGAACGCGAAGTCCTCGGCGCCCATGTTCGGCGTGGGCAGTCGCCTAAGCCCCTCGGCGCCCACCACCTCCGCCGCGCCTGACTGCGCGAACGCCGCCGCGGTCGCGCTGTTCACCAGCGGCGGCGTTCCCTCGCTCAGCACCACCTCCGCCCGCAGGCGATGCAGCGTCGCGACCGCCTCGGCGACCTGCCGCACGCCCTCGCAGAGCAACGCGCGCGCCTCCGGGGTCGTCGCGCGGATCGTGCCGGCGCAGCGCGCCCGCTCGGGGATCACGTTCGATGCGCTCCCGGCCATCACCACGCCGACGGTCACGACGCCGGGCTGCCCGGGATCGAGGCGACGCGAGACGAGCGTCTGCACCTCCATGATGAACGCGCCCAGCCCGATGACCGGGTCGATCGTGTCCTGCGGACGTGCCCCATGGCCGCCGCGTCCGTGGAACGTCACCTCGAAGGTGTCGCTGCTCGCCGCGAGCGCGCCCGCGGTCGCCACCACCTGGCCGACCGGGAATCGCCAGTCGACATGCCCGCCGTAGATCGCGCTGACGCCGTCGAGGGCACCGCTCGCGAGCACCTTCGTGGCCCCCTCGCCCACCTCCTCCGCCGGCTGGAGGATCAGCCGCACCTCGCCGTCGGCCGGTCGCTTCCTGAGGAGCATCCCCGCCGCGACGGTCCACGTCGCATGCATGTCGTGACCGCAGGCGTGCATCACGCCGGGGTTCCGCGACGCGAACGGGACCGCGGTCTCCTCCGTGATGGGCAGCGCGTCGATGTCGCCGCGGAGCGCGACGGCCGGGGCGCCGGCGCGCGTGCCGGGGATGCGCGCGACGAGGCCGGTGTCGGCGATCTCGCGCACATCGGTGATCCCCGCGTCGAGCAGCGCCTGCTTGAGCGTCGCCTGTGTCCCGCGTTCGGCCCACGAGAGCTCGGGATGCGCGTGCAGCGTGCGGCGGAGCGTGATGAGTCGCTCGCGTTCCGCGTCGGTGAAGAGCGCCGCCGCGGCGGCCGCACGCTCGGCGTGGGCCGCGCTCACGCCCGCAGCTCCTCGGTGCGCACGGTGATGCGATCGATGTGCGCGCGATCGACCTCGATGCCGATCCCCGGCTGGTCGAGCGGGACCTTCACCATCCCGTGCGCGTCCATCGTCCACTCGGGCGCGACGACGTCCTTGGCCCAGTAGCGCGCGCTCGGCGAGAGGTCGCCGGGGAGCGTGAAGTTCGGGAGCGAGGCGAGCGCGACGTTGTAGGCGCGGCCGATGCCGCTCTCGAGCATCCCGCCGCACCAGACGGGGATCCCCATGCTCTCGCAGTAGTCGTGGATGGCGATCGACTGGGCGAAGCCACCGACGCGGCCGGGCTTGATGTTGATGATGCGCCCGGCGTTCAACGTCACCATGTCCTGCGCCCGGTCGAGCGAGGTGATCGACTCGTCGAGGCAGAGCGGGGTGCGGAGCCGCTTCTGCAGCGCCGCATGACGCACGAGGTCGTCCCACGCGAGCGGCTGCTCGATCATCATGAGGCCGAGGTCGTCGAGCTGCGCGAGACGGTCGGCGTCGGCGAGGGTGTAGGCGTTGTTGGCGTCGGCCATGAGGTGCGCCTCCTCGCCGACGGCGGTGCGCACGGCGCGCACCCAGTCCACGTCATGGCCGGGCGCGATCTTGATCTTCACCTTCTGGTACCCGGCGGCGATGGACTCCTCGGCCTTGGCGATGAGCGCGTGCACGTCGCGCTGGATGCCGAGGGAGATGCCGGTGGCGATCGACTCGCGCGTCCCGCCGATCATCCGGGAGAGCGGGAGCCCGGCCTGCGTCGCGGCGAGCCCCCAGCAGCCCATCTCGAGGGCGGCCTTCGCCATGTTGTGGCCGCGGACGTCCTTGTCGAGCAGGTCGTGGACGTCACTCGGCGCATCGACCGTGCGCCCGAGGAGACGCGGCGCGAGGACGCGCACGATCGTCGGCCAGGCGGTGTCGAGCGTCTCGGGCGAGTAGTTCGGTTCGTCGTCGACGACGCACTCGCTCCAGGTCTGCGCGCCATCGCGGTCATGGAGCTCGCAGAGCAGGATGCGCCGCTCCTGCATCACGCCGGAGGAGATGCGGAACGGTTCGCGGAGCGTGAGGCGGATCTCGCGGAGGACGATGCGGTCGAGCGTGAACATGCGCGTGGGGATGGGAGGCGCGATCAGGCGTCGCGGCGCGTGAGCAGGTAGGTGCCGCCGTCGGGATCGGCGACGAACCCGCGCACGTGGTACCCGCGCGGGAGGTAGTGCGTGAAGGCGCGGCGCGTGGCGAAGCGCCAACGACGTGCCGCGGCCAGGTCGGCCGCCGCGAGCGCCGAGATGTCGCGCGGGACGCGCACGCCCACGTTCGGCGCGCCGACGAGCGTCCCTTCGGCCGCCTCGTGACCGACCGCGAGCGGGAGGTCGGCAGGCAGCGCGTCGAGCCCCGCCGCGCCGCGCGCCGGATCGACCGGCCAGGCGATCACGAACCGGTCGGTCGGCATGTCGCCCTGCAGCGGCGAGTTGGTCGCGTCGCCGTACATCGCCTCGACGTACTCGTCCACGCGGCCGCCCATCTTGTTGAGGTTCAGGTGGGCGTTGCGCGCGACGAGCGGGTCGTAGGTCCAGTAGATGGTCTCGATCCCCAGCGCGCGGCACTTGTCGCGCTGCCAGGTCTTGAGCCGCACGCCGATGTCGCGTCCCTGCGCCTCGGGGCGCACGGCGAGCATGTCGGACCAGTGCATGAGCTTGCCGTCCTTCACGCCGGTGACGCCGAAGACGTAGCCGAGCATGCGGCCGTCGACGTCGAAGGCGCCGGCGCAGACGCCGCCGGTCTTCTGCGCGACGAGGAGCATCGCCGCGGGGACCTTCTCGGTGAAGTCCTTCCCCCAGGTGAGTTCCTGGAGCGCGACGCACTGGGCGCGGTCGGCGTGGGATTCGAAGTCGCGGATGAGCACGACGAACGATAAAGGCTGAAGGAGGAAGGGTGAAGGGGCCGGGCCGCACGGTGCTCCAGACGCCTTCGACTTCTGCTAAACTATGGTCCATGTTCCGCTTTCGCTCCCTCCCGGTACTCCCGTTGCTGGTCGCGCTCGCGCTGCCGCGCGCGAGTGCGGGGGCGCAGGAGGTCGCGAAGGGCGGTGCGCAGGACGTTGCGGTCCGCCCCGCGCCGCTCGTGACGCGCGGGGACCTGCTGGTGCTCGGGGTCGGCGCCGGACTCGCCGTCCTCGCGCAGCGGAGCGATCTCTCGGTGCGCGCACGGGTCCGGTCGGCCGGCGCCCAGGCGAACGGGACTCTTGGCACGCTCGCCGACGTGGGGAACGCCTGGGGCGGCAGCGTCTCCCTCCTCACGGGCGCGGGGCTGTGGGCCGGCGGACGCGCCGCGGGCCGTCCCACGGCGACGGTGGTGGGGTTCCGTGCCGTCGAGGCGATCACCGTCTCGGGGCTCATCACCAAGGCGCTCAAGGCCGGCTTCGGGCGCGCCCGCCCGCGGGTCGATTCGCTCGATCCGTGGAACGTGGAGTTCGGGCGTGGCTGGGACAACGACCACGAGTCGTTCCCGTCCGGCCACTCGACGGCGGCGTTCGCCTTCGCGGCGGCGGTGACGAGCGAGGTGCTGCACCGCGCGCCGGCGCGCGCGCGACTCGTCGGCACGACGACCTTCGCGCTGGCGGGCGTGACCGCCTACGCGCGGATGCACAGCGATGCCCACTGGCTGAGCGACGTGACGATGGGCGCCGCGATCGGGATGGCGAGCGGCTGGGCGGTCGCGCGCTGGCACCGGACGCGCCCCGACAACCGGATCGACGCCACGGTGCTCGGCCGGATGTCGCCGCTCGTGGTGCAGGGGCCGCAGGGCCGCACCCTCGTGGGAGCGACGATCGCGTGGCGGTAGACGGCATCTTCATCACGACCGAGCTCGACGGGGAGCTCGCCGCCCGCGTGCACGCGCACCAGCTCGCGTTCGACCCCAAGATGGCGAACTTCCTGCCGCCGCACGTGACCATCATCGGCTCGTCGGGCTCCGGGCCGGTGTCGCCGGACACGCCGCTCGTGGAGCTCAAGGCGCGGATCCTCCCCGTCGCCGCCGGGACGCAGCCGTTCACGCTCGCCTTCGGCCCGCCGGAGCGGTTCGTGATGCGCGAGATCGTCTCGCTGCGCCTCGACCCGCACGGCCCGCTGCGCGAGCTGCACGAGAAGCTGCGCAACTCCGGACTCCGCTTCCTCTCCGCGAAGTACCCCTTCACGCCGCATTGCACGCTGAGCCTCTGGCCGACGCTCACGCCGGAGAAGGTGAAGGCGATGCTGCGCATCCGTGAGCCCGAGCCGTTCCGCGTGCACACGCTGTGCGTCTATCACACGAAGGACCCGCAGAAGCCGAAGCTCCTCTTCAAGGCGACGCTCGGCGAGCGTCCCGCATGAAGGTGCGCATGAAAGTGCTCCTGACGCTGCGCATCGCGCTCGCCGCGCTCCTCCTGTCGGCGTCCACGTCCGAGGCCCAGACCCGCATGCTCCGTTCGACCGACATCGACGCTCTGCCCGCGAAGCCGGCGACGGCGCGCATTCCCTACGGACCCGAGGCGCTGCACTTCGGCGATCTCCGCCTCCCGGAGGGCGCGGGCCCGTTCCCCGTCGTGATCGTGGTGCACGGCGGCTGCTGGCTCTCGCGCTACGGCGTGCAGAACAGCACCGCGCTCGCCGACGCGCTGCGCGACGCGGGGTTCGCGACCTGGAACATCGAGTATCGCCGGATGGGAGATGCGGGGGGCGGCTGGCCCAACACCTTCATCGACGTCGGACGCGCCGCGGACGCGGTGCGCGCGCTCGCGACGACCTATCCGCTCGATCTCGCCCGCGTGGTCGCGATCGGCCACTCGGCGGGAGGCCAGCTCGCGATGTGGCTCGCCGGCGCCTCGCGCGTGCCGGCGTCGAGCCCCATCGCGCGCCCGGACCCGATCGCCCTCAAGGGCGCGGTCGCGCTGGCGGGCATCGCGGACCTCGCCGACTTCCGCACCTATTCGTCGAACACCTGCGGCGACGTGGTCGATCCGCTGCTCGGTGGCACGCCCGAGGCGGTCCCGGAGCGTTATGCCGCGGCGTCCCCGGTGGCGCTCATGCCGTTCCCCGTGCCGCACGTGCAGATCACCGGGTCACGCGACCTCGTGATGCCGGCGGCCGCGCTCGCCAAGCACGAGGCCGCGGCGCGGGCCGCGGGGAGCGCGTTCGAGTTGGTCGTGCTCGACGGACTCGGACATCACGAGCTGATGTCGCCGGCCACGGCAGCGTTCCCGGCGATCGTCTCGGCGATCCGGTCGCTGCTCGCGCGCTGAGCGAACGCCGATCGCTCGCGCTCAGTTCGGCGGGCCGGGCGACTCCACGTCCACCGCCGCGATCCCGCGCAGCCACTTCCCGATCGCCCCGAAGTAGGTCGCCGAGTCCGCCGCGAACGCGCGGTCGTGCCCACCGGTGAGCGCGACGAACTCCTTCGGCGGCGGTGCGGCCTCGAAGAGCCGCTGGCTGAAGGCGAACGCGATCACCTGGTCGTCGTTGGCGTGCATGATGAGCTTCGGCATCGCGATCGAGTCGAGCCGTTCGATGGTCGCGAACCGCTCCGCGGCCAACAGGCGCACGGGCAACCACGGAAAACGTTCCTGGCCGACGTCGGGCACCGAGGTGTAGCCGCCCTCGAGGATCAGCCCCGCCGCCTCGACGCGCGCCGCGAGATGCGAGGCGACGCCGGAGCCGAGCGAGTGCCCGTAGATGACGATGTGCTGCGGGTCGATGCCGCGCGCGCCGGTCATCCAGTCGTAGACCGCCCGCGCGTCGCGGTAGAGCGCTTCCTCGTCGAGCGGACCATCATCACTCGCGCCGTAGCCGCGGTAGTCGAACGAGACGATCCCGACGCCCTCGGCGAGCAGGGCGCGCGACCACTGCTGGCGCAGCGGGAGTGAGATGTTCCCCGCGTTGCCGTGGCAGACGAGGATCCAGAGGCTGCTCGGCGTCAGGCTGTCCTTGGGCGGGATGAGCCAGGTGACGAGGTCGAGCGAGTCCGCGCCTCGCACGCGCGTCGCCTCCACGCGAAGGTCGGCGGCGGGCTCCACCATGCCGCGGCCGCCATACTCGGTGGGATGATAGACGAACGCCGTCTCGTTCACCTTCATGTAGACCATCGCCGCGACGTACGCGCCGATCGCGATCACCAGCGGCACGACGAGCATCCAGACCTTCGCGCGCGGCTCGGGTGCCGGGATGCGCGCGTTCACCTGGCTCACTTGAGCGCCTTCTGGATCGCCGGCTCGAGCTGCTGGTCCCCACCCACGCCGGTGTAGACCACGGTGCCGTTCTTGTCGAGCACCACCACGTAGCTCGTCGCCGGCACGTCGTAGTCGCCCACGGCGTCGCCCTTGCGGTCGTAGAAGTGAGTGAAGCCCTTGAGGTGCTCGGCCACGTACCGTCGCACCCGCTCGGGGGACTGGTTGACGCTGACCGCGACGCCGACGAAGGCGACCTTGCCGGCGTACTTCTGTTGCAGCGCGCTGATCTGCGGTTCGAGCTGGCGGCAGTTCGCGCACCAGGTGGCCCAGAACTCGATCACCGCGGGCTTGCCGGCGAAGGCGGGGGCGAGCCGCGCCGGCGCGCCGTCGAGCGTCTCGAGCGCCACGTCGGGTGCCTTGGCGCCGATGTCGATCCCGAGCTGGGCGAATGCCGTGCGGGGGGCGGCGAGGAGCGCGACGGCGGCGAGGGCCGTGAGGGTCGTGAGGGTCGAGCGGACGAACGTCTTCATATGAGCAGCTTCCCCATCTCGACGAGATAGTACTCGGCGACGCCGAGCATGATGAATGCGAAGAGGCGCTTGACCCAGACCATCCAGGCGCCGGCCCGCGGGAGCCGGGAGACGAAGCCGCTCGTGAGCCCGACGGCCACGAGGAGCGCGCACATCCCGACGGAGAACACGAAGAGATACACGAAACCGAGTGCCGCGCTCCCCGTGGTGGTCACCCAGGAGAGGACGGCCAGCATGACCGGCGCGCCACAGGGGGCGGCGACGAGGCCCGACATGGAGCCCATCACGAAGGCACCCGCGGCGCGGCCCCCGGTCCCCGCGGTGGCGGCGCGCTGCGTGATCGCCGAGGGGAGTCGCACCGGGATGACGTCGAGCATCATGAGCGCGGAGAGGACCAGCAGGTTCGCCATGGCGAAGTAGAGCCACGGGTTGGTGCTGATGGTGCCGAACATCGTCCCCGTGAGTCCGGCGATGAGCCCGAGCACCGAGTAGACCGTCGCGAGCCCGAGCACGTACGCGAGGGTGAGGGCGAGGGTGCGCCAGCGCGGCGGGGCGTCGCCGCCCACCGTCTGGCCGCCGACGATCGCCGCGGTGATGGGGATCATCGGATAGATGCAGGGCGTCAGCGACGTCAGCACGCCGGCGAGGAAGACCAGCGGGATGGCGGTGAGCGGGCTGCTGCTCAGCTGGGCCGAGATCTGGGTCAGGTCCAATGGGAGATGAAGGCGGAAGGAGGGAGGATGAAAGCTTGCCCGGCACGCCTCGCAACGACAGTCACGCGGTCCCCGGATGAACCCCCGGTTCACCCGAACGGCTCCCGGAACCGGTGGACCGGTCGATACTGGATCTGGTGGGGTGGTGACCGTGGTCACCGCCGGCGGGGTACACCTTGGCGTATGCTCGGTGAAACACCGAGCGCCCTCCGCTCGTCCATCCTCCAGACCTCCCCAGGAGCCGTCCCGTGTTCGACCGTGCCCGTTCGTTCTATCCAGCGATCTCGAGTGCCTTCGTGCACGCCTGGGTCCCGCTGGTCGTGGGCCTCGGCGTGGTGGCGGTGATCTTCGGCGGTAGCCCGCGCGGCTGACGCGCCCCCGGTCGAGAGCCGCTCCGGCGCCTGCTCCGACCCCCTCGGGACGCTAGATTCCCGACCTTGAGTCAGAAGACGTGAACGGTGAGCGGGGGGCCCTGGCGCCCCTCCGCGTTGCCGTGCGTCCGCCGTCCTCCATCTCCCATCTCCCCGCGGCAGTCCATGGCACCACAGTTCATCTACGTCATGAAGGGGCTCAAGAAGGTCATCCCCCCTTCGCGCATCATCCTCGACGACATCTGGCTGTCGTTCTATCCCGGCGCCAAGATCGGCGTCCTCGGCCCCAACGGCGCCGGCAAGTCGTCGCTGCTGAAGATCATGGCCGGTGTGGACCAGGACTTCCAGGGCGAGGCGTGGGCCCACAAGGGGACGCGCATCGGCTACCTGCCGCAGGAGCCGCAGCTCGACGAGTCGCTCGACGTGCGTGGCAACGTGGAGCTCGCGGTCGCGGCGCAGCGCAAGCTGCTGACGCGGTTCGAGGAGATCTCGCACAAGTTCGCCGAGCCGATGAGCGATGAGGAGATGACGAAGCTCATCGACGAGCAGGGGCGCGTGCAGGAGCAGATCGACGCGCACGATCTCTGGAACCTCGACAACAAGATCGAGGTCGCGATGGATGCGCTCCGCCTCCCGCCGGCCGATGCGAGCGTGAAGAACCTCTCCGGCGGCGAGCGCCGCCGCGTGGCACTCTGCCGCGTGCTGCTCGAGGAGCCGGACATGCTCCTCCTCGACGAACCGACGAACCACCTCGACGCCGAGTCGGTGGCATGGCTCGAGCACTTCCTGGAGAGCTTCCCCGGGACCGTGGTGGCGATCACGCACGACCGCTACTTCCTCGACAACGTCGCCAAGTGGATCCTCGAGCTCGACCGCGGGCGTGGCGTCCCCTACGAGGGGAACTACTCCGGCTGGCTCGACCAGAAGAAGACGCGGCTCCAGCAGGAGGAGAAGGTCGCCTCGGCGCGCCAGCGCTCGCTGGCCCGCGAGCTCGAGTGGGTGCGAATGGCGCCGCGCGCGCAGCAGGCCAAGAGCAAGGCCCGCCTGCAGAACTACGAACAGATGGTCGGCGAGGAGCAGGCGGAGAAGATCGTCGCGAACGAGATCATCATCCCGCCGGCGCCGCGCCTCGGCAATGACGTCGTGATCGCCAAGAAGCTCACCAAGGGCTTCGGGGACCGGCTGCTCATCGACAAGCTCGACTTCTCGTTGCCGCGCGGCGGCATCGTCGGCGTGATCGGGCCCAACGGCGCGGGCAAGTCCACGCTCTTCCGCATGATCACCGGGCAGGAGAAGCCCGACAGCGGCGAGCTCAAGGTCGGCGAGACGGTGCAGCTGGCCTACGTGGACCAGTCGCGCACGCTCGATCCCAACAAGACCGCGTGGGAGGAGATCAGCGGCGGGAACGAGCAGATCATGGTCGGCAAGAAGGAGATGAACACGCGCGCCTACCTCTCGACCTTCAACTTCAAGGGCACCGACCAGCAGAAGAAGGTCGGCGTGATGTCGGGCGGCGAGCGCAACCGGCTGCACCTTGCGAAGACGGTCCTGAGCGGCGGCAACCTGCTGCTCCTCGACGAGCCGACGAACGACCTCGACGTCGACACGCTGCGCGCGCTCGAGGAAGCGCTGGTGGACTACAGCGGGTGCGCGGTGGTGATCTCGCACGACCGCTGGTTCCTCGACCGCCTCGCGACGCACATCCTCGCGTTCGAGGGCGATTCCGAGGTGGTGTGGTTCGAGGGGAACTACGGCCAGTACATCGAGGACCTGCGCCGCCGGAAGGGCGCGGATGCCGACCAGCCGCACCGGATCAAGTTCAAGCCGCTGGTCCGCTGACGCGGACGAGGGCAGAAGGCGGACGGGGCGGGGCCACTGGCCTCGCCCCGTCCGCGTCTCGTTCACGCCCCGGGCGCGTGCCCGAAGTGCTCGGCGTTGCAGCTGTCGCAGATGCCGTGCGTGAACTGCACCTGCCGGCGCGCCGTGAAGTAGTGCTCCAGCTGCTGCCAGTAGCCGTCGTCGGCGCGCACCTTGCGGCACCAGGCGCAGATGGGGAGCAGCTCCGAGAGCAGCTGGACGTCGTGCAGGGCGGCGCGGAGGGCCTCGTTGCGCAGGTGGAGATGCGCCACGAGGAGCGAGACGAAGAGCGCCACCATGAAGAAGCTCACCTCGACGTCACCGATCACCTGCACCCATTCGCTCGCGCTCGGATAGGCGCCGGAGGCGACGACCGCGGCGAAGCTGAGCCGGAACGCGTGGAACAGGCCGTGCGCGAGGAAGATCGCCGCGGGGATCGCGAGGGCGCTGCGGGATGCGCCCGGCGCGCGGCGCAGGAAGGCGAAGGCGGCGACCGAGAGCGTGCCCCAGAGCAGGCCGTTGGTCACCGACCGCCAGCCGGCGATCCCGTCGATCAGGAGGAATGCGACGAGGGCGATCGCGTGGATGGTCACGATGGTCGCCCCGAGCGCCGCGACCGTCGCGCGACCCGCCGTCCGCATGGCCCACAGTAGCAGCACCACCTGACCCACGGTCACGAGCAGGGTCGGCGCCGTGCGGCCGATCCAGTAGGGCAGTTCGGGACGCAGTGCGAACAGCAGGTCGGCCGCGGTCATCACCCACGCGGCGACCATCCAGGCGCCGAGGTTCCATTCCCGGCCGTCGCGCCGCCAATGCTGCGTGAGCAACACCGCGAGGATCGCGCCGATGATCAGGTTGATCGCGTAGATGACCGATTCTTGTGACATGCCTGGGCTCGGGACGATGCCCTAGGCTAGAGGGTCCGGGGACCGGACGCCAGCGGTGGACCCTTTCCGGGGCCCGTGAGTACCTACACTGTTGCGCCACCCCCATCCGAGGCTCGGACCCTCATGCGTCAGCTTCGCTCTGCCCCGCGGCTCCTTCTTGCCGCCGCTGCGGTCGTCGGCACCTTCCCGCTGGCGCGACCGGTGGCGGCGCAGGGCACGATTCGGGGCATCGTCACCGACTCGCTCATCGCCCGAGGCCCACTCCAGGGGGCGACCGTCGTGCTCCAGGGGGCGCCGCACACCGCGGTGACCGACCGGCTCGGCCGGTTCGTGATGCGGGACGTCCCCGCGGGGAGCTACGTGATCGGGTTCTTCCATCCGTCGCTCGACTCGCTCGAGGCGACGGCCCCGGTCAAGCGCCTCGAGGTCGCGAACGACCTCACGACCACCGTCGCGCTCGGGATGCCGACCGCCAACACGCTGAGCAACGCGCTCTGCGGACGCGACCTCGAGCGCGCCTCGTCGGTCGTCTTCGGCGTCGTGCGCGATGCCGAACGCACGGAGGCCCTCGCCGGCGCGGTCGTGCGCGCGAACTGGTTCGAGTGGCGGCTCATGAATGGCAGCGGGCAGGAGACGCGGCGCTTCGAGGTGGACACGGCCGACGCCACCGGCCGCTTCGTCCTGTGCGGCGTCCCGAACGACATCGCGCTCACGCTGACGGCGACCGTCGAGGACCGAATGACCGGTGACCTCACGCTCGCGCTCGACCACCTCGACATCGGGCGGCGCGACCTGCTCGTGAGCCGCCGCGATACCGCGGCGCGCGTGCCCCCGCCGCTCTCCTCCGCCGACACGGTGCCGTGGCGCCGCCCGCCCGGCGCGGCCCGCCTCCGCGTCACCGTGCAGGCGTCGAACGGCCGTCCGATCGAGGGGGCGACGGTCGGCATCCGCGGCACGAGCGTGAACGGCCGCACCGGCGCCGACGGCACGGTGCGTCTCGTCGGCATCCCCGCCGGCTCGCAGCCGCTGCTGGTGCGGCGCCCGGGGTCGGAGCCGGTCGAACGCATCGTGGCCCTCGCGACCGACGCCGAGAACACCGTCGCGGTCGAGATGGGGCGGAACGTCGTCGTGCTGCCGACCGTCGCGGTGACGGGCCAGCGCATAGCGTCGCTCGATCGCGAGATCGATTCCCGCGTGCTCGCCTTCAATGGGCGGCTGTTCAACGAGAAAGACCTCATCTCTTTCGCGACGGGCGCGTTGGGCCCGTGGACGCGGGTGCCGGGACTCATCGTGGTCCCGGACGGATTCGACGCGATGCCGTTGATGAAAAACAGCCGAGGGCAGTTCTGCCGACCGAACCTCTACGTCAACGGAGCCCACCTGTACGCGTGGGAAGCGTGGGAGCTTCGCATCATGTTGCTCGGTGCGAAGCGGATGGAGGTATACCAGCGCCCAGCGATGCAGCCGCCGCAGTTCCTGAACATGAATGATTGCGGGTCGATCATCATCTGGAGCTGACGCTCGAAGGCAGATGGGAGATGGCAGATGGTAGAATGAAGAAGGCGCGGCCGACCGGCCGCGCCCCCTTCATCCTTCCGCCTTCATCCGCGCCTCACCGCGCCGGCCGCAACCGCTCCAGCCTCGCGCGAACTTCGCGCACCTTCGGTTGCAGCGCGGGTTCGGCATTCTTCCACAAGTCGATGAACTTCTCGTAGTTCGCGATCGCCTTGGCGGTGTCACCCTTGGCCTCGTAGAGCTCGCCGAGGCGCTTGTACGATCCGGCATCATAGAGCGCCGAGAACTCCAGGTCCGCGTCCGGGGTCGAGACGTAGCGCTCGAGCCAGACGATCGCCGAGTCGGGACGGCCCGCGAGATCATGCGCGCGCCCGATGAAGACCATCGGGTAGCGCCGGTTCGTCATGCGTCGGCCGTCGGCGATCTGCATCTGCGCGATCGCCTCGTCGTTCCGGCCGCCGGCGAAGGCCGCCATGGCCTTGAAGAACGCGGTGCGGGCCTCGGGATCGGGGGTCATCGCGGCCTGGTCGCGCACATAGCCGTCGAGGGCCTGCTGGGCGAGGGCGGGGTCGCGGACCTCGACGGCGA
>Ga0075163_10008678_pt1 | contig 13353 bp, 13 predicted proteins | sample JI1023141ADNA_FD_71478 | JGI IMG/M metagenome (GOLD analysis project Ga0075163, IMG submission 71478) | Wastewater effluent complex algal communities from Wisconsin, to seasonally profile nutrient transformation and Carbon sequestration -... | ecosystem: Engineered > WWTP > Effluent > Algae...
AGCGGCCTCCTGGTTGCGCGCCTGGCTCTTAGCGTCGGCCGCGCGCAATTCCTCTGGCGTACGGGGACGAAAGCCCAGCGCACCCTTGATGGAGTGAACGATGCCGCCATCGGCAAAGTTCTGCACGGGCTTGCCCCGCGCGTGTTGTGGCTTGAAACCGTACATGGCACACCTTTTGAATCGCGTTCGTGCGATTCTTCCGGGGCGGTCCTGTGGCGGCAAACCAGACTGGGGGGCGCCCAGTCTGCCAGGCTACATGCGCATGCTGGTGTTGGACTGGTTGCTGGCCGATGCCTGCAGCTGCATGTTGTTCAGTGCGGCGGCGCACTGGGTGGCAATCATCTTGGCCGCCTCCATGGCCGCGTCCACCTTCATCTTTGCCTTGTCCAGTTCGATTTTTGCATTGGCCTCACCCACCCGGGCGGCCAGCTCCCCAGAGCGGGTCAGCAGCTCGCCCTTGACCGCCGCCGCGCGCAGCTCGCCCTCGAAGTAGCGCAGCATGCGGTCCTCCACGGTCTTGAAGTGCTCCAGGCGGAACTGTTCCGAAGTGCGGTACAGTTCCAGCTCTGCTGCAAACTGCTGGCGGTTCACGTCCGCACCCACGCGGTACACCTCCAGCCCGGTGGCGTTCTGGGTCTTGGCCGACTCCAGCGCCACATCGGCGGTGGTCTTGAACTTCTCCAGCTCCGTCTGCGCGCCGACCTTGAACACGTCGGTGGCCACGCCAGCGCGTGTGCGGTACACGTCTGCCTGGGCGCCGACCAGCTTGGATTTGCCGTCAATCAGGGCCCCGAGCCACTGGCCGACATACTGCGGGCTCACCATCAGCGCCTTGACATACTCCACGGCGGCGCCGATGGCCTGCGAACGGATCTGTGCGGCCTGGCCGACCGCAAAGCGGGCGTTCTCCACATGCACGTCCGTCACCTTGATGGCGATGTCGCGTGACTGGGCACTCAAGGCGTTGGTCAGACCGGCGCGAATGGTGTTGAGGCCATGAACCAGCGCCCCGGGCGGCAGGGTGTAGCCACGCGATGCCCACGCTGTCAGAGCCTCGTCTTCTGCCCTGGCAGACTCACCGGTGAGCCGGGCGCGGTCGCGCTCCCACATGGCCGACTCCACGATGATGGGGATTCCGGTGCCGTTGGCTTCCAGCGCGCGCTCCAGCCAGTCCGTGGCCTTGTCGAAGTAGCCGCCAGGCGGGAAATACTGGTCTATGAACTGTGTGAAGGAGTTTTTCAGCTCCTGCAGCATTTCCATGCGGTCGTTTTCATAGAGGTTGCGCAGCCCCTCCATGGTGAAAGCGTCGGTTTCGTCAAAGACGGGCGGCGCACCATAGTCGCCAAGGACGCCGATGTTCCCGAGCGCAGGCATCTGCGTCGGGGTGATCGTGGGTGCCGTGCCGGGTGTCGGCGCCGTGGGCAGTGTCGTTGGCGCGCCCGGCGAGGTCATCCCGCCCAGCGTGGGGGCGCTGATGGCGTTGATAGCGTTCGCCGCGGCAGTCGCCCCCGATGTGTCGATGGTCACCCCGACGCCGTTGGCGGCAGCGATGGCAGCCTCCAGCTTTGCGTCTGCGGTTCCCGTCTTGTCCGCGACAATGCCGCTGAGCAGGTCCCACATGCGTTCAAGCATGATGATGCTGATGTTTTCTGTCGCCATGTTCAGATCCTCCGGGTCAGTGGTGTGGCTGCCAGCTCGATGACGTCGAGGTCGAAGTCGGCCCCGTTCTCGTTCATCAGCTCCAGCGTGAAGTAGTTGGCGCGCAGGCCGCGCCCAAAGTCCACGCGCTGCGTCTGCATTTCTGCACTGGCCGCGCGGGCCTTGTAGGTGTAGCTCGCGCCCTCGGTCGTGACGCGCACCACCATCAGGCCGTCGCTGGCCACGCCCAGGTATGCGTAGGGCAAGGCCTTGAGCTTGGAGGTGCCGAAATTGCGCTTGCCCAGGTTCAGGTGCGCCTGGATCGGCACCCCGGCGTCGTCGTCGCCCACCAGCTCGTAGATGCCGTCAGAGGCCGCGCCGAAGTGGCGCCCGCCGATGGTGGCGAAGCTGTTGAAATGGTAGTCCTCGTAGGCCGCGCTTGCACCTGTCTCTGCGTTGACTGACCACACCGACACGTTCTGTCCGGGCACCCCCATCTCGGCGCCGATGTGGCCCAGCGCCTGCAGCGCCGCCGTCAGGATCTGCTGGGGCGTCAGCTGCAGGTCAGCGCTGGCCGCTGCGTCGTGCTGCACATCGGTTGTGCGCCCGGACCAGAGCCCGGCGTCCACCACGCCGTCAGCATCGAGCCGCCCGGTCACGATCAGCACGCCGGTGAGCGGCAGGCCTACGGCCGCGCCTGCAACGAGCGCTACGTCGAGCACGGTAGTGCCGCGCATGTCGCCACTCAGGGCGCCGGCGGTGTGCAGCGCCTCCAGCACGCGCAGCGATGCCTTGAGGCTGGTGCCAATCCGCCCCGCCGCACGCAGCGGAACGCCGGGCGATACCGCCCCGTCGAATGCCACGCCGCCGAGCGCTTCCGAGCGAAACCCGCCGTGCGGGAACGATGCGGTGGATTCAAGCCACTGGGTTCCGATTGCCGCGAACGCGCCGATTTCCGGCACCAGTTCGTCGGCCTGCGCGATGATGACCAGCGCCAGCCTCGCCCCGCCGCCGGCATAAGCAGAGTCAGCGCCCAGCGCGACAATGCCCTGCAGCAGCTTGGCCGTGCCTGTCATGTCCGTGCCGGTGTAGCCAAAGCCCGATGCGGTGGGCATGCGCAGCCTGGCCGTACCGTAGCCTGGCTCTCCATCTGCGCCTTGGGCCGACAGGCGCAGCTTCATGCCAGCGTCGGCGTGGCCGCCCTGGGCCTGCACCCGCAGCTGCAACTCGCCGGAATTGGCGATGCCGCCCTGTGCTACCAGGCGCAGCTTGAGCGTGCCGTACCCGATGTTGTCCAGCGCCTCGATGGCTGGATTGAGGATGGTGTCGGTGCTGGCATAAAGCGCGGCCGCAAGGTGCACCGGGATTCGTGCCATGTAAGACGGGTGCACAGCCATCAGCGTGCCCTGCGCGAAATAGCTCACGCGCCCGCCGACCAGCTCGATGCGCAGCTCGTCGCCCGGCTGCACCGGAAGGTAGGGGCGAAGCTCTTCGTAGGTGGTGGCAGATGGCAGGCTTCCGGGTGGCGGCGCAGTGATAGCATAGGCCAGCCCACCCTCGATCTTGAAGCCGTGGGCGATGTGCGTTTCAGCCGAACCCGCATCGACCGGGCGGTAGGTCAGGCCCGCACGCAGTCCGCCGATGGGCCCGGTGCCGATCGTGAACGATGCAGCCATCGGGTCTTGCAGCGCTTCGATGGACCACGCGGTAGCGTCCCATGCTGGCGGCGTCGGGGTGGGCGCACCAGGTGGACGGCCGGGTGTCACCACATTTTCCGTCACCACCACCGTTTCCTGACGGTAGCCGTCGATCACCAGCTTGTACCAGTTGTAGAGCCACGGCACGCCCCACATCGCCTTGTCGGCCTGCGATGGGAACAGGATGAGCTCCGCTTCACTGCGGATCAGTGTTGGCACGCGCTTGTATGTCGGCACAGAGCGCGTTGTGGTGTAGGAGCGCGGTGTGACAATGTCCGGCGTTCCGGGGTCCGGCGCCGAGAGCAGGACGGCTTTTTGCAGGGTGCTGGTGGCCATGGTCACGGTTCCTCAAATTCTTGGTAGCCTGGGTAAACCAGCTCCGGGTAGCGCCCACTCGTGAAATCCCCCGTGTAGAAAACCTCGTAGGTGTTGTCGTTTTTAATCTCGCGCGCCGAACTATGTTCGCGGACAAACACCGTCGCGCCTGCCGGGGAGTACGGCAGCCCGGCCACACGGACCAAACTCCCGATCGGGTCGTCCGGGTCGTCGGACACGTAGATGTCCGCACCATCGAGCGCCAGGTGCCACGTCATGTAGGTCATGGTCGGCCTGCCGCCCTCGCTCTCCGGGGCGACCGCGCCGAATGCCAGGGTCGTGGCGACCCACATCTCGCTCGCACCCCAACGGTCCCGGGGGTAGAGCTTCCGGTAGTCTTCCAGGTCCCGCGCGCCGCGCATCAGCTCTGCAGGCATCCGGCTCGCCGTCCAGGTCTCGCCGTAGTCATGGGTCGCCCACACGGTCACCGGGTAGTCGCGCGGGTACTCCCCCCAGTCGAGTCCGGAGGAGGTCTTGTTCGCGCCAGTGACGCGGTACTTGATGCTCGACCACACGAAGTGGCCGGGGGCAAACGAATAGGCGCGCGGCGCCGGGCCGAAGGCGTTGAACAGGGGCACCTCGAAGGTGCGCTCGCTCGGCCCTGCAGTGATGTTGCCGGCGTGCACCATGAGGTTCGGTTCCCGGGCGCGCATGGCGTCCATGGGGAACGGCTTCTTCGTGAAGCCCGCACCGTCGGCGCTGCTGACGTAGAAGCGCCAGCCCCGGCCGGAGGCGCTCCACCAGGGCTGGTCGGTGTTGTGGACGGTCTCGTCCTGGTGGATCGTGCCCTGGTAGGGGCCGAGCGCCGCGATGGCGACCTTGCCCTCGCCGAGGGGGGAGGCGATGAAGTGGCTGGGCGAGCTGACGCGCTGCAGGGTGCTGGGGATGACAGCGTTTTCCATCCGGTAGGGGTTGGTGATCCACCCGGGCGAAGCCGGGTTGGCCGCCTCCCGCAGGAACTCGAGCACGAAGTTATCGGCCGAAGGGGGCTCACCGCTGACCAGAAAGTCTGCTTTTTCCATCGTCCACGTCTCGCCGAAGTCGCGCGAGCGCAGCAGGTACGGGGCCGACCCGGGGGGCAGCCAGCTGGGGGTGACGACCCCAAGGGTGGTCGCCGCCGAGGGGCCGAGCCCAAAATACTCGGTGTAGGAGCAGATGCGCTCCTGGGGCACCAGCAGCGCCAGAAGATGCCCGCGCCCAACGCAGTAGCAGCGCGCGGGCCGGACCATTTCCGTCGCTTCAAAAATGTGCATGTGCTGCGACGGGTAGATGGCCTCGCAGCCCCACCAGCTGGTCCGGTAGTCTGTGACTGCCGGCTTGGGCGTCTCGCCGGCCACGTTGCCGGACAGAGGTTTCCTGCGCAGCAGCGGCACAGCGGAATTGGGCCGCGTGGGCAGGTGGTACATCTTGGTCGTGCGCGTGCCCGTGTCGCCCACGATGCAGACATAGCGCGAGGCGTAGAAAGACCCCACGCCGTCGTCGAGCACCCCGAAGACCGCGAAGCCGTACCTGCGCGTCGCGTCGCGCCAGCCCGTGGCCAGGTAGGACGGGAAGATGTCGCCCCACGCCGTGGAGTCGTGCAGCAGCCACTCGGTGTTGAGCTGTACGCTGGCGCCCATCACGTTGGCGCCCGGCTGATCAGCGTTGACGGACGCCCGCTCTGAATCGGCAATGCTCACCAGGACAGGGCGGGCGCGCTTGCCTTCCGGGTCACGCTCCATGCACAGGAAATAGCCGTCCCCAACAAAGACGCCCCGCCCTGTGATGAACTGCGTCGGCCGCTCCGCGACAGCGTCATCGAACTCAGGCGTCGAGGGCTCGATCGCCGTGCGCAGCAGCCGGGGGCGGTCGTTGAGGTAGTACGGCAGCAGCAGGTACGGCGCCAGGGTCTCGGTCTTCTTGCGCGTGATCGAGATCCGCCCATCCATGGTGTGGATCACGCCGTCGCCGTGGAGCGTGTTGGAGTATGCCGGCGCGCCGGACTGCGCGAACAGGTTGCCCTTGATGAGCCCACCCTGCGCGCCGCCCGAGCGCGATGGGAACTCCATCACACCCCCACTGCGAGCATGGTGACAGCGTAGTAGCTGATGGTCTGCGGAGCGCCAGACACCAGCGCGCCAGCGGAAATGTTCAGGTCGGCGCCGACGACGCCGACACTGCCCTGCACGCGCGGGTCGGTGGTCGAGGCCACGCCCGTATCTGCCGGCTTCACCAGCCGGTAGAACGAGGGCGTGCCGCTGGCCACATTGGTTCCGCTCCAGGTTTCTGCGGCCGGCTTGAGCAGCACGCCCGGCGTGGCGTCATCGAACGTCACGCCAGAGGCGCCGTTCTTGATGGTGCACAGCAGCGTGGCCGCGCCGATGCTGTCGCCTGCTGCGGCTGGCACCAGGCCTGCATAGATGCGGAACTCGGAGCCGTCCATGGCCTCCTTGAAGCCGCCGCTACCGAGCAGCTGGTCCAGGAGCCCGGGGGAAATAGAAGTCGTCATGTTGGGCTCCTTACGCCGAAGTCAGGGAGAACGAGGCCGTCACGCGCAGCACGTCATCAATCTGCAGCACCTTGGGCGCAGTGAAACGGGCAGCAGACATGAGCACGCCGGTGATCGCGCCCTTGGCCTGGGCGGAAACCAGGAAGGCGCCATAGATCGTTTTGGCAGCGGTAGCGGTGAACTCGGCGCGGCTGGCCGTGTTCTCCACCACACCGGCGGCCACTGCACCCTCCACGAACTCCACGCGCGTGGCGGGGAGGTAGGCGGTGCACTCGGTTGCGCTGGTCGGGAAGGTGGAAGCCTTGTCGGAGTCCACTGGCACGTAGTTGCCCTCAAACAGGCCGATGTACCAGGCGGGCACCTGCGTGGCGCCCTTGGTGATGACCGATACCGCGTGGTTTCGACCTTCTTCGGGCATGAGGTTGTGGACCGTCTCGCTGTCCACCACGGCGCCGCCGCGGATGACCTCGATGGTGTAGTTGACGCCTGCTTGGGCGTTGATGGGCTGGTCGTGGTTCACGGTTTGGTTCCCTTTCGGATGATTTCGGCGTCGAAGTAGCTGCTGCACGCGCCTGTGGTTGCCATGGGATCGCGCACAGCGGTAATGACGTGCCGCATCCCCTCGCTCTCGCGCACCAGGGAGGCGCCAGCGGGTCCGCCGGACAGCGCAAGCTGCGCCTCCTGCATGACCTGCACGGCGCCGTCTGGCGTGCCAACAACGAGTCCTTTTCCCCCGATCCAGTACGCCACCTCGGGGCGCCGCATGTGCCGCGCAGACGAGTGCGGTACAGCGCCGTAGGGCAGACGTGGCTGCAGCGTGGCCTGGGTGATTTCTCCGTCAACCCAGTAGGTGCGGTCTGCGGCGATGAACACGCCATTCGTGCAGGGCTCCACCAGGGTCACGGGGGCGGGGAATGCGATGAAGTTCTTGGCCGGGTTGAACAGGCCGTGTGCGAACGGCTCGCTGTAGCAGAGCAGGTTGCCCACGGCTACCAGCAGGCGGCCATTGGAAAAGCGCACGATGGAGCCGGACGGCATGGGCGCCATCAGCAGCGTGGGGCAGCGCGCGCCCAGCGCAGGCGGTGCCACGATGTCCAGCGTGCCGTGGATTGGGCCAACGCGGCCCAGCACCTCGCCATCCGGGCCTGTCATGTAAACCAGCGTGGTGAAGCTGGACACCGGTGCGGCGATGGAGATACCGCCCGGGGCGTCAAGCACGATGGTCTGCGGCAGTGTGGCCGCCGACTCGCCAGCTGGCCCGGTCTGCGTGAAACACAGCTGGTAGCGTCCGGGCGGCAGCGCGCCAGCGGTCGGCTCAAGGGATGGCGTGGCCGCCAGCGTGGGCGTGAAGTCGGTGCGATCGCCATCGCGCACCATGCCCAGCAGCCCGGCGCCAGTGTAGTAATAGGTGCCGCCCGCCTCGCAGAACGACAGCGGCTGGCCTGCGATCAGGTCATTGCGCAGCGCGTGCGGCGCCATGGCAGCGTCCAGCGTGAAAAGGCTGGTGCCGTCCGCAAAGAACGCCGTGCGGTCGTCGGACCACAGCGAATGCACATTGCTGCCAGCGAGCACCGCCGTGCGCCCCGCGCGCCGACGCACCCTGCCCTCTGCCGTAATGTCCACATTCGTGGCACTGCGCAACAGGTCGATACTGCCGTTGCCGACGCGCTGCGTCAGGGCGTGGTCGGCCTTGCGGTTGTCAACGCCCAGCGAGAAGGGGCCAAGGCTTTGGAGGTCGCTCATCCGATGACCTCTTTGCTGTTGATGAAGCGCGTCCAGAACACCAGGGGTGCTGCTGCTTCTTCGTACCAGGCGACGGCGCCGTAATCGTCGTTGGCTGGTTTATCGTCTGGGGTGACGGCAAGAACGAGCTTCGTCTGGAGTTCATCGTATCCGATGGATGCGGTGAACGTGTGCAGTCCGTCGCGCTCCAAATCTCCGGCGTATACCACCACAAAGGTATTCCCTAAATACAGGTAATAGGTGTCAACCAGATACTCCGGCGCCCCGCTTGTAGGCGCGTACATGTGCGCCACGCTCACGGTCGCATAGCCAGGGGCTTCTGTAAGCCCGAATGTGAAGCTCTGACCGATGAGGTCTGCGTTGGCTATGGAGCCCTGCGCGCCAGGGGTGAACGGCGCTCTTCCTGGCGGTCCTCCGGCGAAGTAAGGCGTCCCCCACGCGATGGCGAGTGTCATGCGCCACCCCCATTGCAAAGCCGCTTCGCCCGCACCTGAGCGGCGATCATCTGCGGCCAGTGGCTGATGCCAGTGGTGGCCCGGTTCCAGACATAGCCCACGCGCGGCACATAGGCTGCGCCGCCCTTGGCCAGCTCCATGAACAGCGGCTGCTCTACCGACAGCGGGCCGCGCGGCAGGCGCTTTGCCGCGCGCACGGCATCCTCGGTCCGCATCAGGGCCAGGTGGTGCACCAGCATCACATCCTGCTTGTGGCGCTCCAGGCTGTAGGGTGCAGACTTGCGCACAGACTCGCCGCCGCGATAGCGGATCAGCTCGTCGGTGTATGCCAGTGGGAGGTTGTGGCCCGCGCACTCATCGAGCACGCTCAGGTAATCGTCGGGTAGCTCGTCGTCGTCGTCCAGGTAGAAACAGAACTCGGTGGTGACGCGGCCCAGCACGGACAGGCGCAAGTCGTACAGCTTCGCCACGGTGCTGATCTTCTGCACGCTCGGGAGTACGGCCACGCCAGGAATTTCCAGGGTGACGGGGTCGGCAGACAGGACGATGGCGGTGAAGCGCTCCATACCGCAGATGATTCCGATGTATGGATGATTGCCCAAACCGGACTGGGGGGCGTCAGACCCAGAACGCCTTGTTCGTCTGCACTTCGTCGTGCCGGGTGGAGCGGCGCAGGTCGGCGTCAGGGCGGGGGCCAAAGTAGTGCGTGAATGCGGCTTCTGCCGTTGCCGCGCGCTGGGGGTCGATGGTTTCGGAATCGGGCTTGGTGAAAGCGCGGTGAAGCGCCCAGTGCACCAGGTGCCGGTGGTGCGCTTCGTGGATTTCTGGCTTGTCCGTGTCGTTCTCCAACGCCTTGAGCGGCACGCGGTAGCCCTCGACGTGCAGCGTGCCGGCCACTTCAGGCCGTGGCACCAGCGTGATGCGCGTATCGTCCTGAACGGCGTAGCGCGGTGTGCCCGTCTCGTCCCGCCAGCCCGGACGGATGCGGTCCAGTTCCTCGCGCGCCTTGATGGTCACTACCGAGGACGTTGCGGCGCCCGTCGCCTGGAACCGCAGGTGCACCAGCTCAAACAACGACTTGTGCAGGTCGTGGGTTGCGGTATCTGCCAGCACGGCGATCTGGCACACGGCAGGGTTGGATGCTTCGTACAGCAGGCGCTTGCGTATGGCCGCCTCGGCCTGGGCTTCGGTCAGCCATGTGGCGATCCATTCGTCTGCCCACAGATATGGGTTCGGAACAACGTCGTCCGCATCCACCCGAAATTGCGCTGTGAGCTGTTCGAGGTTCATGGTCAGGCAATGCCGTATTGGTCAACCAACTGGGTCACTTGGCCGCGCAGGCTCTGCAGGCTCTTGCGCTTGTCCAGCTCCACGCGGAAATGCGTGCGGGCGTAGGCTTCCAGGGCGTCTTTGTCCATGGTGTTGAACGAGTCGCGCACTTCCTGCGTGTCGTTCTCGTCCTTTTTGGCTGGCTCTGCAATCACTTCGGCATGCTTGGGTGCGGCCTTCTTGTCGCCGGGCACGTACACAGGCGCATGGCGCAGCAGCTTCTCGGCCAGGGCAGCGGGCACCAGCTTGGTTTCACCCTTTGTCCACATCAGGCCAGAACCATACGTACCTTCCCGGTACGCGGCGCGTGGGCCTTCATACTTCACAGCAACATCTGTCATGCCTATCTCCGGAGCGTTGAAAGAAGAACAGGGCCGAAGCCCTGTCCATTGGAAGCCCGATTAGTTCGGGCCACCCAGCACGCCAGTGATGCGGAAGTCTGCAACACCCACCGAAGCATGGGCCGCGCCAGAGCTGATAAGCACCAGGTTGGCATCCTTGGGCAAGCGCACCGGTGCGGTGCTTGTCACCTTGCGATACGTGCCCAGCGTGTGCAGCGTCAGGGTGGCAGTGCCGAAGAAGTAATCATCGTCCTGCGGCACTGCGGTGCTGTCCACGCCGTCAGCGTAGGCAAAGCCCAGCTTGCCAACGGTCAACGCCGTGAAGGCGTCAGACACAGTGGCTACCGCGTCTTGCAGCAGCATGCCAGCGGGCAGCAGGCCCAGCACCACCGAGTCACCGTCTGCAATCGCAGTGGCGGTATCGGAGTTGACGGCGGCGCCGTTGGCTTTCGTGGTCAGGTTGAAAGACTTGGATGTGACGTTGCCATAAGGAACGCCGCCAAAAGTGGCGTCGTCCTGGTAGCGAAGTTTCTTGATGGTGGCCATGGTGTGGGCTCCTTAAATGAATGGTTCGGTAGTGGGCCAGCCCGAAGGCCAGCCCATCACGATCAGGCCGACAGCTTCACGGCAGTGTCGATCACGGTCACGCCGTAGTCGGTGAACTGCTTGCTATCGCCGTGGTCGATGTCGAAGCGGATCTTGGAGCGGCCATTGATGGCACCCACCAGGATTTCCAGCTTGTCGCCGTGGTCCAGTTCCTTCTCGCTCCAGAAGAACGGGGAGCCAGACTTGCCATGCTTGCCCCAGGCTTCAGCCAGTGCTTGACCGCCCAGAAGAATGGCGCGATCCACAGCAAAACCAGCACCGAAAGCGGCAGGGACAATCGCGCTGGACTCGGTTTCGCTGGTGTAGCTGGCGCAATACTTGATCGCGTCGCCGGGGTAGAAGCGGATGGGCTTGGGCATCTTGACAATCAGGATGCCGTTCCACAAACCGGCTTCGCCCATGAACAACGGGTTCATCTTGGCCTGCTGTGCGCGGGCCATGGCGTTGGCCTGCAGCGTGCGGAAGTTGCTCGACTGCACAAAGGCAGCGTACTGGTCAGGGGATACCAGCAGCACGCGCAGCGGCGCATCGGTGGCGGCCATGTCGCCCTCGAACTCCACGGGGGGAGGCGGAAGCGGCATGTTCTCGCAAGCAACCCGAATCGCATCGACCACATCCATATTGAACACATCGGTGTTGGCGATGGTCACTTCGCCCGCATTCACCGGCAGCAGCTCAATTCCGGAGCCCGTGGAAATGAAGTGGCGGTTCTTGGTCGGGGCCTTGACCGGGTTGACCATGATGTTCGAAAACTCAGGGTCACTGGCCAATGGCACGGCCCAGGTGACGTTGTTGTGAAAGCCACGGGCGCCAGCCAGGTGCGTCAGGATCGACTGGTCGCCCAGACGATCCATGTACGCTTGACCATGAGCGCGCGCCAGAGAGCGAATCTCATGGGGCGTGCGCTGTTGGGTCATCGTGTCACCCGCAGAGATGGGGTAGCGCGATTGATTGATGCGCAGCTTGTCCTGAGAGAACGACAGCGCACGGCCACGGCCTTCAGCGTAGTCGCCGCCCATGATGGGCTTGCCGCCCAGCGGGTTGATCAGGTCGAAAGTGATTTCATCGCCAGCGCCCTTAGCCAGATCGACGGCGCGCACGATGGGCATCGTCTTGGATGACTGCTTGCGGATCGTGCCTTCAGCATCAGCCTGCTGTGGCATCTTGCCCGTCAGCCGGTTCAGCGTCGTGTTGCGCTGCATGTTCGCAGCAAAAAGACCGGCAGACTGTACGACGACAGCCTGTTGCGATCCATAAGGGATATTCGTTGCCATGGTGAGGCTCCTTCGGTGGGACTAGCGCCGCTTCACAGCGGTGCGTGGTTTCAATAACGGCTACATCAGCCGGGCCATCAGTTCGGCCTGTTTTTCGAGCGGCATGCTCATCAGCTTTTCAGCCAGTGCCGAACCTTCAAGGTTTCGCATTGCTTCCAGCTCGTCCGTGGGGCCTGCGTTGCCACCGGGAAAGTCCGATAACGACATAGGCACCCGCGTCTGGGCCTTGGCAATCGCCGCTCCTGCGGCTGCAGCTACATCCGGTTTCCCGGCTGCGGCTGGCGCTTGAGTCATTCCCGTGGCACGCTTGAACTGGTCGAAGAACTCGATGATTTGGGCGGTCGTGCCGCGCTCCAGGACAGCTTGATAGCCATCGCGGGCGAAGCTCGGTTGCGCTTCAATCCATTGCGCCAGCTCCTTGCTCTCTGCAATAGAGTCGGCATCTGGGTGCGCTTGATAGATGGCGTTCGTGTGCGCGGAAGTTGCGTCGATCTGCTGCTTTTGCCGAATCGGGGCCAGGGCCTCGTTCAACACGGCATCGACCTTTGCCTGCACTTCCTGCACGACCAACTGCCTGGCCACGATCTGGATGCCCTTGGCCAGCGCTTCTTCGGAAAAATCCCCGAATACCGCCGGGTCCACACCGTTGTCGATAGCTACCTGCGCCGCTGCCACAGCCTGATCGGCTGTGGTGGGCGCCTGGCCGTCATCGGCTCGGGCTTGGGCTTGCGCCTGCAGCTCGGCCAGCTGTTGCTGGGCGGCTTCTGCCTGCGCCTTCCAGTGCTGCGCACCTTGACGCGCTTCCTCCAGCTTTGCGTAGGGGATTGTGTGAACACCGTCCTTTGCCAGGATCACAGCTTTCGCCGGGTCTGGTCCGCTCGTCTGGCTTGTCGCGTCCTCGTTCTTCTCGTTCTCGCCTGCCTGCTTGCCGGTGTCTGCTGCTTGTGCACTCGCGGCGTCGGGCACGCCACTTTCCGCTGTCGCGGTATCGCCCTCTGGAAGCTCCAAAAGCTCCAGCATCTGCGCATCGGTCAGCACGCCATCGACGGCATGCGCTTGGAAATACTCGGTTTGAGTAGTGGTCATTGCGTCCCTGTGCCATGTCGGAGGCACACCAAAAGGGTGTCGCTGTTGACTGGCCCACACAGGCCCGAAGGCCCATGTCGGTCAATCTCCTGCTCGGTGTAACGGCATGGCCGCCACCTTGGGAAAGCCAGCCTTCACAGGCTTGCTGCATCGCCCGCGCTTCACAGCGCTGGCTTGTGCGGATTGTGAAATTGCGTGCTACGAAATGCGAACCAGACTGGGGGGATAGCGCGCTGCCCCATGAAAAAAGCCACCTGGGCGGGTGGCTTGTCTGGGTAATTCCGGGGTAATTCCGGGGTAATTCCGGGGTAATTCCGGGGT
>Ga0075163_10008679_pt1 | contig 13353 bp, 9 predicted proteins | sample JI1023141ADNA_FD_71478 | JGI IMG/M metagenome (GOLD analysis project Ga0075163, IMG submission 71478) | Wastewater effluent complex algal communities from Wisconsin, to seasonally profile nutrient transformation and Carbon sequestration -... | ecosystem: Engineered > WWTP > Effluent > Algae...
ATTTCTTCAGAAAGATCCGTCAAAGCCATCAAAGCTGCCAAAAAAGATGGGAATCGTATCATGGCAACGGTATCTTACCAAAACTTACTTCATACAGACGAAGACTTAAATGATTTTGATACCAATCTCAAAGTAGCTCCTGTTTTAAGAGCTAAATCTGATAAAAAAGCACTGATACAAGGACTCAATGATAACACCATCGATGTCATAGTCTCTAACCATACACCATTGGACGAAGAAGCAAAAAACCTTGAATTCACATATGCTACACCAGGTGCAACAGGATTAGAAACTTGTCTTGCTGCTACACTTGGCAGCTTGCAAAAAGTAATCACCATTCCACAACTTATCCACAAGCTTACAGTAACTCCAAGACAAGTCCTAAAACTTCCTATTCCAGATATCGAAGTAGGTGCAAAAGCCAACCTATGTATTTTTGACATGGCTAGTTCAGAAGGAATCATAAAATCAGATTTCCAGTCAAAATCAAATAATAATCCATACATAGGAAAAGATTTTGGAGTAAAGGTCGTGGCTACTATGATTGGGTGAAGTCAGTATTGATTATCTCTAATTTTTGACGACTTTTTAAGATATTACTAAAATACGAATTATCTTACAATATAATAGAGATAGGTGTTATGGTATACCTTACTTAATAACTACCTTATGATTGCTGACTTCATTATTTACTAGGACATTGACTAAATAAGTACCTTTTGGCCAAGATGTTGCATCTATTACTATGCCTTGATTTTGGTTATAATTGGATTTATTTTGTACATATACCTCTCTTTGCATCAAATCATAAATACTGATATGCACATCTTTAAGTACTTCAGCATCATTTCCTAAACGAATGGTAAATAGGTTTTTAGTTGGATTGGGATAGATGGTTATATTTGACTTTACAGAAGAATCATCCAATGTCGAACTAAGGGTAGTAACGTTTACGGTATAAATATCAGTATACAACAGACTATCACAATTGGTCAAAACACTTACTTTGATTGTATGTGTACCTGCTGAAGTCCATCTTACAAACAATGAACTTTTGTCATTACTCCCTGATATTACACCACCACTTAATACTTCCCATTTATATGTGACATCTTCTTGTTTTATGATGTTAAATATAGAAATACTGTCTGTAAACCCTATTGGAGTTCCTGTTATATCTAGTGGTGTCGGATTTACATTCACACAACTATTATAAACGCCTATGTCAAAGTCACTATCCGTTCCATTTGCAAATCCTACGTGCCATACTCTGATAAAATACTCCACACCTGACGTTAAATTATCCGCAAAATAAGATTCTATGCCACCATAACCTGTTTCATTTATACAAGATAACTCCACCATGGTATTGTTACAAGGTCCAGAAAGAAGTTGAAAAGCGATATCATTACCTAATCCACTTTTTATCCTTATGGTTGCATGGTCAGTGGTAGGTGTAAATCTATAAAAAACATCATCATCTTGATAGCCTACACAACTCGGAAATAGGGAAGACGTAGCGCCACAAGTATTTCCTTTGATTGGCGTATAATTTTCTGAATATATAAGACTAGTAGCTAAGGTTCCTGCACCACAACCGTCATTTATTGGTTTGTTACAAGGTGCTACACATTGATCTATTAAATTAGCAACATCAGTTTTTATCTGTGACATAGCTGGAGCAAATTTTGCACCCGGACATTCCGTATAGCCCATAGGACATCCATCCATATGACCTATAATATGATTGGCAACCAAATCAGCACATCCAGCAGAAAGACGAATAGGTGTAAGACTTTGGTCTAATGGTTCGATCAGTAGCTCGGTAGCTTTCCAACCCAAAAGTCTGATAAGTGTACTATAAGCATTTTGTGTAGGAAAGGTATTGGTAAAATTGCCTAACAAACAAATACCTGCTTTATTACCATTACAAGCACACATGTGCGCACCACGAACATTCTGATCTGTCTGACCTACCCATGCTCTCCCTTGATATATCGTCCCATCAGGTGCCACGATCCAATTGTAGCCAATATCTCCCCATCCATTTGTATTGGTATGATAGTTCCATATACTACGCAACACAGCATCGTATGGTGGATTTGCCGTTCCTGCTTGGTGGTGAATGACAAAGTGGGTGATTTTACTATATTGTGGCTCCCATAAGGGTGCATTCAACCCATCTGGACATCCCCAATCTACCCTGGTTTTAAAATCAAGGGTAGGGCAGTCCATTTGGCGAGGCTCGATGATGTTTTGTGGTTGATGGTCTTTACTTTCGATACCTAATCCAGGATGAAAGAAGTCAAATCTTAATTTATGAATGTTCGCATTTTCTGTTTTGAGTTCTATTTTGTACTGGAAATAAGAAGCATTATCCTCCAAAAAGAGTAAAGTACTTATTTTATCATCTGCTTCATGGTTTTCATGATCAAATTCATGTGCATGGCTATCCAATGAAAATGTTTCCCAATCCGTCCATTGCAAAGAATCTTTTGACAATCGATATGAAATAACAAAATCTTCTAACCATATACCATCAGCCGTAATTTTTGCAGCAAGCGTGATAAAGGGTGTTTTTTCAATAATGGGAATCGTATAAGGTAATGAAATTAGCGCCTTCTCCGATGTTGTATTTGTATTGATAGAACTATTTAAGGTAACTAATTGGCCACTTTTTCCAAATAGTTGTTGCGAATTTTGAAAATCATATTCTTTACTGACGGCAAAAGACTTTTGCGCCATACCTTCATTCATAAAGCCCAAAACGAATAAAATAAATATAAATTTATGGAAAATAGAATGACTTAATTTCATGGCGTATATATTAATATGATTGCTTAGATGGTCAAATGTACTAAATATAAATGGAATTAATCCTATTAAGTTCATTGTTTTAGACCTTCTCAACACTGATTATTAATGCAATCAAAAAACAATTTTTGAATTCCATAAACCATTGATTTAGTAAGTTTTGGGTGATAATTTACAATTTCTTATTTATTTGACCTAATTTTGCACCGCAAATACCAAGCAAATGAACGTAAAAGGCATCCTTATTCCCATAGGTGGAAACGAAGATAAAGGGATCGAGAAAAGTGAAATTTACACCTTAGAATATATCACTGAAGGCATATTGGCAAGAGTTGTCAAAGAAAGCGGTGGCAAAGATGCTATGATAGTTGTCATACCTACGGCATCTAGTATTCCTGATGAAGTCATTGGTAATTACAAAAAAGCTTTTGCTAAATTAGAATGTACTAATGTTCACATTTTGGATATCCGAAAGAGAGAACAATCAGAAGAAGCAGATAGTATTGACTTAATTCGTAGAGCAAATTGTATTATGTTTTCTGGTGGCGATCAGTCAAAGATCACTAGCAAAATAGGTGGTACGACCATTCACAAAATAATGTTAGAAAGATATCAGAATGAACCCATCGTCATCGCGGGAACGAGCGCAGGTGCAATGTGTATGTCTAGAGAAATGATATCAGGTGGTAGCAGTTCACAGTCTTTTTTCAAAGGAGCTGTAGGAATGTCCAAAGGAATGGGTTTTATTCCTAAGTTAGTGATTGATTCACACTTTATTTCTCGTGGAAGATTCGGAAGATTGGCAGAAGCAGTAGCAAGATTTCCTAAATTGATTGGTGTCGGGCTTGCTGAAGACACCGGATTAGTCATTAAGAACTGTAACGATTTCGAAGTGATAGGCTCAGGAATGATTATTTTGTTCGATCCTAATAAATTACAACACAATAATATCGAGATTCTAGAAGAAGGCACACCCATGACGCTTACAAATCTCACCACTCACGTCCTAGCGAATGGTGATCGATTTAACATCGAAAAAAGAGCGATCAAAGTATTGCCTATGGATGCTGATTTTGTAGGTCTTTATTCTTTGTAAATAAATATTCCTGACTCATTATTTGATTTTCGGTACCCTCGATACATACCTTCTGTATTGAAAGGAAGGGTTACGTTGCCATTTTTATCTACTGCGATTAGTCCTCCATCTCCACCAATTTTCAATATTCTATGATGTATCACCTCGGCAGCAGCTTCAGCTAAATTCAGCCCTTTATATTCCATCAAGCAAGAGACATCATAAGCCACTACACCTCTGATAAAATACTCGCCACTTCCTGTACAACTTACTGCACATGTGGCATTATTGGCATAATTTCCGGCACCTATCATCGGACTATCGCCTACACGGCCCCATTTTTTATTGGTCATTCCACCAGTGGAAGTAGCCGCCGCAAGATTTCCAAAAGCATCACAAGCCACAGCACCTACTGTCCCGAATTTAGTATCTTTTTTAAGACTATGATCTAATTGGAAATGATCACTATCTTTTATTTCTTGCCATTGTTGGTATCTTAGGTCGTCATAAAAGTAGGCATCATCTTCAAAGGTATATCCCAATTCTAATGCAAATTGACGAGCACCTTCACCTGCTAAAAAAACATGTTCAGATTTTTCCATCACATCTCTAGCAAGTAAGATAGGGTTTTTAATTCCCTTTAATAAAGATACAGCACCCGCTTTAAGTGTTAAACCTTCCATTATAGAAGCATCCATTTCATGACTTCCTGTTGCTGTAAATACACTGCCTCGTCCAGCATTAAATAGTGGAGAATCCTCTAATATTGTGACAGCTGCAGTTACCGCATCTAAAGAATTACCTTTATTTTCTAGTACATTATAACCAGCGTCAAGTGCTTCTTGGAGTACACTTTTGTAGGCAGTTTCTTTTTCGGATGTCATTTGTCCTCGTAATAAAGTACCTGCGCCACCATGGATGGCAATAGAATATGGATGCATCAATTATATTTAAAAATATTAAACAATGGAATTTCAAATACCAAAAACAACTTCTCCGCTCAACTCTTGCTCCTTCAGCTTTGTGACCAAATCCAATGCATCGGGTATAACATCACTACAAACAATGATCAATGATCCCTTGGTTGCATTCTTAACGGCATGAAGTATGGCTTCTTTTTCGGAAGGTATGATGGTGGTTTTTTTATCAGGATGTGCTGATTTTATACCATTATTAATCATTTCGATCAATTCTTGTTCAGTTTTACCACGCAAATTTTTATCTTGTCTGATAATGATCTCATCACACATATCAGCAATGATTTTACCCATTTCATTATTGTCTTCGACTCTTCTATCGCCAATACCTGCTATGATTCCTACTTTATTTGTGGCTTCTATATTGTCGGTAAACTTCTGCAAAGCCTTCATCCCAGCAGGATTATGTGCAAAATCTAATAATATTTGGAAGTTTTGAAACTGAAACATGTTTAACCTCCCAGGTGTCTGAGATGGCGAAGGGATAAATGTTTCTAAAGCCGCTTTCATATCTTCTATGCTGATACCTTGAACGTCAGCAGCTATAATCGCAGGTAAGATGTTTTGGATCATAAAGGTCGCTTTTCCACCATATGTGAGTGGGATCAGATCAGCTTTCATGACGCGCATCTTCCATTCTCCACGACAAAGTGTGACATAACCATTTTCAAATACAGCGGTGATTCCTCCTTTTCTTTGCAGTGCTTTTATCCTTGGATTATTTTCGTCCATAGAGAATAAAGCCAAATGTGAACTAATATTCCTGCGCATATCGTAAACAAGATCGTCATCTGCATTTAAAATGGCGTATCCTGATGGTAAAACTGTTTCAGGGATGACACCCTTCACTTTAGCAAGTTGATCTAATGTGTGAATTCCTTTTAATCCTAAATGATCGGCAGCTACATTTGTCACAATACCTACATCACAATGTGCAAAAGCAAGTCCAGATCTCAATAATCCACCGCGTGCACACTCCAACACAGCAAAATTGACTGTTGGGTCTTTTAAAACAAATTCAGAACTAGCAGGACCTGTACAATCTCCTTTCATCAGCATCCTATTTTGAATATAAACGCCATCACTTGTGGTATATCCAACTCTATAACCATGCATTTTGGCCATATGGGCGATTAGACGACTTGTGGTGGTCTTGCCATTAGTTCCGGTGATAGCTATAATAGGTATACGACCTGTATCTCCTTGTTTTGGGAACAATTTATCTACCACTGGAGCTGCCACATTTTTAGGTAATCCTTTGGTCGGAGCCAAATGCATTCTAAATCCAGGTCCCGCATTTACTTCCAATACGGCACCACCTGTGTCAGAAAGTGGTTGACTGATATCGGTCGTCATGATATCTATACCGCAAATGTCTAAGTCTATAATTTTTGAAATTCTTTCCGCCATCGACACATTCGCAGGGTGAACAATATCTGTGACATCTTCTGCAGTACCACCTGTACTGAGATTGGCGGTGTCTTTTAGGATAAGTCTCATACCTGATGTAATGACAGAATCTTCTGTAAATCCTTTTGCTGAGATGATGGTTTTTGTCAATTCATTTAAAGTGATCATGGTCAATACATTTTCATGACCATAACCTCTTCTTGGGTCTGAATTGACTTCATCTATGAGTTCTTTGACTGTTGATCTGCCATCACCTATGACGTGGGCAGGTGTTCTTTTGGCAGCAGCCACAAGTCGATGATTTATGACAAGAAGTCTATAATCCTCACCCGTGATATATTTTTCAACGATTACTTTTTGAGATACTTGTTTCGCTGCGTGAAAAGCAACTACGGCATCTTCATAGTTATTTATATTTACAGTGATGCCACGACCATGATTTCCATCGATGGGTTTGATCACTAAAGGGAATTTTACGTACCTACATGCTGCTTCTAGACTGCTTTCGCGACTGATGATTTCTCCTTTTGGCACTTCTACTTCTGCTTGTTGGAGTAGGAATTTAGTATCTTCTTTATCACAAGCTATTTCCACACCGATACTACTTGTTTCACTAGTCACAGTAGCTTGTATTCTTTTTTGGTTAGCACCATATCCTAATTGGCAAAGAGAATATTTATTCAACCTTATCCACGGTATGCCACGGCTTGCTGCTTCTTCGACGATCGATCCAGTACTTGGGCCTAATCGACCACTTTCTCTTAGTTCACGCATTTGCTGAATGTCAGGCTCTAAGTCATAGGCTTCATCTGCGATAAGTGCTTCACAGATTTTGACAGCTGCTTCTGCTGCATATCTACCTACATTTTCTTCGATATAAGAAAAAACGACATTATATACACCTTCTTCCCCATAATCTCTTGTACGTCCGAATCCCGTATCCATTCCTGCGAGTGTTTGGATCTCTAAAGCTATATGTTCAATTACGTGGCCCATCCAAGTACCTTCGTCTACACGCATAAAAAAACCACCATCACAACCTTCAGAACATCTATGAGAGTACATCGTAGGAAACATAGCTTTGAGACGATCACCAAATCCAGGAATTAAATTTGATGGCTTGGTTTCCATATCTTCTAAATCCAAAACCATGACTATAAGTTTGTGTCTTCTGATTGACCAATAATTAGGTCCGCGCATGGCATTAATTTCTCTTATTTTCATGGATTGTTTTGTTTTTGATGATCAAATATTTGGAATGGTGAAAGTACAATACTTTTACAATTTGTTAACAAATATCAAATATTTATTTTTTTGACTTCCCACAATTAACATGTAAATACCATAAAATGAGTCAGAAAAAAAATAATTTATAAATAATCTTCCGTTAATAATTTTTTAATTTTATACTTTTGACCCATCAAAATCAAGTATGTATTATGGAAAATAATTTTGTTTTCTCTGAAAGTCCTGAACCACATATCCAAAGAACTAAAGAAATTATTAAAAAGTATCCACAAATCAAGGAATTGATGGGTAGGAATCCTTATACTTTTTTATACATTGCCGGCATCGTTTCGACACAAATTGCGCTATCTATTTTATTAAGTGACCAAAGTTGGTGGCTAGTATTGCTATGTGCATACGCTATTGGAGCTTTTGCAAATCATGCTTTATTTACATTAATACATGAGTGTTCGCACAATATGGTATTTAAAAGTAGGGTGGCAAATATTTGGGCAGGTATTCTTTGCGATTTACCAAATGCTGTTCCGAGTTCTGTTCAGTTTAGAAAATACCACCTTAAGCACCATGCATTTCAGGGACATTATGATATAGACGCAGACATACCAAGTGTATGGGAAGCTAAATTAATCGGTAATTCATTCTTAGGAAAAGCGATTTGGTTATTATTTTACCCAATATTTCAAGTGACAAGACCACCAAGATTAAGAGAAATCCAATTTTCAAGTGTTTGGGTTTGGGTAGATCTTGCAGTGGTAATTGGGTTTGATCTATTATTAATTTACTTTTTCGGTTTAATGCCTATTTTGTATTTAGTGGCATCATTTTTCTTTTCTGTAGGTCTACATCCATTGGGAGGCAGATGGATACAAGAACATTATCTGACTGATGCGCCTCAAGAGACATATAGCTACTATGGACCTTTAAATAAACTTGCGTTTAATGTAGGTTACCATAATGAGCACCACGATTTTTCTTATATTCCATGGAATAAGCTTCCTGAGATTAAAAGAATAGCACCAGAATATTATGAAACATTGACTTATCACACTTCTTGGTCATCATTGGTTTGGAAATTTTTATCAGATCCACAGATCTCTTTGTTTTCGAGAGTAATTAGAGAAAATAAGGGAAATGTAAAGGTAACTTCATCTGCTGAACAAGATTATCACGATCAAATAAGAATTAAAGAAGCCGTTTAATAATGGTATAACGTTCTAGATTTTTACAATTTGGTGATATATTTTTAGGAAATGTCGTAACACTTATTTGTAAATTTACGTTAAAGTTTTAGTAAGTATCGAATTAGTTTGATACTTTACTTAATTTTACGCTGTTTAATTTAATAATGAACGATATGAAGTATTATTTTCAAGTTGTATTTATTTTGGCAATAAGTTTTTTGATGTCAAATGATGCTAATGCACAATTAAGGAAAAAAACAACGTCTTCTAAAAAGGAGGCAAGAATTAAAGAAAAGGAAGATAAACCAAGTTTTCTGGAGGAAATTAATCCTGAACTAAGATTTGGAAACCTCGGCTTCTTTAATGGTTTATCCATATCAACTAAAATGAATGTAGGGTATAAAATAAGTGAAAGATTTACAGCTGGTATTGGAGGAAAGTTGTTTTATGATCAATTATCAGCAATAGGCCCAGACCCATCTATCACGAGTTATGGAGGATTAGTTCATGCACGTGGTAAAATTACAAATGAAATATATATCCAAGGTGAGTATGCATTTATGGATTATGAACGATTTGTTCAAGATCAAGTCGGGAATTTATTTATACAAGAAGCTAAATCAAATACACCATTAATTGGATTAGGTTACATGAGTGGCACAGGTAAGTGGAGGTTTGGAGTAGAATTATTATATATTGTTAATGACCAAGCTAGAGAATTTCAAGGTGCCGTAATTGAGTATTGGTTCGGTGCGAGCTACAATTTTTAGTCTTTTTGGTGGAATAAATATTTAACGTTTACATGGTAAAAATCGGTAAAACAGACTTGGGTGAATTTCCTTTACTTCTTGCCCCTATGGAAGATGTAAGCGATCCACCATTTAGAGCTGTTTGTAAACAGCAAGGTTGCGATCTAATGTACACCGAATTTATCAGTGTAGAAGGTTTGATTCGAGATGCTGCCAAAAGTATCCAAAAACTAGATATCTATGATGACGAGCGTCCTATAGGCATTCAGATTTTCGGTGCGGAAATAGAATCCATGTCCTTAGCAGCAGAAAGGGTAGAAGCTGCAAATCCTGAGTTACTTGATATCAACTTCGGTTGCCCTGTAAAAAAAGTAGTTTGTAAAATGGCTGGTGCAGGTATATTACAAGATATTCCTAAAATGATCAAACTTACTGAAAAGGTCATCAAGTCTACATCGCTACCGGTGACTGTAAAGACTAGATTAGGATGGGATGAGAATACTTTAAATATTGAAGAAGTAGCTGAGCGATTACAAGATATAGGTATTAAAGCTTTGTCCATCCATGGTCGTACTAGAAAACAAATGTACAAAGGTGAGGCCGATTGGACACTTATCGCAAAAGTAAAAGAAAACCCAAGGATCAATATTCCAATATTCGGTAATGGTGACATCGACAGTCCCCAAAAAGCTAAAGAATATAGAGATAAATATGGTGTAGATGGCATCATGATAGGTCGCGGAGCCATAGGATATCCCTGGATATTCAGAGAAATCAAACATTATTTTGCCACAGGTGAAATATTAGATCCACCCACTATCGAAGAAAGGGTAGAAGTGGCTCGCACACATTTTATGAAATCTATAGAATGGAAAGGAGAGAAAATAGGTATTGCAGAAATGAGAAGGCACTATACAAATTATTTTAGAGATTTGCCTGGTGTCAAAGAATTTAGAGCTAGATTAGTGTCAGGGACCGAAAGTGCACAAATTAATGATATCTTGGATGAATTGAAAGAACACTACCAAGACGTTTTAATGTTTGATTAATTAAAAGTGAAAACAAGAAATTTTGGTATTCAATATTAAACCATATGAAAGGAAAGTATTTGAATTGATTCAGCAGTCAGCTGCAGAATTAGATTTTCCTGTTTATGTGGTTGGTGGATATGTGAGAGATAGATTATTGGCTAGAGAATCAAAAGACCTTGACGTTGTTTGTGTAGGAGATGGTATTGCACTTGCAGAAAAACTTGCTTCTAAATTAAGACCTTACCCACATATTGCTGTTTACAAAAGATTTGGAACAGCAATGATACGTCACCAATATTTAGAAATAGAATTTGTAGGTGCTAGAAAAGAATCATATCAATCTGACTCAAGAAAACCTGCCGTTGAAAACGGAACTTTAGAAGATGATCAAAATAGAAGAGATTTTACCATAAATGCAATGGCAGTAAGTCTTAATGAAGATGATTATGGCCAGATTATTGATCCATTTAATGGCTTTTACGATTTAGAAAAGAAGATACTTAGGACACCTTTAGATCCAGATAAAACTTTTACGGATGACCCTTTGAGAATGATGCGTGCCATCAGGTTTTCGACCCAATTGGACTTTACCATAGATCCAATTACTTTAAAATCTATCAGTAAAAACAAACATAGGATAAGCATAATATCCAAAGAGCGAATCAGCACGGAATTAGAAAAGATTATCCTTTCACCAAAACCTTCCGTAGGGTTCAAATTGTTATTTGATACAGGTCTTTTACATTTGATTTTCCCTGAAATGACAGCTTTGTATGGTGTAGAAATCATCAACAAAATTGGTCATAAGGATAATTTCTATCACACCCTTGAAGTGTTAGACAACATCGCAGTAGACTCCAAGAATCTTTGGTTGCGTTGGGCAGCTATATTACATGACATTGCAAAACCACCAACCAAAAGATTTGATTCTAACTTAGGTTGGACATTTCATGGTCATGAAGCTTTAGGTGCCGCAATGGTACCAAGAATATTCAAAAAGATGAAGTTGCCACTAGACGCAAAGATGAAATATGTTCAGAAATTAGTGATGCTACATCTTCGTCCTATTGCACTTACGAATGAAAAAGTAACAGATTCTGCGGTTAGAAGACTTTTATTTGATGCAGGAGAAGACATTGATGACTTGATGACTTTGTGCAAAGCAGACATTACTTCCAAAAATGAAGGTAAAGTACAGCGTTATAAAGAGAACTATAAAGTCTTGATGGAAAAAATCAAAGAGGTAGAAGAAAAAGATCATTTAAGAAATTGGCAGCCACCTATCACGGGTGATGACATTATGCGATTATTTAAACTTCCACCTTCTAGAGAAGTAGGTTTGTTAAAATCAGCGATAAGGGAAGCAATTCTAGAAGGAGAAGTCGCCAATAATTATGATGATGCCTATGCGTATATGATGCTGAAAGCGAAGGAGTTAAATTTAGTTTAGCATTCTTCAGAAAAAAGTCTTTAAAATAGAGAAATTACAAATTTGGATTAATATATTTACAGTTTAATATTAGAATTACAGTTATCTACAAACATAACTTTTATGGACTATAAAGAGAATTTTAGTTTTACAAAACAAGAAAGAAGAGGTATTCTGACCTTTTTTATCGTGACAATTTTAACCGTTTCTGCAATCAAATTTTGGCCTAGGTCTAGCACTTTGCCTGAGCATTTTGATGCAAGTACGTATTACTTGCCAGAAGATTCTATTTTGTCAGAGCAAGATGATTATGTAGATAAATTTGAATATGACAGTGATTACAGCTATGATCGAACACCTAAATCTGCTTCCAATAAAACATTTCAAAAGTTTGCCTTTGACCCCAATACACTGTCAAAAGATTCTTTAATGTTGCTTGGATTTAGTTCTTTTGGTTCTACTTCATTAGTCAATTTCAGAAGTAAAGGTGGTAAGATTAGGGACACACAGAAATTTAAATCCATTTTTGGGATTGATTCCAATCTTGTGAATGAATTAGAGCAATTTATTAGCTTTGATGCAGCAAAAGCAGCTTATAAAGAAGATTTTAAACAAGTAAATAAATTTAAAAAGGAAGTGGCTGTTATCGAAATAAATTCAGCAGATAGTCTCCAATGGGAACAAATACCTGGAATAGGAGCATATATGACATCTAAAATTCTAAAAAACAGAAGTAAACTAGGTGGATTTTTAAGCATAGACCAATTGACGGAATTAAACATCATTCAAGATAGTGTCTTCCAAAAAATAAGTCAGTATCTAACAGTTGATAAAGCTTTGATTACAAAAATAAACATTAATACAGCTGATTATAAAACCTTTGTATCCAATCCATATTTTACCAAAGAAACAGCGAATGCCATCTTAAAATACAGAAAACAACATGGCGATTTTCAAGATGTAAAACATATCAGAAGGATAATCTCCATCAAGGAAGAAACAGGAGAAAAAATATTGCCCTATTTGAAAGTAGAGTGAATTTCAAAATGAAAGAAACACTAATCATTATTTAACTTCCTAATTAATAGAAATAATGGATAGCTAATCACCAAAAATACTAAAGCATAAATACTACTATCGATATCACTATAAACTGCTCCACATAAAAACGACAAACTCAAGACTATCAATAATATAGGAAGATACGGAAACCAAGGAGCTTTGAATGGTCTAGATAATTCAGGTTCATCATATCTTAGTTTTATCAAAGCTGCAAAACCAGCAGCATAACTTAATACAAAAAAGAAGGTGGCAATATTGGATAGTTTGTCACAAGTATCCTTTCCGCTGATTATTAATAATATAGACAATAAGGCAGTCAGAGGCATTGCAACTGAAGGAGTCCCCATGGCATTTACTTTTGTGGTTGCCTTAAAAAA
>Ga0075163_10008680_pt1 | contig 13353 bp, 7 predicted proteins | sample JI1023141ADNA_FD_71478 | JGI IMG/M metagenome (GOLD analysis project Ga0075163, IMG submission 71478) | Wastewater effluent complex algal communities from Wisconsin, to seasonally profile nutrient transformation and Carbon sequestration -... | ecosystem: Engineered > WWTP > Effluent > Algae...
CAGCACAACCTGGGCTTCGGCTACCGGTTGATCGAGGAGTTCGTGCGCTATCACGCCTTCGACGCGCTGCACCTCAAGAACCCGGCCGACGATGTGACCGATCAGCTGCTGGTGCAGAAGGTGTTGGTCAAGCTGCGCGGCGCCGAACGGCAGCGCCCCCTGCTGACCAGTCTCGACAAGGCCTGTGCGGGCCTGCCTCGGGCGCAGGCATGCCTCCGGAAGCTGCTGAGCGACCTGGATGATTTCGGCTCCTTCCAGGCGATGCGGTGAACCGTGACGGCACTCTTCATCCAGGCGGAAGTCGGCGGACCTGCATGGCAAGTCTGGCCCAAGCCGGATGCGGTGCCGCCGGGCACGGTGCGGGAAGCGGCGTCGTACCTCTTTGAGCTGCGCGACTGCGACGACGCGCTCGCCGCCGACCTTCTGATCGACGATGTGGCTGCCGAGGCGCTGCGCTCCCGGCAGCCACGCCTGGCGCGCTGGCGATGGCAGCCTGGTTTTCATGCCGGCATGGTCGAGGCTGTGCTTCGCGTCCCGGGCATCGGCACACGGCGGTTCGAGATCACGACCGATCCCGACCTGCGCAAGCTCACGCGCGACGACTTCGACGCGATGGTGCGCGAAGTGCTCGAAGACACCTTCGCGCTGTTTTCGCTCAGCGCGTTCCGCAAGGGCATCGCACGCCAGCCGGGCAACCGGCCGCCGCCGCTGGCACGCCTCGAGTTCCTGCGTTCACGCACCGATGCCATCGTCACGACGGTCGCGGCAATAGCGCGCGCGCCGCGTCACTTCCTGCGCGCCGAAGAGATCACGGTGCCGGCGCACCGCGCAACACGGGCAACGGGCCCCGAGATCATCAAGTCGTTCCGTTCGGGGGTGATCCGTACCGAAGCGATCAAGCCGTCGCGACTGCCCGCGACGCTGCAGGGCCGTCTGCCGGCGCACATCACTCTGCGGCAGCGTCGCAACAGCGTTGATATCCCCGAACACCGGCAGATCAGGGCGTGCCTGAAGTCGTGGGCGGCATGGCTGGGAAGAGCCGCCGACATGCTGGCAAAGGCAGACGTGCAGGATGATCCCGAGATCGTCACCACTGCGGGCAGCTGGGCCATCCGCGCACGCCACATCGCCAGACGACTCAACGACGCTGCCGGGGCCGGCTTCATGGCGGATGTCGGCGAGGGACCGGCCCTGCTGCGCATGTCCTCGCTGTTCCGAAACGACCCGGTCTATCAGCGCTTCTACCGGCTCTGGCAGGACATGAATCTCGGCCTTGCCGCCCTGTTCGGAGACTTCCTGAACATGCCGCTGGCGCGGACCTACGAGCTGTACGAGCTGTGGTGCTTCCTGCGCCTGCTGCGCGCTGCGGTCGAGGAATACGGTCACAAGGACTTGGATCTGAGCAGGCTGTTTCTCAGCGACGCCGCGGGCGGTGTGACGATTTCAGCCGGCGCGGTCATCGTGCCGATCGACGGTGCCCGGATGCTGTGCTTCCAGCGCAGATTCCGCGAGTACTGGGTGGAGCCTGATGGCGTGGGCAGTTTCAGCCGCGAAATGGTGCCTGATGTCGTCTTCGCTGGACCGCTGCCCGGAGTACCACAACGGCGTGTGATCGTGCTCGATGCCAAGTACCGCATCAATGACAGCCTGAACGACGCACTGACCTCGATCCACACCTACCGCGACGCTCTCGTTCAGGAGGCCGAAAGCGGCCGAACCGAGGGCGTCGTCACTGCGGCCTATCTGCTGACTCCGCATGTGCCGTCACTGAAGGCCGACTTCAAGGACACCCCGGTGCCAGGCCGGCTGTTTCATCCCCAGTACCGCGAGAAGTTCCGCTTCGGCGCGGTGACGCTGCGGCCGGGAATGAGCGGGGGCGACCTGCAGACCTGCCTGCGCACCATCGTCGCGGACGCGGACGCAGGAGCAACTGCGTAAACGGCCGACCTGCCTTCTACCGAACGACTTCAGCTCATCATGAGCCGCATCCGCTGCAAGGACGCGAGCCCATAGATGCTAATCCGGCGTGAGGTGAAGGCAACGGTCTGCGCCACACCCTTTTGCCAATCCTGGCTTCGTCTCGGCGCAAGTGCTGCGGTCTGCTGATTCATCGTTCGCGCCTGCCAGCCCTGCACGCTTCAAAACACCGCCTGCAATCTCCGCGATCTGATATGCGAGATAGGGTGGCACAGCATTGCCAACCTGGGTGTATTGGGATGTGCGATTGCCAAGGAAGATGTAGCTGTCGGGGAAGGTCTGCAGCCTCGCCGCTTCTCGGACCGTAAGACTTCGACACTGGGTCGGATCGTAGTGGACGAATGCATGGCCATCCTTGGCAATGTGACTCGTCACCGTCATTGAGTGGGTGTCTGCAAGCTGAACGCGGAATCGGTCCTTGAAAATTGCTGCCTCTGGCTCGCCAGGATTCACGTTCCTGTGGTCGGGCAATAGGCATTCCGGGAAATCTTCCAGGCGGGGGCTCGATCCAGTCACGCTCCCGAAGGAGGAGACAAAAAGGTATCGGATCAGATCGCTCGGCATGTGGGTGCGAGACTCGTGATTGGCCAGGAGAGTAAGCGGCCGGTCCTGGAACCAATTTCTAAGGACAGAAGGAACGGGCAGTTCTCCTTGCCTCATGTGCACTGTGTCAGCACCCGTGCCCGGGTCAGCTGCTCGTTGCAGGCTAATGCGCGCGGACTCCATGGACCGAGCGACTTGCGCCAATGTGGGATCTGAAGTTGCGAGCAACGCGGAGACCGAGCATGACATGAGCGGCATGTCAAACGCCTCCTTCCACCCGAGCCCGCTCCCTCGGAACGACAGACCCGAACGCAATCGAGGGAGACCCGCGACCACATCGCGAACCGTCGGGGCCGCCAAGCGGTCGAGACGCGCGACGGATCCGGCCGCCATGCTGACATCGCTGCGTATGCCGAAGATGACTACACGATGCCGAGCCTGGGGAACGCCATGAAGCTCCGCCTGGACGATGAACTGCTCCGGTTCGACATCGAATAGTGAACCCGAGTCAGCACCTAACGCGAACAGTTCGTATTCGAGCTGCTCGTCGTTCCCGGAAGCCAAGTCAGGCCTGCGCAGATCCGAGAGGATGGACTGAAATATCTGCCGTCCGTGTACCCTAGAGGACAAGATTCCCTTGACGTTTTCCATGACGAAGATCGCCGGCCGAAACTCGCCTATGACGTGCAGGTACTCTCGATACAGGAAGTGCCGCGGATCGCTCTCGGCCTCGTACCCCTTGGTTCCTCGATTTCGCGACCGGCCCGCCAATGAATACGCTTGGCAGGGTGGTCCTCCGATAAGAACGGCGTTCTCCGGCATTCGGTGATTCGTGCTGAACGGCGCGAGTCGTTCGCGGATGCCGTCGGACACCTCCGCTCGGTTGTCGGGGCTTAGCTCCAGGTTCCAGGCCTCGCGGCGAGCCTCCTCGCAAGCGGCGGCAATGATGCTATCGCCAGATGCGCGCAGCATCTCGAAGGCAATGTTCCAAGGTGCGTCAGCGAGAACCGAGTCCCACCGCCTCCAGATTGCTGGTTTGGGGGGCCCGGCGCGCTGTAGTGCTCGATGTGCCGCGCGCAACTGAAGGGTCTCGAACGCCATCCCGTCCTTCTCGATCGAGACGGCCACTTGGAACTTCACGCTTTCGGCACGGGAGAAGCCTTCGCCCAGGCCTCCGGGCCCTGCAAACAAGTCGATCAAAGGCACGCGGGCCATACACTTGTTCCCTGCAATCAGCACTTTGCTCTCGGCCCGGACTTCATCGTAGCGCGTGCGGCGAGCGATCCACTTGTCGAAGCTCGATCGACCGCCGGACGATCCGTCTACTGAATGCCTCCCGCACATGACCGACAACGTCAGTCCGACCACTCGATCCCGCATGATGTCTGGTATCAAGGGGCGCGACACTGCCCCAGAGTGGACCGTGCGACGATACCTGCATGCGGCAGGGCTTCGCTTCCGCGTCCATGTGCGCGAACTGCCAGGTACGCCGGACCTGGTGTTCAGCAGCAAGAGAGTGATCATCTTCGTACATGGCTGCTTCTGGCACAGACATGCAGGTTGCCGCTTCGCGACAACACCGTCGACTCGGCCGGAATTCTGGGAGACGAAGTTTCATGCCAACGTGGCCAGGGACCGGCGCCATGAAGCCGATCTGCGCCGCCTCGGCTGGGCAGTGATCACGGTCTGGGAATGCGAACTGGGGTCCACCAAGTTCTTGGACGAGCTCTTCTGGCGTGTGGTGGCTGGCGGAGACTGAGGGGCGCAAACGGAGACGATTGCTCCAGCATTTGCGGTGGGGACCGGTCGGGCCGTGACGTGCATCGCGCTCGGAAGCCGTCGAGACTGACCGGCAGGTCATGTACCGCGCAGCATCGCACGTAGCGGCAGCTATAGTGGGCAGTCTCACCGGATGACTCTGCGTTAGGTATTGGCGCGGCTCGAAGCGCCGGAAGGACCGCGGCCGACCTGTGACCGTGGTGGCGGCAAGTCCAGTTCCTCACGCTCTACACCGGCCCCCTGGGCCTGCAGGCACCATCACAGGCAGGAATCGCAGCGATCGTGGCAGACGAAATACCGAAGTGGACAACAGAACAGTCATCTGTCATTGAAGCGCCATCATCCGCGAGAGTGCTCGTCGATGCCGGTCCGGGAACAGGAAAGACCGCCACCCTGTGCGCTCGCATCGCTTGGCTGATCGAGAACGCCGGGCTGGAGTCCAGCGAAGTTTGGATCATCAGCTTTACGCGGACCGCAGTTGCGGAGATTCGCAATCGAGTCTCGAACTATCTCTGCGACCCCAGCGCAGCCCATGGAATCAGGGTGGCCACGATCGACTCGCATGCATGGGCCATGAATGTGGGATTTACCGAAGAGCCTGTACTGTCCGGAAGTTTCGATGAAAACATACAACGCGTCATCGAAGTTATCAGATCGAATGAGCACGCCGTCGAGTACATCAACTCGGTCAGGCACCTCTTCATCGATGAGGCGCAGGACGTTGTCGGCCCCAGAGTCGAGTTCGTGCTGGAACTGATCCATGCAATGCCAGCTGCGTCGGGTGTGACAGTGCTTTGCGACGAAGCCCAGGCGATCTACGAATACTCCGAAGACGATGCACACGAAGTACTTTCCGGCACGCTCGTCGACAACATCAGACAGTTCATGCCGGAGTTCGCGAGCAGGGATCTGACAGAAATTCATCGGACCGGCGATGCGAAGCTGCAGGAGCTCTTCCTCCGGGGCAGACACTTCATCAAGGACGGCGAACTGCACGGGCGGGCGAAATACCAGGAAGTTCGGCGAACCATAGTCGAATTCAGTCACGAGAGAGTTGGCGATGCAGTGGATGATCTCGACGGCATCGACTTTGAAATCGAAGATGTCTTCTTGCTGTTCCGACGGCGAGGTGAGGCCCTGGCAGCTTCGAAGCGAATGGGAAGCGAGCCGCATCGACTCCGGATGTCTGGGTTCGCGTCCGTGGTCGAGGACTGGCTGGGACTGGTCTTCTGGGACTGGCCGGAGGAACGAGTCTCCAAGTCCGAGTTCATTGAACGATGGGCCAGGCGGATCCCGATGGGTGGCATATCGAAGGACACGGCCTGGAGCCGGCTCGTGAGACTCGCCGGCAAGAGCGAGTCGATTGTTGATGTCTACAAGCTTCGCCGACGCCTTGCGTCGTTGTCTCCGCCATTAGAGGTTTGTCGGGCGGAGTTCGGATCTCGGGGGCCGATCGTCGGAACCGTACATGCGGCCAAGGGACGAGAGGCCGGCGAGGTACGCTTGTATCTCCCCAGGAGCGATTCCATGAAGGCGGAGTCAGAGGATGGATTCGAGGGCGAGGCCAAGATTCTGTTTGTCGGCGCGACGCGGGCCAAGGAGCGCCTTCTGATCGGTCACTCGTTCATGTCCTACTCGTCCCGCCTTCGCTTGAGCGGTCGGGCCTACACGCGTTGCGCAAACCCGCCATGGGCTGCCGAGGTCGAGATCGGGCGTGCCGGTGATATTGGCGCCGACGGACTTGCCGGCAAGCGGATCTTCTCGACCCCCCTGGCGGCGCGGCAGGCTCAGGCGATTGTCTCCGGACTCAGGCAAGGCATCCATTTCGCCAGCGCTCGTGCCGCTGGGCCGGAACTGGACTATGCCTACCAGGTCACTCTCAACTCCAGGCCGGACGCTCCGATTCTCGCCCTAAGCAGTAGCGTCAATCGAGACCTCTTTCAGATTGCCAGGAATCTCCGCAAGAGGATGCCGCCGAGGCATCTGGCGGACCTTCGCACGTTGGGTATTCGGACAGTTGCAGTCTCGCCGGACGATCCCGCGTGCTCCACCCTTCATCATCCGTGGTGCGACTCCGGCTTCATGCTTGCTCCGCTCCTGCTCGGATATGGTGCTCTGGCTTTCCGTTGACTTTAACTTGCGGAGGAGGACTCACAGCGCGACCGGCGAAGTAGTGTCTGCCATTTGGCATGCGCGGACTGGGGCTGAACCGAATGATCTGCCGCGGCCTACTAGGGCGGTGTCAGGAGCGCGGTCACTCTCTCACCCTACAGCCACTTCGCAGCGTCCCGTCCGCAAGGCCTCACCGAGCTTCGTTCCCGTCACCGGACCGACGACCACCAGCAGCGCTCTGGCCCGCGAGACTGCGACGTAGGAAAGCTCTCCGTTGTTTGCGCAAAGCCTGTCCGCCAACACGACCACCGTCGTGGCTTCGAGCCCCTTGAAGCGCGCGATGGTTTCAACGATCGCGGAGCCGGGCGCCCGTGTCATGGCATCAGTTGCCTTTATCCTGGCCGTCAGCAGCCTTGACCTGATTTCGCTCGCGGCCTTTGCGTCTGGCACAAGCACTGCAATATCGCCGGGAGGCAGATTCTGTTCTTCGACTAGTTCGCGAACTTTCGCGACAACACGATCCCGAGCCTTGTCCACGGCGGCTTCGATGAGAACCGTGGGGTGGCCTTCGGAGCCGGCGCACAGGACGAGCGGGCCACGATACAGCGACTCGGTGACTGCAGCGATGTGTTGAGTGTTGCGCAAGTTCAAGCCGAGCGCTATGCCCCTGGCCTGCAATCTTGTCTCGAGGTCGGCGCGGGCACGGTAGATGGCCTGATTGCTGTCGAACAGCACACGAAGCAGCCCGCCATCGGCAAGGGATCGGTCTATCGTGTCCCAGTCGGACCAATCGACATCCTGGCCTTCATCGACGATCACGGCTCCGAACAGCTCAGCCCCTCTGCCAGCGGCAGTTGCGCGCAACTCCGCAAGCGTCATGACAACGAGTCCGGGCTGGTCGCCCGTCCGTCGCTTGAGCGACGCTGCGAGAGCCTCGCTGAGACAGCACAGCAGGGTGCTCCGGCCCGATTCAGCGTACCTGACACCCAGCTCGCATGCGACTATCGTCTTGCCTGTGCCGGCTCCACCTTCGACGACGACTCGAGCGAACGAGTCAATGAAGAGAATGGCCTGCATCTGCGCGCCGGTCAACAGCAAGTCCTGCCTTGCGATGTCCGCCTCCAAGTCTCGATGCAGCGGCACGGTCAGCCTCGCTGGTGCCGCAATCACTCGGTCGATGGCCGTCATGCCATCTCTTCCGGGGCCCGCCTCGGGGTCATGGCCACTCGCCGAGTGCGTGGCCAGTCGCTCAGCAATCCACTTGCCACAGCGATCGCGCAGATCGGTGCAGAAGCAGAACAGTTCCTGCTCGTAGCTACCCACGAGACCTTTGTCGACAGGATCGCTGTCGGGCAGGATGACGCCGTGCCGAAGGCGAACCCGCTGCTTTGGCCAGCTTGAGGTTGCACTGAACTTCTTCAGAAGCTCGTGCTTTGACTTCATCGCCTGCTGCATTGGATCCTTGATCTTGTGGGTGATCCCGCCTCGATCCGTGGATGTCCACTTGGTGGTCTTGGGATCATGGTTGACGAGACCACCCTTGACTTCGAGAAATAGGATCCCCTTATCTGGATGGGCCACCACAAAGTCGGCTTCGCCGTCAATCTCGCCACCTGTCGGACTGATGCCCCACCACGGCCGCGAGTAGTAGACCGACCATGAATCGTCGAGCGCGCGCGCAAGCGTGTCGTAGACCTTGCGCTCCGCAGACCTCCTGGGGTCTTGAAGTACCCACGGCGGCAGGCTCCGCGGCCACATGATTGCCATGCAGACTCCTCAGAAAGTAATTGACTCGAAGAAGCCGACACCGCTACCGACTTCGAGTCCGGTGAGCAATGCCCTGTCGAGGAATCGGTTGTGATGTTCGCAGGATGTTTCGGGAACGAGCATGCATGCGTGGCACGCTGCAACCGAGTGAGAGTCCGGCGCTCCGGTCTCGCCCGTCAGGCAAAGCGGATCCGATGAACACCACTGCGCTGATCGTAAGGCGCCAAGAACGGTAGGCCCGAGCAGATCCGGTCCGGCACGCCGCTGCAGCCCCCCGAGCGTTCCATCCGAGTCTGATGTGGCGGTATAGATGAGCACACCAGCCATCCCGTCCTGGCCTTCGCTCACGTAGAGGCGCTCCCTCAGCGAAGCCGTCGAGTAGCCGCACTCAAGGGTAAGTTGTCGGAGCAGCGCGTGCGAGAAGGCGTGTATCAGCATGAGGCGCGGTGTCGCATCGAAGGGTATGGGCTCGTCGCCGTTTCGGCGCTTCCAGTCCGCCCGCCAGCTCTCCAAGGCGGGTCTTACCCTCTCAAGCACCTCTGGCTGCACTTCCCACGTTGTCAACGCGTCCAGATTGAACTGTATGAAGATGCCTTCGCCTCGGACCTCGATGGCAGGAAGCCATTCGAGGGTACCGTTTGACACTGGCGCGATCTGCGCACCGTCTATATCGGACGGAGGATTGATTCGAGTGAAGCCCTTCACAACCCTGACCTCGCGAAGACGGGCTACACGCATCACCTTGGTGAAGTACGGTCGGAGACTATCGGGTACGGTTTCGCGATGGACTTCGAACTCCTCGTCTTCCTCATCAGCGGGGCCTGTGAACACCTTGTATTCGTCGATGCGAAGGTCATCGACATTCATCATGTCGGTTTCGCCGACCATCTGGTCGAAGGTCTTCGCCAGCGCTTCCGCGGTTATGCCCTCGCGCTGCAAGACTCGCATGAGGTGCTGCGAGGTGTTGATGTAACTCACGCGCCCCTCGTGGTTGACGATATCGACGAGGGTCTCCCAGTAGTCTCCGATAATCCGTTGCAGCTTCCTGGTCCAGGGAGGTATGTCAAGCGCCGACTCCATGACCGGGTAGTACAGGTTAGACGCGCCGCGTTGCACGGCCCTGTAGTTGCCTTGGTCCCCGCTGCACGCACATGACGGGTCCGGCGTCCGAAGCCAAGGGCGACGACCATGACAGGTCAGTCCAGACAACGCTCTTTCGCCAAATGCACCGTCCATGGACCGGGAGGCATGGCATTCAGGACATGTGAGCACCAGTCCACCCAGGCCGGGACCGACAGAAGAAAGCCTCAGCTTGTCCCTGCCCTTCGTCGTGCAGGCCGTCTTGTGTGGCAGCCACCAGTTCCAGGGGAATTCGTCGAGATGTCCCGACGTGCAGGCAGTCGCGAAGCGGACCGGGATAGCATAGACCTTGTCTCCTCCAGGTCGCTTTGCCGTGCAACCGGGGCAGTATCGGTATGCCATGCCCGGATCGCGACTCCACTTGCCAGCCGGACGCATCACCTCGCACTCAGGGCACTGCAGCCACTCGGGGAATCGGCGGAGGACCAGCGAGGACGTATCGGGCGTTCCGTCAGGCCGTTTGGCATCCGCATCGAGGACGGGCGGCAGCCTGAAGTACTTCTTACCGAGCTTCTTGCACAGCCGTCGCTCGATTATCTTCTGGTACCTGAGGTTGCCGGACAGTGGTGCGCTCCGATCCCACTCCTCCAGGCCCGCACTCACACCCGACACCGGACCCTTGCCGGACCGCATGTCCATGATTGCGCCAGGCGCGTAAGTCATCAAGACGGCGCTGCGGCGCAGCTCGCCGACGAAGTTGTCAGCCATTGGTCCTTCTCCAGCGAGGTTGCGCAGGCGCATCGGGGGCTGTAGAGCCAGCGCCCACGGCATCAGCTGTCGTGGTGGTGGAACTGGGCACTGTCAGGACCTCGGCCATGCGAAACGGCGTGCTTGCCTCGACGCTGCGCATGTTGTTCATCGTCGGCCAAGCATCCGGCGGCAGTCGACCTGTAGCGCGACGCCTCGCGTTCAAGTCCGCCGATATGAGCAATGACTTGTTGACGCTCTTGGGGTTGCTGTAGAAGGTGGGCGAGCGTGACTGCCAGTTGTCTAGGCGATCATCAATCTCTCGTGCGCAGGCAGTCTGTTCGCGCGGATCGATCGCGAGCACTCGGCGTTCGATCTCTGTCACCACATCGGCCAGCAGGGCACTGGGCGCGTCGTCCAGGCGCGGTCGCTGCTTCATCGCGGGGTCAGCATGGCGAATCATGGCTACGAGGGCAGCGTGAAGTGCCCGATCTCTCGCACGTGACGCGAACGGCGTGACGCTTGTGGCTTCCACGTCTCGGTACAGAGTGGAATGCCATCCGAAGAAGGTCTCGAAGTGGGACCGGTCACGAGGTTTGGCAGCGTTGAGTACAGCCACGACCAGCCCTGGAAAGGCGCTTCGACCCACGCGACTGGTAGCCTGGATGTATTCCGACCGGGTCTTCGGCTGGCCGTTCATGACCATCAGGCCCAGCCGCGAAACGTCGACACCAACACTGACCATGTTTGTCGCCAGGACAACGTCAACAGCCCCGGGCTTGCCGGCTTCGACCTTGAGTTCCGCAAGGATCTCGATGATCTCCTTCTGCGACACCCGCGAGGTCAGTTCACGCGGAGGAGAAATGTCGCGCACCGTCTCTGCACGCTGACCTGCATACAGCTTCATCGAATCTGGTACGTCGTCCAGCATCTGGACGATGGCGCCACCAAGTTCGCGCAAGGAATTGAAGTAGGCGAGCAGGGTGGAGTAGCCGTCCCGCTCGGCATGCGTCATACCCAGTGTGCTTCCTGCTGACTGCAAAAGGGAGCCGGCGGCAGCCTGCAACGTGAACTTCGCTGATCTTCCGGCAGTAGTTACTCCAAGGTAAATTCGGGGTGCCTTTTCATCGTCCCGAACGGCAAAGGCCGAGTCGTCGTGGTCGAGACCCGGAGGCGGAAACTGGCAACTCTTCCGGTCGAACAGCGCCTTAACCTGGTCAGCTGCGCGCCGAATGGTTGCCGTCGAGCCGATCACCTTCGGCCGGCGGCCACCCTTGCGCAGCAGCCAATCGAATGCAGTCTCGTAGATGCCAGCAATGGTGCCGAGCGGCCCCGAGATGAGATGCAACTCATCCTGGATGATGAGGTCCGGGCTCTGCGATCCGGCGAAGTCGAAGAGATCTGCAACGTCACGCTTCGTCGTTATCAGGGCGAACTTGTCAATCGTGCCGATGACAAGTGTCGGGCGTTCCCGATACACATCGTCGTCGACGGTGAACACGGGCCAGAGTCCGAAGTTTGTCCCGAGTTCGCACGTCTCTGTCTCGCAGTACGGGCGGACCGATTCGGCGGTCTCATCGTAGTTCCAGCGAACGCGGCCATGGCAGCACGGGCATTCGTCGATCTGTTCAGCGCTGGTTCCATCTCTGCTGCCTCTGCTCGCAAGCGCATCATGAAAGCGGTTGGGCGTTGCATCACCACCGACCCACAGACCAATCGAGAACGGTTTATTGCCGGGTTCAAACGGATACTTGACGGCAGGCACCAGACTGCGTCGGATCAATTCGCAGGCAAGGATTAGCGCCGAGGCACGCTCAAACTGTTGGGCAGTGAGCAGGCGAAGCGTGTAGCGCATCAGGGCGGCATTGCCCGCGCCATCGTCCGGGTTTCGGTGAGCACTTCGACGATGGAAGGCAAGCATTGCCACAAGGGCAAGATAGGCTTCCGTCTTGCCCCCACCCGTCGGAAACCAGAGCAAGTCCAGCATTTCGCGGTCGTCCGCATCGCGATTGCAGACGGACTGGGCGGACAGGAGGATGAATCCGAGCTGGAACGGGCGCCAACGCAATGGCTTGGACTTGCCCGCCGACTTCCAGGAATGCTGCAGTGCCATCGCCGCGTTCGCGAGCTTGAAGGCCTGAAGGAGCATGTGGTCCTTGGCCATGGCCTCCACGCCTGCAGCCATCCTGCCACACACCTCGCCGCAGATTTCGAGGTTGCGCTTCGCGATCGGCTTGAGATCGTCAGGCAATCCGTCCACGCGGCTGCACTGGTTCTTGATCCATGCTCCGTAGGCCTGCGGCAGCTGCCTCAGCCTCTCGAGCACATCCTTGTCCGGCCGACTCGCCAGCTGCTGCGCGTCAAATGCTCCATGCGTCACCAGATCCTTGAAAACTGCGGCGCCATCCTCCCGAAATGCGATGACGGAGGAAGTCGGGATCCACTCTGTACGGACGACAGATGCCTCGCCCGTGGAGCCCTCCCACGATGCGGAGCACTGGTGACCCGCCGCGAACTCCGGCGAGTTTCGGTACAGAAGACGCCCGACTTCCTCATCCTCGTCGTTGGCAGACGGTCGAGCTGGTCGAGGAATCAGCCTCGTTCCTCCGACCGGCCGAACTTCCAGCTGTGCCTGGAAGAGAAGCAGACCTTCCGCCGCATTGCGATCGCCCTGGGGACCTTGGCTGCGATTGATGAGGGTCAAGGTAACGAGGCGCCCGCGAGGACTGGGTCGCGCTCGCACGTGCAGCTGAACGTCAGCCACAAGGCCCTCGACATTGAGGGTCTCCAGGCGCTCCCCAGATTCAGGAAGTGCGTAGCTCTTCAACTCGATGCAGTGGGGGCGACGGGTCCACCTCAATTGGAGAGGTCTATCGCCATCGGCTTCCACTCGCTCGAAATCGTAGGTGGCGAACCGCGCGCACACATCGACGGGGCTCGGTCCCTGCAGGTCAGCTGTACAGATCGAAATCCCCATGCTGCACGGGCGCTGCTGCCCCACTGGCGTTGCAGCAGATGCGGCGTCGTCCTCCTCGCCTTCCCCCTCGCTTCCGTCATCGTCTTCGTTGCCCATGCGTTCGCCAAGGGTCCACAGTATTCCGGTCAGGTAGACGTCCGAAGGTCGGACCCTCACCCCCTGAAGCACCTCGTCCGCCTCGTGGGGCCCGATGAGGTCCTCTTTGAGCCTTGCAACGATGCCTGCGCGAACCTGGACTGGATCCATGCTGAACCTCGCTATCGGAAGTAGGCCATTGAATAGCCCATGAGCATCGGCGCTGCGATCAGTCCGGAGTCACGCCAAGGGGCATGAAGCAACTCGCGAACGGGATCGTCGGGCCCAATAGCAAT
>Ga0075163_10008682_pt1 | contig 13352 bp, 16 predicted proteins | sample JI1023141ADNA_FD_71478 | JGI IMG/M metagenome (GOLD analysis project Ga0075163, IMG submission 71478) | Wastewater effluent complex algal communities from Wisconsin, to seasonally profile nutrient transformation and Carbon sequestration -... | ecosystem: Engineered > WWTP > Effluent > Algae...
TTGCAGGACAATACAAAATTGTAGACTGGGGTTGTGGAACGATGTGTCAAGAAATGGCTGTCGTTGACAGAATTTCAGGACAAATAATATACTCCCAAATTCCATTTGACAAAGTTGATGGTCACTCGGGCATCAGTTATAAAATTGACAGTAGAATGTTGATCATAAATACAGAGGCTCTAAGCGAATTTTACGATTATGAACCAGGTTACAGACGGTTTGACTCGTGGAGGATTCCTTCAGTTTATGAAATAAAGGACGGCAGACTTAAACAAATAGAGTGACCATAAAAAACGCCTTATCACACTGATTTTTCGTTAATAGGCGTACAGCAGTAAAAGATACATTTGAGCAATAAATCAATATTGGTTCTGGCAGACAGTTTTGAATTTCTTAAGACCATTCACGCTAAGCCTGGAACCGGAATGCATCAACTTAAAAATCAACTCACAAAATTTAAAAACATTTAAAATAAGGGCATAATGACAAAACTAAACATTTTCGCAATCATGGCAATTGGTTTTGCCCTATCCGTTTCTACAATTAGTTGTACCACGACTGCTAACGAAACTAATACCAAACCAACAAATACTGAATCTGCAGAAGTCCAACCCAACTTGACTAAAATCAAAACTGAAATTCAAGCCTTGAACACAACGTGGGCCAATGCAGTCAACAATAAGGATGCAGCAACTATTCTGAATTTATATGCTGAGGACGCTATTAGTATGCCTGACGATGCTCCGGCACTTAAAGGTAAAGCTGAAATTAAAAAGGATGTCGAGGCATCAACAGCCAGAAGCAAAGGACTCATTAATATGACTTATATTACTGAAGAGGTCTTTGGTAACGATAAATTAGTTACAGAAACTGGAATTGCTATTGCTAAAGATACTCTTGGAAAAGTTCTTTATACTGAGAAATACATGGCACTTTGGGAAAAACGAAATGGCAGATGGCAAATAATCCGAGAGATTTACAATCATGATGCAAAGCAAAAGTAAGCTTTCCATTATGCTGATCTCTTCAATGACTTATTGAATAAGGTAGTACTTAGATAAAACAATGCCGAACGCATATCATCACTCTGGCCATAATGATGAAAGCGAAAAACTCAGCAGTTGTAATCCATTGGGCATCCGAGCAAATGAAAGGCTGATGTCTTTCCAATGTCCCGTCTTCTTCACAATTACTTTGAAGGAACCGAAGTATTATCTGAATCCATTGATATTGCAAGTTTACAATCCAAAAAACACAAAGTAAAAAACAAGCCAACTATAAAAGGCTACATAAAAGCACAAAAAGTAATAGGAAATTTATTTGAAAAGTAATACTAATTTTAACTATACACAAAACGATAGATTGCTATCGCATAGTTCATTATGTGTCCCCATCGTTGGTTGCAATACATTCAGCCACCAATCGAATCGAAAAATCTAAGAAAAAATCAATTACATTGAAAAGAAAAATGCTACTATTCATTATAATCTGTCTAACTACGTCTTTACAGGCACAACCATCATTGACAAAAGATCAAGAGCAAGTGCAGCAAACTGTTGTGAAAATGTTTGAAGCTTTATCGAATCGGGATTCGATATCACTTAAAACCTACTGCACTATTGACCTTACCTTATACGAATACGGTCAAATTTGGAATATTGATACTTTGATCCGTAAAGCCATTACAATGAATACGACTGCTAATTTTAAACGCACTAATACTTTTGAATTCATCAGTACCGAAACAGATACAAACATTGCATGGGTCACCTACAAACTTAGTTCTGTCATTATCAAAGATGGCAAACAAACTAAGCTACATTGGCTGGAATCAGTATTTTTAACCAAACAACAAAGACAGTGGAAAATAAAAAATCTTCATTCTACCTTATTAAACAAAAGTTAGTCTAATTGGCCTTACTATGACAGCAGTAGTTTGTATAGCAGCCTACAGCATATAATCAAATATAAAAACAACAATACACCAAAACCCTGTATAATGATTTTCATCAAAGCAAGATATTTAATTGTGTTTCTTCTAATGCTTCAGTTCTTTCTATGCGAAGGACAAGTTAAAGAACATTCTTTCGGTGATAAAACAGAAAATAAAGTAAATACCCAGCCTCCTATCAAAAGTCAAAACACCACATTTCCGCAAATCCACACCAACTTAAATGGCATGGTACGGGAGTTTGTCAGGTGTATGTATCAGGACATAAAAGGCAATTACTGGTTTGGCACAAATGGTAGTGGGATCATAAAATACGACGGCAAGATACTTGAAAAAATAAATATTGAGCAAAAGTCAAAGTGGATGGCAATTAGGAAAATCATTGAAGATAAAGATGGCAATATTTGGTTTGGAACTTCTTCGGGGCTTTTAAAATACGATGGAGAAAAGTATAGTAGTTTCTCTACTGAAGTAGGTTTGCCAGATGAGGAAATTTGGGGCTTGGCTATTGATTCGAAAGGACAGATTTTGGTCGGTTCAGTTGGGGGAGTTAGTCACTTTGATGGAAAAATATTTACACCCTTTTTATTGCCAGATTCAATGGTAGAAAATGCAGATCCTATGCTATCCATAAAAAGTGCAGGAGGTTTTATAGAAGATAATGATGGCAATATGTGGATAAACAATGACGGAAACGGAATTTTTAAATACAAGAATGGCACATTTACCCATTTAACAAGTGAAAATGGACTTACCGATAACAATGCCGGTGTGGGCTTAAAGGACAGAAAGGGCAATATTTGGATAGGCTCTTTTAATGGGGGAGCTAGTAAATTTGATGGAACCACTTTCATAAATTTCACCAAGGACGGAATGATAGAAGGGCTGGAAACTGGTGGCTTTTATGAAGATAACAAAGGAAATATATGGTTTACAGCAGAAAACATCGGAGTTTATAAATATGATGGTACCAAATTCACTTTATACACCACTAAAGACGGATTAACCAGCAATGTTGTGCTAAGTATATTTGAGGATAACAAAGGGCAACTTTGGTTTGGCACCTGGCAAGGATTGTGCATTTTTGATGGCGAAAAATTCGTTAATGCCCGGGAAAAAGAACCCTGGACCAATTAAAAATTATTTTACCTATAAAAAAAATAACCAATCATAAAAAGGAAAACAAAATGAGAAAGCTGATTATGTGGAATGTAATGACTCTTGATGGATATTTTGAAGGAAGTCAAAACTGGGATCTTTCTTTTCACCAGACAATTTGGGGACAGGAACTTGAAACATTCAGCATTGATCAATTAAAATCAGCAGACTACCTCGTTTTCGGACGAGTGACCTATGAAGGGATGGCAGCCTATTGGACAAAAGCCGAAGCTGAAACATCAGAACAAGAAGTGGCTAAACTGATGAATGGTATACCCAAACTTGTATTTTCCAAAACCTTAAAGACCGCCAACTGGAACAACACTACCCTAATTAGTGATAAAGCCTCTGAAAAAATCCAACAATTGAAAAGTCAAGATGGGAAAAATATGTTTGTTTTTGGCAGTGCCAACCTTTCCGAGACATTTATACAAGACAATCTGTTTGACGAGTATCGCATTGCAATAGCACCTGTGGTTTTGGGTTCAGGGCGGCCCCTTTTTAAACGCGGTCTTACCTCAAATACCTTATCCCTGGTATCGACACAACCACTTACTACCGGCGGAGTAATATTGACATATGCCAATCCTAAAATATAACGAATTAGGCTATTAAACAAGGTATCAAGTGGGGTATGCAGTGGATAATTGGATGATCTGCTTCCACTTAATGTGACAAATGTGGAATGGTGTTTTAAAGATTTAGACCCACTGAAACAGGAAATAAGTAAAACCTGCAAGCTACCTTAGCGCAAAAAATAGGAAGCCACATAAAATCAACCTTTATTGTTACTCAAAAGAAATAAATGATCAAAAATATAAATGAAATACTGTGGAATCAATTCGGAGCCAGTATTGACATGCTTATCAATGTCATCTCTTCTTGTCCTGAAGACTATTTCATCAGCAACAGACGTTTTTATTACATTGCATATCACAGCACCCTGTTTTTGGATTATTATTTAACACTTCCACCGAGCCATTTTACACCACTTCTTTCGTTTACATCACGAGGGCCGGAAGAAAGACCCAAAGAAGCTGTAGACGATTTAATACCAGACAAAAATTACAGCCAACAAGAAATGGTTGAATACCTAAAACAAAGCCGGAAAAAGTGTAAGGATTTAATTGATGCTCTGGCGGATGAAAAATGGAATGTACATTTTAAAGAAGGGGACGAGCCCAATGATATGGATTTCCCAATACTGGAAATTCTATTGTACAACCTGCGACATACCCAACACCATGCTGCTCAGCTCAATATGTTGCTGCGCCAGGATTTAGACAAACATATGGAATGGTCATTCAGAGCAGGAGATATAAACCATGGTTTGTAATTCAGGTGACTGAAAAAAGAGTCCGGCCTGCAATGAAAAAGGAGCAATGGCTTGAAAGTCAATAAATCATTATTTGTGCTTCCACTGCGCCTGATCTGAAATTATAAACTGAAGTATTCAGAATGCCACAATTAGTCAAAAACAAAATCATTTCTACAATCTATATCCATTTATGAAAGTCCCACGTTTCTCAATATTTCACAACCTTCTTCTAATGAAAGAGCCTTTACATCTAACCGATAGGGCTGCGGAGGATTGGTTGCGAAAAATCATTTTAGGACCTTGCAGCAGCTTATTCATCCTTGGCTTTTTGACCCTTCTCTCCTCCTGCCACGGGCAAAAAAAGGCTAATAACGGTGAAGAAGATAGTGCTATCAAAGCCGGTCCGACTATTATTAAAAATTTTAAATCGGTTGGTTTGTCTCCAGACTATGACACCACCTTAGTCAGCCAATACATCAGGAGTATTTTTCAGGATTCGAAAGGAAATTTATGGTTTGGCACCATTGGCGAAGGAGTGGTGAAGTATGACAAAAAAACATTGACCTATTTCTCGGCGCCTGATGGTTTTGTTAACAACTCAGTCTTTGCCATCGCTGAAGACAAAAAGGGTAACCTTTGGTTTGGAACCGATCAAGGCGTCTATCAATATGATGGCAAGGTCTTTAAAAATTACAATCAAAAAGACGGCCTCAATCACATCGATATCAGTAGGAAAGGCATCCTCGTAGACAAAGCCGGAACTGTCTGGGTAGGTACCCATGGCGGGGTTTACCGTTATGACCCATTGGTTGATCAATTGGGTGGTCAGGGTTTTTCAATGTTCCAGCCACTTTCATCTATCAACATTGCCGGCCTGCTGGAAGACAAAAGTGGCAGGATTTGGTTTGCTACTTCCGATAAAGGCGTTTTTTGTTATGATGGAAAATCAATAATCAATATTGCAGCAAAAGAAGGACTGGGTGAAAACTACGCAGGTGGTATAGCCCAGGATAATGATGGGAATATGTGGTTTACCATGAAAAACGGAATTTGCAAATATGATGGAAAATCGTTTACAGAAATTACAGTCAAAGACGGCTTGGGGGGCACCGAATTTTGGGGTATTATAATTGAACAATCAGGCATCATTTGGGTTACAGCCCGAGGCAGTACAACCAGGTTTGACCCTTCCATTGCTTTACCCAATGCAAATGCGTTTACTGTCTTTACACCTGCAGATGGCATAAATTGTTGTGTACAAAGCATGTTTCAAGACAAAGCAGGAAATATGTGGTGGGGAGCAGGAAGTGGACTCTTTCGATTTGATGGCAAACGTTTTTATCAAGTAAAACAGCAGGGACCCTGGTAGTATTAATCCAATGAACATAACCTTATCAATTAGTAAAAGCCAGGCTTTAATCAAAATAGTTAGATAACCATGAAAGAAGAAAAGATCCAGACCATACATCCGGTTGCAGGCAAGACCAATAAAAATATCTCACTGGAAAAATACGAGGTGATAAGAGAAAATATTTTATCCATTTTAAAAGGCCACGAATTTACCCATACCGAACTCATGGAGAAGTTGTATGCCAATGTCAAAGATACCTTTGAAGGAGGTGTACAATGGTATGGAGAGACTGTAAAGCTAGACCTTGAAGCCAGAAAAATAATAGAAAGAACCAACACCAAGCCTGAAAAATACAGATTGTCCAATTAAAATGACGGTCATAGTATGTCTTTTTGTACTGAATAGAAGATGGATCTTTACACTTAATACTGCAACTGTAAGCAACATCCAAGATGTATGATTGTTACACCTTTGATCTAGGATGAAGGAATTGATCCGGCATTCTACTGCTTTAACGATTATGGTCAATGTCAACAAAAATGACGACCTTTCGAAAAATTGAACACAGACTCAATAAACCCAATCGTGGAATGTAATGTTGTATGCAAAAAGCCAAAGTCAATAATTTAATTAGACAGACACAAACCGTTATTCAGCAGAGTGGACCCATTCAAACAATTTTTACAAAACATAGTACCCATTACTGACGAAGAGTTTGCCAATTCCATTCCCCTTTTCACAAAACAGTACTTAGGAAAGGGTGAATATCTGGTAAGGCAGGATCAGGTGTGCAAACATATTGCCTTTATCGTAAAAGGAAGTTTTAGAACCTATTACCTCAACGACAAAGGAGAAGAAACCACCTCTTGTTTTTGCACCGAAAATGGCTTTACCACCTCCTATAAAAGTTTTATCTTTCAAGAGCCCTCAACCTTATCTATACAAGCCATTGAAGATTCGGAAATTTTGACAATTGATTATGACAAGCTCCATTTTTTGTACAATTCTAGTACCGTTTGGCTGCATATTGGCAGAATAGTGTCAGAGCAGCAGTATTTAAGCCTCGAAAAATATGCATCCGTCTTGAACAACGAATCGGCCAAAGAGAAGTATTTAAGATTGCTGAAAGAACAACCTTCTGTGATCCACAAGGCTACCGTTGAAGACATTGCCTCCTATCTGGGAATCACCAGAAGGACACTTTCAAGAATTAGGCAGGAAATATCCCAGAGGCACAATTGAGGACATTTGTCCTAACCCAAAACCACTAAAGTCTGGATATTTGCGAAAAAAATAGCATATGGCCTTTTTAATTTCAACCCTATTATTGACATCGTTTGCCATCCTGGCCCTTATTGATGGTTTTTATTTACACCTGATTAAATACCAGCTTTTTAATCATGCGGAAAGTCAATTTGAACATTTAACCCATACCGTCAGGGCCTTCCTGTTTCCGTTAATTGTCTATTTTTTGTTTCTACCCCAAAACTGTTTGCCGTGCTTTTACATAGGCCTTTCATTCGTATTGCTAGACATTCTGGTGCTTGGCATCGATGCCTGGGTTGAAAAAGACAGTCGGACTTTTATGGGTGGGCTGCCGAGGTGGGAGTATATTTTACATCTATTTGTCAATGGCTTTCATTTTGCCTCCATCGCTGTTTTTTTGGCTATTAAAATGACCTTTGTGGACAATGATCTGGTAATAGTACAAGACCTTTCGGGTGAAAATAATTTTGCCTTATTCCAGTTTGTTGCCAAAAATTTAATTCCAGGTGCCGTAATCCTTGCCATGCTGCACATTCTAACAATCCTACCCGCAACAAGGGCTTACTGGAATCATTTTATGGTCAAATGGAAGTGCTGCTAACAAGTACTCATCCCGGAAGATTGATTTTGGCTTAGGAAATAATACAAGCGTTTTTTTTGAAAATATTCGGGTATATTTGATACTGTTTTGAAAGAATGAAAAAGAAGAAAGGGACCTCCTCTTCGTAATCAAACGCCATTCATTCAATTAACAGATCGTATTATTGTGCCTCTGATGAGTGAGAACAATTGTACCAAAGAAGCAGAAAAACCTTAAAAACAAACCATATGCAAGAAATTAGTTCCATCAACATTATGGAAAAATTCTCCTTGTTTGAAAAGCAATGGACGCCTCACATCATTGGAGAACTCAACGGACAGTATGTTAAACTTTGTAAGTTAAAGGACGACTTTGTGTGGCACAGCCATGAAAATGAAGATGAATTATTTATGGTATTTAAAGGAACGCTATTAATGGACTTCAGGGATGGAAGAACCGTAGAAGTCAAAGAAGGTGAGATCCTGATTGTACCCAAAGGAGTAGAACACAGGCCCCACACCAATGGAGAAATTGTGTTTAATTTACTTTTTGAACCCAAGGCCACCCTGCATACCGGGACTGTAGAAAGTGAGATGACGGTAAAGGAATTGGATTGGATTTAAAATGGGTGCAATTGCTTTTGCCATAAAAAAAGCCAATCAAAAATAGAATAGAAATACCTACAGGAACGCAATTTCTGGATTTAAACAATTATATTAGTTTCAAATACACCCCATGAAAAATCTTTTGATCCTAACATTTTTTTTGATTTTTGGTAATCATTGCTATTCTCAAAATTGGAATCTTAACACAACCTGGGTATATGAAAGCGATGAATTTGGGCCTCCCATTGATGGAAATTACCTTGTATTGAAAGTAAATAGGGACACCCAGTTTCAAGGTCATGTTTTGAAAGTGATCAATGCTACTTATAAGGACAAGGAAAGCTACATTCCAATTCCATTTTTAGATGTCAAGCTTGAATACAAAAACAGGAAAATTTCTATTCTGGGTACCACCGACTCCCTTTTACATTTGGTTTATGATTTCAATTTGGAAAAAGGGGATAGATATTTTTCCTATTGCAATATTACACGAAAATACATGGAGGTCATCATTGACTCTACTTCTATGATTAATCAAAACAATATAGAACGTAAAGTTCAATATGTGCACACTGAAAATTTTGATGGTTGCTATTTATCGGGAGCCATAATAGAAGGCGTTGGCACCTATGAATACTTGTTGCCAAGATATACCTTCGTAGATCCTCCGCCTGGTGGACAATTGATCTGTTATAATGACGGCATTTTCTCCTGGCCAGAAACTATTTCATGTGACACTTATGTCTTTACCTCTGCTACAGAAATGGAAAAACCTGGTATATTTCCCAACCCTGTCAAAGACATTATTTACATAAGGGACTTTGTGGCTGAATCCTATAAAATCATTAACACATATGGGTCGGTTTTCTTGAATTCTGACAATAATACCAACCAGATTAATATAGAATGTCTACCGGCCGGACTGTACTGTCTTGTTCTAAAAAGGAAAAATAGAGTCCACCAATTTTATTTTATTAAAGCCAGCTATTAATAAAATGGTGGTTCTTGTTGTCATTTCTTATTTATCTTTCAATTTGTGTGAAGATTTTACTAATTTTAAATAAAGAAAGAATAGATTTTTTTTTCACAGAAAGTCTTCAAACAATTAACCATAATTATGAAATTATTCACCCTTTATTTTCTACTCTTTTTTCATAGTCTCTATGCACAACAAGTAGAACCACTTTCCCCCCATCTCGACCAGTACCAAAACGTAAGGGATTTCTGTCTATCGCAGAAAACAGGGGAGGCTTTTTTCACTATACAAAGTCCCAACCAGGATCTTTCCCAAATAGTCTGTGTAAAAAACGGAGAGTGGCAAAAACCCGAATTACTGGCATTTTGTGATGCCTATTCCTATCTCGAACCTTTTATTTCTGCAGACGGCTCAAGATTGTATTTTGCCTCTAATCGTCCGAAAAGTGATGGCGACGAGAAGGCTGGTGATTTTGACATCTGGTATGTCAACAGAGAGCCTTCCGGCAATGGCTGGTCGGCACCGATCAATGCCGGCAGTGCCGTTAATACCCAGGAAGATGAATTTTACCCTGTCATTACTGCCAACTACAACCTCTACTTTACCAAAGATTCCAAAAGCGGAATGGGTAAGGATGATATCTACAGATGCCAATGGGATGGGACCCAATACCAACAAGCTGTTTTATTGGATGCCCCTCTCAATAGCGCAGGCTATGAATTTAATGCCTATGTAGCCCCTGATGAATCATGGATCCTCTTTACCCGATACAATGCCATGGGTGGCTTCGGTAGCGGCGATTTGTACCTCTCCCGCAAGGATAAAAGCGGATCCTGGTCGATTCCTGAAAATATGGGCTCAGTCATCAATACCCCCTTTATGGAATATTGTCCTTTTTATGACTTCGAAAGTCAAACCTTGTACTTTACCAGTAGGAGAAATTTATTGGTTCCGAAGAAGTTTTCTGATGCTGCTTCATTTAACCAATATATAAGCCATGGAGCAAATGGGTTAAGCAAAATTTTTAAAATCCGAATAAAAATTTAATTTGCATTTACAGCATTTGATTTTTACTGTTGTATATTTAAGAAATTAAACCAACTATTCCATGCGAAATACTGCCACTCTATTCCTATTCATTTTCCTTTGCGGAACATTACTGGGACAGAAAACGAAGAATAATTATTCTATCAATGATGAAAAAGAGGAAATAAGGGATTTATTAATCGATGTAATGAAGTGGCACGATAAAACCGACCCTTTTATAGGTTATGAACCCATATTTGACCCTGGCAGCGGGCAAGCCACCGGCATGGACCTTAAGGTGCTACAGGATGGATTAAATGAGCTCAAAGAAACCGAATTTTTTGACGCCTCATTTATTGCCAACTACAGAACCATTGTCAGATCACTTCATACCAAAATTCAAAATAAAGAAATTGAGTTTGTAGAAGGAGATCTGGCTCCTTATGCAGAAGCGGATCCCTGGTGCAACTGTCAGGATGTTCCTAATGATTTTAGCTGGGGTCAGATGCATATTAAATTTATAAGTCTTGATAAAAACATGGCAGAAATTACATGGACCTGGGATGATTCAGAAGAGAGCCAATCTTTTAGTTATGGCGTAAAAATGCGAAAGATGAGAGGAAAATGGAGGATTACTTACATGCAAGGATTTGATGCTAATATCACATCAAAATAAAGATGAATAAGACCTCATTAGATTAGGCTTCTATAAAAATAGACAAACTTCAATCAAAACGAAATATCTATCCAAAATGCGAAGACACATGGAAATTATGGATTGTTTAACTCAAGGCCTTCATTCCATATGACCGAAATAGAAAATTATTATTCCAACCAACCAGAGCCCATCAAAGGGACCTTGTTAGCGCTCAAAGATATTGTATTGAGTCAAGATAAAAACATAAGTCAAGATTGGAAGTATGGTATGCCTTTTTTCTCTTATAAAGGCAAAATGTTTTGCTATTTATGGGTTCACAAAAAATACAAACAGCCATATCTGGGCATTGTTGAAGGTGGCCAAATGGAGGAACCCTATCTTTTACAAGAGAAAAGGAGCAGAATGAAAATTATGCTTATTGATGCCAATAAAAATCTACCTCTGCATCAGATTGAAACTCTATTAAAGAAGGTGCTTAAATTATATCAATTCAAGCGTGTAAATTGCTAAATATGAAACTAAAATTAATCTTTTCGATGGTCTTTTTTGTATCCATATCCAATTTAGATGCCCAAAATGTATCCAATAAATTATGGACTGAAGATGATAGAAAGGAATTATTAGCAGGCCTTCACAGCACACAGTTAGAATTAATGAAGGAAGTTAAAAGTCTAAATAAAACCCAAATAACCTTTAAGCCAGATAGCAGCAAATGGTCAATTGCCGAAGTGCTAGAGCATTTGGGTACTTTTGAGGAGCTTTTACAATGGGATCTTTATTGTAATCAGTTTACTCCCGAACAATCAGGTTTAACCCTTAACACAGAAGAAAAGGATAGGCTCATGATCAATTATGCAATCGACACAGTTAAAGGAAAAGCACCTTCTGTGGCACAGCCATTGGGTAGATTTAATGAATTGGATGCACTGAAAAGTTATTTTAATTATCATAGAGAAAATGTAATTAAGTGGATTGAAACAACAAGTACTGATTTGAGAAAGCACTACATATACCGACCCTCTGAATGGGGCAATTGGGCAGAAAGAGATTTGCATCAATATGTCTTGGTTTATATTGCACACACTACAAGACATATCCACCAGATCCAAAAAATAAAAGCATCCAGTAATTTTCCAAAATCCGGAAATATATGGCTAGAAAAAGACCGACAATATCTGCTGGCAGAATTGGAAAGAAGCCAAAAAGAAGTAATAGAGGAAGTAGATCAAATCAGTGATGAACAGTGGCATTTTAAGCCTTCACCTGAAGCGTGGAGCATAGGTCAGGTGGTAGAACACCTGGGCCTCTATGAAAGAATATTCCTACAAGAAGCCTGGCTTGGCACAGAGATACCGCCCCAACCCGAATATTATCAGGAATCCCTCACAGATAGCATTTATTTGTCCTGGATGGCAGAAAATACCGGACACCAGGCTCCGGAAAACGCCATCCCTATGGGCTTTATGAGAGGCAAGGACAATCTACATTTTTTTAATTTTGGCAGAGACAATATCCTGCACTTCGTGCGCAACACCCAAAAAGACCTGAAAGTACATTTTACCCCGAGAGCAGGTGAACCCAACAATAGAAGAAGCATCCATGGTCTATTGGTGATTCATTTCTCCCACACAGACCGGCATTTGCGACAAATTAAAAGAATCAAGGCCAATGTCAACTATCCAAAATAAAGTCAACCCAAAATCGATTGTTATCTCTAAAAAAAATGCCAACACTTATGTAATTTTGATTGACAATTTCCTTCTGATATTAAAAGAGAAACAATAGCAACTCAACATTAACCTACACCTTAACCCAATGAGTACCTCTAGCAAAATATCCATCCTCAATGGTTTGATTTTATTGTTGATCACATTGGCTGACTTTACAGGCATTGTTCACTTTGAATTACTGTTATCCTACCAATGGCATAAATTACTTCATATTTTAGGGGTTATCATTTTTATGGGCAATATGATCGTGGGCCCGGTATGGTTCTCTTATGCCTTTTATTCCAAAGATGCCCACGTCTTAAAATTTGCTGCTAAGTTGTTGCAACAAACAGATCTCTATCTCACCATACCCGGTGTTGCCCTCACTGTACTCAACGGACTTTGTCTCTCTTCCGTTTATGGCGGCAGCCAATCCCAACCCTGGCTATTGCATTCCATCTACTTAATTCTCACCATGTAGGTGCTGTCTGTGCCCCTTGTTTTCCTACAGGAAAAACTATTTTTAACAATGGAAACAGAGGCCCAAAATGAGGCCAAAATCAACCGCCTCCTCATACAGTGGAGCATTTTAGGAAGCCTGGTCATGATCCCACCCAGCATCATTTTTTATTGGATGGTGGTAAAACCTGTATAAAAGTGAGGACCTATCTTCTATTTGATCGATAGGTTGGCGACTTTTCCATCAGAAATTCAAAAAACCAAGGACTCATTGAAGCATTTCGACCCATTTGCC
>Ga0075163_10008684_pt1 | contig 13351 bp, 8 predicted proteins | sample JI1023141ADNA_FD_71478 | JGI IMG/M metagenome (GOLD analysis project Ga0075163, IMG submission 71478) | Wastewater effluent complex algal communities from Wisconsin, to seasonally profile nutrient transformation and Carbon sequestration -... | ecosystem: Engineered > WWTP > Effluent > Algae...
CACACCCGCTCGCTGCTCGCTATGGACGCCCGCTTCGTCTGCCACAACGCCGACCTGTTGATCCTCCGCCGCGGCCTCGAAAAAATCCAAGCCGACTACGCCGCCCTCGGTTTCACTTTCGACAACCGCCTCGCCGCACTTGCGGCGCCGGTCGCCCTCGCCTGAAGCACTTTACCCCGCTCTCCATGCACTCCCCCACCCGCTCCTTCCTGCCCCGCCTGCTCGCCCTGCTTGCGGCGGGCGTCGGTTGCCTCCTCTCCGCTGTCGCTTCCGCGCAAACCACTCCAACCGGCACCCTCGAAGGCCGCGTGCTTAACGTCGCCGCCGGCGCCTATCTCAGTCAGGCTCGCGTCAAGATCGAGGGCACGCAGCTCGAGACGTTCACCAACGACATTGGGGAATACCGTCTCACGAATCTCCCCACCGGCCCGGTTACCGTTTCCGCTTCGTTTTCCGAGATACAGACGGAGACCGCGCAGGTCACTGTCGCAGCGGGCCGCGCGGTGCAGCAGGATTTCAAGCTGCTCTTCTCGTCGCGCGGCACCTCCACCCCTGCGGCGGGCACCGCCGTCCAACTCGACGCCTTCAATGTGTCGGAGCGCGCCATGAGTGCGTCGGCCTCGGCGCTGCAGGAGCAAAAGACCGCAGCTAATATCAAAAACGTCGTCACCTTCGAGGAGTTCGGCGACCTCGGCGAAGGCAACCCCGGCGAGTTTCTGAAATTTGTCCCGGGCATCGAAATCGGCCTCAATCCCGTCGTGCCCGGCAACGCCGCCATCCGAGGCATGCCCGGCTCCGGCACGCTCATGATGATCGATGGCATGCAGTCCGCCAGCACCGCCGCCGACGGCCGCGGCGCCGATCTCGTCGGTGCCAACATCGGTAACATCGACCGCATCGAGGTCACCAAAGTCCCCACGCCCGACCTGCCCGCCAATGCCGTCGGCGGCACGATCAACGTGATTCAGAAGAGCAATCTCAGCCTCACGCGGCGCGCGCTCACCTACAATGTCTTCGCCACGCACACGACCACCGACTCGCTGCGCAACCTGCTCTCGCAGCTCGGCCGCGGCCGCGGCACCGCCTACAAGGACGAGGACCGCAGCCTCACGCAGCCTGGTTTCGACCTCACCTACATGCATCCGGTGAGTCCGTCGCTCGCGCTCTCGTTCAGCGCCGGCTACAGCAATCGCGTGGAGATCCGCGATTTCCTCAACGCCTCTTGGAATCTCGTCACCAACTCCCAGACCGCGTCGCAGAAAAATCCCATCATCGTCCCTCGCGAGCGCCGGCTGCTCTCGGCCACCGCCGACTACAAGCTCGGTGCGAAACACCGCCTGTCTGCGCGCCTGCAATACACCGACGACAAGGCCTTCGCCCAGCTCCCCACGTTTGCCTTCAACTATGGCACGCTCGCCGCGAGCGGTCCGGATTTCTCGCAGGGCACGGCCGCCGCCAACGGCAGCGTCACCCAAAACGTCCAGCACTATAACCAGATTCGCCAGACGATCGGCGGGAAGCTCGGGTATCATTTTACCGGCGACACCTGGCGCGCCAACGTGAACCTCGGCCTCTCCCGCGCCCAATACAATACCCGCACGCTCGAGGACGGCATCTTCCGCACGCTCTCGGCCCAGCTCACCGGCATCTCCATCCGCGCCGACAACGTCCGCGGCATGCACGAGCAGGTGCCGCCCACGATCACCGCGCGCACCGCCGCCGGCACCGTCGTCGATCCCTCCAACGTCAACCTCTACACCCTCACGACCGCCACCGGCGGCACCATTCCCCTCAAGTCGAACCAGCAGACGCTGAAGCTCGACCTCACCCGCGATCTGCGGCTCGTCGTGCCGGTCTCCTTCAAGACCGGCCTCGCCTACGACCGCGCCGAGCGCGACATCCGCAACACCACTTGGACGTGGACCATCAGCCCACCCGCCTCGGCCGGCGGACGCATTGTCGGCAACTACGACCTCATCGACACCGCGTTCAGCTCGAACTGGAAATACAAGGACGGCTCCAAGGTCCAATGGATGGAGAGCCAGAAGGCCTTCAAACTCTTCCGCGAGCACCCCGAGTATTTCCTGCTCAACGAGGCCGCCGCGCACACGTCCGCCGTCAACGGTTCCAAGCTCCTCGAAGAAGCCATCTCCGCCGCCTACGCGCGCGCCGACGTAAAGTTCCTCGACAATCGCCTCTGGCTCGCCGGCGGCGTGCGTTTCGAGCGCACCGACGACGAGGGCACCGGCCCGCTCAACGACCCCAACGCCATCTACCAGAAGAACGCCAATGGCTCGCTCATCCGCGGCGCCAACGGCCGCCCCGTGCCGGTCGCGGGCACCGCCCTCCAGCTCGCGCAGCTCCAATACAAGGAGCGCGGCTCGTCCGGTAAATCCCACTACAGCGGATTTTATCCGAGCATTAACAGTTCCTACACACTCCTGCCCGATCTCCTCATCCGCGCCGCCTACGCACGCACCATCGGCCGCCCCGACATCACGGCCATCGTGCCCGGTGTTACCATCACCGACATCGCGGCCGGCAGCGCCGATCCCGTCATCAACGAGGTCAACACTGGCCTCCAGCCCTGGCACGCCGACAACTGGGATCTTAGCCTCGAATCCTACAACCTCAAGGGCGCCACCATCGCCGTGAGTCTCTTCCGCAAGGACGTCACGGATTTCTTCACCTCCACGCAGCGCGCCACTACCCAGGCCGACCTCGACCGCTACGGCCTCGGGCCGGAATACCTCGGCTACGATCTCGTCACCACGGCCAACTCCGCGGAAAAAGCGAGCGTCAGCGGCGTCGAGCTCAGCTGGCGGCAGTCGCTGCGACCGTTCGCCTTCGTGCCGGCGTGGGCCAAGGGCTTTTCGGTATTCGCGAACACCACGCGCCTCAACGTTACCGGCGACGGCCGGGACAGCTTCCTGCCGTTCCGCCCGCGTCTCTTCAACTACGGCGTGAGCTACACGCACCGCAAAGCGCTCGTGCGCGTCAATGTCGCCCAGCAGGGCGCGCAACGCACCGCCCTCGTCGCCGCCAACGCCACCACGCCCGCCGGCACCTACCAATACATCCCCATCCGCATCATCACGGACGTCTCGTTCGAGTATCGGCTCACCAAGCGCTTCGCCCTCTACGGCTCCGCGCGCAACCTGTTTCAAAATCCGCGCAAGCAGTTCCGCGCCGCGCCGGACACACCCAATTGGGCTCGCGCCATCCGTTACGACTACTACGGCGCGCTCCTGACTTTCGGCGTCAAAGGGACCTATTGATTCCCCTGCGCGCCATCCCGCTTTTTTCGCCGTCGGTCGCCCTATGATGCGCCATCTCCTCCTCTCCGCCTTTCTCCTCGCCGCCGCCGTAGGTTTCGCCGCCGAACCCGCCGCCGCCACGGATCACTTGCGCCTCGCCGCGCTCGTCGAAAAATCTGGCGGCAACATCCGCATCCCCGCCGGCCACTACCGTTTCGGCGGCACGCTGGAGATCGACTTAAAAAGACTCAGCGCGGTGACCCTCAGTGCCGCGGGGCCCGTTACGATCACGATGGCCGCCGCGGGCCCTGCGATCCGCGTCGTCGGTTCGCTCACGGGCCGCGCCCATCCCGAGACGATCACGCCCGAGACCTGGCGCGAACGCATGCCCACCATCACCGGGATCGAAATCCTCGGTGCTCACCCGGAGGCCGATGGCATCGAACTTCTTCAGACGCTTCAGCCGATCATCAGCCGCGTCGCCATCCGCGACACCCGTCACGGTATCGTGCTCGCGAAGCGCAACCGCAACGTGATCATCTCGGATGTCCACATCTACCACTGCACGGACATCGGTCTCTATCTCGATCACGTCGACCTGCACCAGATCAACGTCTCCAACTCCCATATCAGCTACTGCCGCAAAGGCGGCATCGTCATCCGCGGCGGCAACGTGCGCAACGTCCAGATCACCGGCTGCGACATTGAGGCCAACATGCCCAACGACCCCACGCCCACCACCGCCGCCAACATCCTCATCGAACAGACCAAGCCCGGCGAGAGCATCGCCGAAGTCGCGATCACCGGCTGCACCATCCAGCACTTCGCCCACTACCACCCGCAGAAACAAGCGCCCGGGGGCGCCAACATCCGCGTGCTCGGTAGCGCGGAAAATCCCTTCAAGCCGAACATGATTAACATCACCGGCAATGTGATGAGCGACACGCACTGCCACGTCCACCTGCGGCACGCCACGGATGTCACGCTCACCGGCAATAATTTTTTCACTACCGAGCCCACCGATCTCCTGGTCGAAAATTGCGCGCGCGTGACCGTGGCCGCCTGCGTCTTCAACCCCCGCGAGTCGAAGGGCACCGGCGAGATCGTGTTTCGCGACAGCTCACACTGCGTGCTCAGCGGCCTAACCACGCTTAACCTGCAGGCGGGCGAGGCCGCCATCCGTCTAGAGAACTGCCGCGCGATGCGCGTCACCGGATGCATCATCGCCGGCTCGAAAAACGGCATCGCACTCCGTGGTGGTGCCGGTTGCGCAATCACCGATTGCACCGTCACCGATCTCCCCGCCGGGGGCGTCGCAGTCATCGGAACGCTCGGCGACCACCTCGTGCGCGATGTGCTGGCGGATTCCACCATTCGAAAAGAATAGACGAGCGCCACCCGACGCCCCGTTTGCGGCCACCGTAATTTCACGCCCTGCCCCATGGCTCCACCGCTTTTCTCCCAACCCACCGTCCGGTCGCTGGTGCGCATCCTGGCCTGCGTGACGGCGTTCGCATGCCAGCCGGGGCGTTTGCGCGGCGCGGAGGTTCCGGCGCGCCCGCACCTTTTTCTGGCCGCCGATACGGCAGCAGGCGGCCCGGCGCGCACGCTCGCGGAATTTCGTCGCGCCATTCGCGACGATGCCCACGTCGCAGGGCTGTGGAAAATCTTCCTCGCCCAAGCTGACCACGATCTCGCCGCGGAGATCATTTTGCCGAAGACCTACCGGCATCACCGCGACGAGCCTGACTGGAGCACGGGCAACCGTGACTTCACGGTCGTGTTTGCGACCGGCCAGCGGATTTTGCGCGGGGCGCTGGCCAGTCTCATCACGGGCGAAATGCGTTATCGCGACGCGGCATGGGCTCAGATCGAGGTGTTGTTCAATCACCCGCAGTGGAGCGACTGGCGGGATCTGGCGCACGTGGCCCGTTACCCGGCGGATTTGCGCACCGGGATGTTCGCCCGCGATCTCGGGCTCGCGTTCGACTGGCTGTATCCGGTCCTGACCCCGGCGCAGCGGCAGTGGCTCGTCGCCGGCCTCGGCGAGCGGGCGATCAAGCCGTTCTGGCAGTCGGTGGAGCAGGGCGCCTCCTGGACGAAAGGCGGGAACAACTGGAGCACCGTGATCGTGGGCGGCCTCGGCGTGCTGGGCATGGCGCTCGCGGGGGAGCACGCTGACGCAGCGCGGCTCGTGGAGTTTTCCCGCCACCGGATGACGGAGTATCTCAAGGGCTATGGCCCGGCCGGCGAATTCGATGAGTCGGTCGGCTACTCCAATTCGTCGAAAATGCCGGTGCTCTATTTTTCTGCGCTACGCTGCGCCACGGGGGGCGGTGAAAACAAACTCGCCGGCTGGCCACTCGAGACCACCGCCGTGTGGAACGCTTACACGTATCTCCCGCCGGGGCGCTACGCGGCGCTGGGTGACGGCGGCGTGACCGGCGTGCTGGAACTGGAGTGGTTTGGCGCGATCGCCTCGGCGTCGCGCAACGGTGTGCTGCAGTGGTTCCATCGGCGCTCGGCGCAAGTGCCGGCGGGTCCCGCGGGCAGCCTGCCCAACGGCGGGCGCGAGTGCGCGCTGCCCTGGTGGATGCTCGGCTACGACGCCACCCTGCCCCCGACAGACCCGGAAGGCGCCCTGCCCCACGGTCGCGCGTTTCTCGGCCACGCCGGGCTGGTTTCGAGCCGCACCGACTGGAACCTCGAGGCCACGCCGTGCGTCGTCTACGGCAAGGCCGGCATCGAGCGCTACCATCACCACCACGATGCCGGTCAGGTGTGCATCGACGGCTACGGCCAGCGCCTCGTCACCGATCTCGGTTCGATGCCCGGCTATCCTTTGGACTATGCCCGGGCGCGCGAACGTTACTACAACTCGGCCTGGGCCGGACACAACGTGCTCACACTCACTGATCGTGCGATGCCGGACGTCAAGGTGCCGACGCCGGGAAAATTTATCGCGTCGCAGTTTGACGACATCCGGGGTGGGTGGTGGCAAATGGATCTCACGGGATTCTATCCAGGCGCAAAACGTGTCGTGCGGACGGTCGTGCATCTCAATCCCGCCACGGTCGCCGTCCTCGATGAAGCGGACTTCGCCACTGACACCGGCCTCGCGTTGCGCTGGCACACCATCGATCGCGCGACACCGGACGAAGAGGGCCGCTTCACCGTGGCGGTCGCGGGCGTCCACCTCGGGGCGCGCGTGATCCGGATCGACGGCGGACGGGCGCAAATCACGCAGGCTCAGCATGAATATAGCGCGCCACACCATCTCAACCGGCTCGGTTTTCCCTACCCGCAACCGCGGGAGAGTTTTGTCCTCACTGCGTGGCGCGGCACGCAAAGCCGTGTGCTCTCCCTCTTCGCCATCACGCCGCCGGGAGCGCCGGCCTCGCGTTGGGAAACGGTGGCCGCCCAGTCAAAGTGGCGCACCGCGACCCCGGCAGGCGACGTCACCGTCGAGCTGACCAAGGATGAAATCCGCGCCACGCATCTCGGCACGGGTGCGAGTTGGGTGGTGCCGACCGGTCGTTTGCCTGCCGGTGAGCCGAGATAAGCGCCGCGCGCGAACACCTCTTTCTGGCGCGCATCGCACTCCCTGCACAGTAGACAGCGACGCGATCTCGGAACGCCGGTTTCCGGCGTAACTACTCGCCGACCGGGAACGTATTTCTTCTTCCAATGCGCAGGGCTGCAGCAGGGTCGGGCGGCCTGCGTGCGCCGGGTGACTTCTCAAGGCTCACTTGCTCAATCCTGTAGGTGACAGAAAATCCATCACGCAACCGGGCGGTGAAATTCGGCCGATTTCCGGCCGATTGGGAGCGGGCGGCAGCACTACCGCCGTCACGTCGAGTCGGTTGTCGCGCATAGATCACGGACCTCGTTATGACCGGGATCTGGATACGCTGCTGGTGATCAGAGCAGCGGAGGGCGTCTGGTCCAAAACTGAGGTGATCCCCTACTCCACCACCGGTAACATCTACCTCCGTTCTAGTTTTTTGAACAATACGCATTGAACAGCTTTGGGTGCCCTGCCCGCCCAAAGCGGGCGCCGCCTTTTTGATTCGCTTCAAAAATTCGTGGTTTCATCCACGGCGGTTGAAGGGCATGAAGCGAATTGATGACGAGATACCCGGTCGCCCCCCGGCATGACGGCGTCACACTTTGACTGACCTTCGCGGTTCCCTGCGGACCTCCCTGTGAAAGCGCCCGATTCGCTTAAAGTTCTCGGCTTAGCCCAGGCCGCGCAGCCAGTGGTGCGTAGTGGCGGAACAACGGTCGCGTTGTTGCCGGCGCCACACGCCGGAGCGCTGATTTCAGTAGCGTGCAAGCGGAGACGGCACACTTGGGCAGATACGGGCTTCTCGATCACCGGAAAAGTTTGAGGAGGTGACCGAGGCAGCCCAGTCGCCTCGCTCGGTGATTCCCGGCAGGTCCTCGCAACAAACGTTCCTCGTCGCCTCGGCCCCCGCGCCCGCCGGCCACCGCGCTAACTCCGCACACTCTTCCACACCGCCACGCACGTCGCGGCCAAGGCCGGCAGATCTTTCAACGCGATCATATTCGGCCCGTCACTGATCGCCGTGGCCGGATCGGGATGCGTCTCGATGAAGAGCCCGTTCGCTCCCGCCGCCAGCGCCGCTTTCGCGAGCGGCGGCACAAACTCGCGTTGGCCGCTGCTCTTCCCGCCACCGGCTCCCGGCAATTGCACCGCGTGCGTCGCATCGAAAATCGTCGGATAACCGTTCTGCGCCATGATCGCAAACGACCGCATGTCCACCACGAGGTTTTGGTAACCGAAGGTCGTCCCACGCTCCGTTTGCCAGATCTCCTTCGCCTTCCCGTCGCGCAGTTTGCCGGTCACGTAGACCATTTCCTGCGGCGAGAGAAATTGCCCTTTCTTCACATTGACCACGCGTCCCGTCGCCGCGGCCGCGAGCAGCAAATCCGTCTGCCGGCACAGAAACGCCGGGATCTGCACCACGTCGCACACCGCCGCGACCGCCCCGACCTGCTCGCGTTCGTGCACATCCGTCACCACGGGAAAACCGTAGTCCTTTTTCACCATCGCGAGCAGCGCGAGCCCCGCGTCGATGCCCGTGCCGCGCTCGCCCGCGAGCGACGTGCGGTTCGCTTTGTCGAACGAGCCTTTGAACACAAACTGGATGCTCCGCTCCGCGCGCGCGATCTTCACGAGCGCCTCGGCCACCGCGCGGCACACGCGCTCGCTCTCCAGCGAGCACGGTCCGGCGAGCACGAGGAGTTTCTTCGGATCGAACAGCACGGGATTATTTCTTCTTCGCGACAGTCACCGCCGCCTTCGCGCTCGGCACCTTCGCATCGGCCTTCGCCTTCGACTTCTGCGCCGCCTTTGCCACCGCCGGTTTCGCCACCGCTTTTTTCGCACGCTTCGCTTTCACTGGCACGAGCGAACCGCCCTTTTTGTTCTTCATCACTGCCGCGATAAACGCCGCAAACAGCGGATGCGCCTTGTTCGGCTTCGATTGAAACTCCGGGTGCGCCTGCGTGCCGAGAAACCACGGGTGGTCCTTCAGCTCCACGATCTCAACGAGATTCCGACGCGGATTCACACCGCTCACGATCATGCCCGCCCGCTGCATCTGCCCGACGTAGGCATTGTTGACTTCGTAGCGGTGGCGATGGCGTTCGCGCACACTGTCGGCACCGTAGGCCTTGTGCGCGAGCGTGCCGGGCGTGAGCGCACACTCGTAGCTGCCGAGCCGCATCGTCGCACCTTTGTCGATCACCTGCTTTTGCTCCTCCATCAAATTCACCACCGGATGCGCCGGCTTCGGATCGAACTCCAGGCTGTTGGCGCCCTTCAATTTCAGGACATTCCGTGCAAATTCGATCACCGCGATCTGCAGCCCGAGACAGAGCCCGTAGTAGGGGATTTTGTTTTCGCGCGCATATTTCGCCGCCGCGATTTTCCCTTCCGTGCCACGGTCGCCAAAGCCACCGGGCACGAGAATGCCGTCGAGTCCCTTTAGCCGCGCGAGGCCGTTCTTTTTCTCCACGTCTTCGGCGTCGATGCGGCGGACGTTCACCTTGCAGTTGTTCGCGATGCCCGCGTGCGTGATCGACTCGTAGACGGATTTGTAGGCGTCCTGCAGCTCGATGTATTTGCCGACGACCCCGATCGTCACCTCGTGCTTCGGCGACAGAATGCGGGCCACAATACCTTCCCAGATATTTTTCTCCGGCAACGGATTCTTCAGATCGAGCAGGTCGAGCACCAGCTGGTCCATGCCCTCTTTTTGCAGTGCCAGCGGCAACTGGTAGATCGAGTGGTCGACATCGCGGCACTCGATCACGGCCTTCACCGGCACGTTGCAAAACATCGAGAGCTTGTCGCGCAGATCGTGGTCGAGCGGATGGTCCGTGCGGCACACCAGCACATCAGGCTGGATGCCGATCTCGCGCAGTTTCGCGACCGATTGCTGCGTCGGCTTCGTCTTCAGCTCCCCCGCCGCGATCAGATACGGCACCAACGTCACGTGGATGAAAATCACGTCGCGCGGACCCACTTCGAGCGCGAATTGCCGCATCGCTTCCAGAAACGGCAGTCCCTCGATATCACCCGTCGTGCCGCCGATCTCCGTGATCAACACATCCGCGTCTTTCCCGCCGGCGTAGATGCGTTCCTTGATCTCGTTCGTCACGTGCGGGATCACCTGCACCGTCTTGCCGAGATACTCACCGCGCCGCTCGCGCTGGATCACGCTTTCGTAGACTTGCCCCGAGGAGAGCGAGTTCAGCCGCGAGAGTTTTCCGCTCGTGAAACGCTCGTAGTGCCCGAGGTCCAGATCCGTCTCCGCGCCGTCCTCCAACACATACACTTCGCCGTGCTGGTAGGGGCTCATCGTGCCCGGATCGACGTTGAGATACGGGTCGAATTTCTGGATGCGCACGACCAGCCCGCGCATCTCCAGCAACGCACCCAAGGACGCGGCCGTAAGACCCTTGCCCAATGACGAAACGACACCACCCGTGACGAAAATGTATTTCACGGGTGCCCACGTTGACGACCCGTGTTTAGCCCCGGCAAGACAAAGTTCGAAAATCTCTCCGCGCCCCTCTCAAAACTCACTGCCAGAGCAGCCAAACCGTCGCCGCGAGCCCGCCGATCAACACCGTGAACAGCAAAAACCACAGCGCCAGTTTCAGCAGCTTCATCACGATCCAGATCGCCGCCGCCAGCACGATGGTCGCACACGCCACCACCAGCCACCGCGGATAGTCCGCGAGCGAATCGAGCATCGTCGGCGCCGGAGTTTTCGTGAGCAAGGCGAGCAGCACCCCGCCACGAAGCCGCGCCCCCGCCCCGCCTCCAAGCAAAATGATTTGCGCCGCCCTCCGCCGCCCGCCCTTCTCCCCACCCGTGCAATCCAAACCACAACTCCTCGCCTGGCTCACCTGTGACGGCGTCCACATCGACCCCGGCTCCGGCAAACATACCATCCTCGGTATCTTTTCGAATATCCAGGCCCGCCAATTTCCCGTCACGCACCCGTTCATGATCTGGTTTCTCACGATCACGGACGTCTCCCCCGGCAAACACTCGCTGAAGATTTCGATGGGCCTCGCCGGCACGCAGCCCCAGCAGCTCCTCGATCGCCCGTTCGAATCGCAGAGCCCCCTGCACCGCATCAATCTCATCAACGAGATCCGCAACCTCTCTTTCCCCGGTCCCGGCGAATTCGAACTCCTCATCGAGATCGACGACGAACTCCTCCTCGCCACGAGCCTCACCGTCACGGGTTAACCTGTCCCGCCGCCGCCGCCCATCCGCCTTCTCCGCCGCCACCGATTTTCTTCCGCCATGTCTTCCCTGCCCGCTGCTTCCACTTCCGCTCAATTCGATCTCGTCGGCGTCGGCGCGCCGATCATGGACCTCGTCGCCACCGTGCCGGAGTCCTTCCTCGCCCACACCGCCGGCGAAAAGGGCGGCTCGATCAACATCGCGCCCGAAGAAATCGCCCGCCTCATCTCCCTACTCCCCGTCCCGCCCATCGCCACCCCCGGCGGCTCCGCAGCCAACACCACGTTCAACGCCACGCGCCTCGGCCTCCGCACCACCTTCATCGGCAAACTAGGCGGCGATGATACCGCCCGCACTTACCGCGACTGCTTCGCCGACGCCGGCGTCGACACTCAGCGCTACAAACACAGCGCCCTCCCCAACGCCCGCTGCCTCATCCTCACGACCCCCGACGCCCAGCGCACCATGCGCACCGAGCTCGGCGCCGTCTTCTCGTTTTCGCACACCGAGGTCTCGCCCGCCGATTTCGCCGGATGCCGCCACGCCCACGTCGAAGGCTACATCGTCTTCAACCGCGCCCTCGCCGACGCGGTGCTCACCTCCGCCCGCGCTGCCGGCTGCAAACTCAGTCTCGACCTGGCCTCCTTCGAGATCGTCCGCTTCGCCCGCGATTGGCTCCTCGCGCAACTCACCACCGGCCTCGATCTCGTCGTCGCCAACGAAGACGAAGTCCGCGAACTCTTCCCCGACCTCCCCGCCAAAACCCCCGAGGACTACGCCGCCCACGCGCGCCGACTCGCCGGCTACGGTGGCACCGCTGCCGTGAAACTCGGTAAAGACGGCGCCTGGGTCGCCCGCGGCACCGAACTCCACCGCATCGATCCCGTCGTCGTCGCCGACGCCATCGATTCCAACGGCGCCGGCGATGCCTGGGCCGCCGGTTTCCTCTCGACCTACCTCCGAGGCCTCCCGCTCCCCGTGTGCGGTGCCGTCGCCTCAATTCTCGGCGCCGAAACCGTCCGCCACATCGGCCCCGTGATTCCCAATCTCCACTGGGTCGAAGTCGCCGCCCGCGCGAAAAAAATCCTCGCCGCCCACGGTCACTGAGCCGCGCCCGCGTTCCGCCGCCGTCCGCGGTGGGGACGCGACGCTCTCGTCGCGTCGTTCCTCCACCCATCGCGCGCCCTCGCGATTGGCCCTTGAGCCCGGCCGCCGCCGCGGCAAAAATCCGCGGCCATGAACGCTGCCCTCCGTCTTGGAACGGCCTTGCGAATCGGATGCCTGAGCCTGCTCACATCCCTCTTCCTCGCCGCGGGCGAAGAAGACTCCCCGCGACCCGCGGACACCGTTTCGCTCGCCGGCCCGTGGCGCTTCCAACTCGACCGCGCCGACGCCGGCATTCCCGATCGCTGGTTCACCCGCACCCTGCCCGATAAGATCACGCTCCCCGGCACCCTCCCGCTCCAAGGTATCGGCGATCCGGTGACAGTTGCCACCCAGTGGATCGGCGGCATCGTCGACAAATCGTGGTTCGATTCCCCCGACTACGCTCCCTACCGCCAACCCGGTAACGTCAAAGTCCCCTTCTGGCTCCAACCCGAAAAATACTACGCTGGCGCCGCGTGGTATCAGCGCGACATCACCGTTCCGCCGACGTGGGCCGCCCGCCACCTCGTGCTCACCCTCGAGCGCCCCCACTGGGAAACCCGCGTCTGGATCGACGACCGCCTCATCGGCGCCGCCGACGCCCTCGGCACCGCCCACGTCCACGATCTCGGCGCCCTCACGCCCGGCGTCCATCGCCTCACCATCCGCGTCGACAACCGCATGATCGTCGATGTCGGCGAAAATTCCCACAGCATCAGCGATCACACGCAGGGCAACTGGAACGGCATCGTCGGCCGCATCGAGCTCTCCGCCCACGCGCCCTTCGGTCTCACCCACCAGCGCATCGTTCCCCGCAACGACGGCACCGTGCGCGTCGCCCTCACCTTCCGCGGCACCCCGCCACCCGCCGCGTCCCCCGACCTCGTCGTCGCCATCCGCGACCGCCAAGCGCGCAGGATCGTCGCCCGCACCACCGTTCCCCTCGCCTCGCTCGCCCCGCTTCCCTCCTCAACCGCGCAGCCCTTCACCACCGAGGTCACCGTAAAACTCACCGCCCCTCCGCAGCTCTGGAGCGAATTTTCGCCGCATCTCTACACCGTCGAATCGCACCTCTCCTCCGACTCCGCCGCCGTTCTTGCCACACCCTTCGGCTTCCGCGAGATCACCACGCAGGGCACGCAATTCCTCGTCAACGGCC
>Ga0075163_10008685_pt1 | contig 13348 bp, 10 predicted proteins | sample JI1023141ADNA_FD_71478 | JGI IMG/M metagenome (GOLD analysis project Ga0075163, IMG submission 71478) | Wastewater effluent complex algal communities from Wisconsin, to seasonally profile nutrient transformation and Carbon sequestration -... | ecosystem: Engineered > WWTP > Effluent > Algae...
CGGCGTCGTCGATCGAGTGAGCGGCGCCGCGTTCTCGATCACCGCCCCGGCCGCGGTCGTCGACGACGAGCTGGTAGTCAGCGGCGCTGGCCGCTTCGCCGCCACGCTCTACCGGCCGCCGCTGGTACCCGATCCGCTGCTCGCCACCAACCCGGCGCCGCTCGGGTTCGCGGTCGCGCTCGGCCTCCGCCTCCCGACCCCGTCGGTCGCCGGCGACGCCTACCGCGTGCTCACGATCGCGCGCGGCGGTCCGGCCGTCGAGGTCTTCGCGATCGAGCTCACGGTCGAGAGCTTCCAGCCACCGGGCGCGCCGGCGCCGCTCTTGTTCGGCACCTTCCTCGTGCGCGCCAGCCTGACCGGGACCGGGGGCGTCGTCGCGGTCGCGCAGTCGCGCCTGCGGATCCAACTGCTGACCCCGCCACCCGGCGACGCCTTCGTGACCAACCTGCAGACCGGCGGCACGCTCCACGCCCGGGTCGACGGCGCCACCGGGGTGATCGCGCTGTGGTGGAACGGCGAGGCCCAGGTCCTCAGCGACGCGACCCAGACCCCGGTCGCGCCGATCGCCGCGCCGGGCACCCCCACCACCGGCTTCGACATGGTGACGACGCTCGGCCCGCTGGCCGGCGCCCTGCCCCAGCCCATCCACATCGGCCACGTCCACGTCGAGCGCGAGCCGATCGGCGCCCTCGATCCGCGGCTCCGCGCCTCGGTGACCCGGGCGGCCCAGCTCCGGCCCGGCGACCAGCTCACCTTCGCGCTGTCGAGCGACGGCTGGCGCGCCAGCGATGCCCGCGCGCAGGCCCTGGTGGTCAACACCAGCGGCGATCAGGTGACCCTGTCGCGCGCGCTGCCGGTGAAGTTCGCGCGCGGCGGCACGCTGGTCTTCCAGGAGCAGTGCTTCTACTTCCAGACCGGCGTCAAGCGCCGCGACGACGTGCTCAATCACCTCTACCACACCAGCGTCGACTACAAGGTGTCGGCGCTCCTCGAGGATCCCACCGCGCGGTCGTCGGCGCACCTGGTCCTGTTCACCCGCGAGGAGGTCACCGCCAGTCACCTGGTGGTGCCGCCGCCCAAACCTGGTCCCACGCAGGTCGTGCCGCCGACCGGCACGTCGTCCACTGACCCTAGCCCCGAAGTCCACTGACAGGAGCGTCTCATGCCCGAAAGGCTGCATCCCGGCGTCTACGTCGAAGAAGTTTCTGGCGGGGTCAAACCCGTCGAAGGAGTCGGTACCTCGACGGCGGCCTTCGTCGGCGAGGCCGCCCGCGGCATTCCGGCGATGGCGCACTTTTGCACCAGCTTCGCCGACTACCAGAAGAGCCTGGGCGAGCTGTTGCCGGGCGAGCGCGGCCTCCTCGGCCACGCCGTCAACGGGTTCTTCGCCGCTGGCGGCCGGCGCGCGTACGTCGTGCGCGTCTTGCCGGGCAACGCGGTCAAGGGCCAGTCGACCTCGGTGCCGTCGCAGCTCGGCGGCGGCTCACCTCCGAGCGCGCTGCAGTTCGTCGCCCGCGGCGCCGGCGTCTGGTCGACCAACCTGCGCATCTTCATCGGGGCCTCGACCAACTTTCCGGCCGACGCCTTCCGCGTCGACGTCAAGTGGAGCGACAACGGCGCCATCAAGCCCCTCGAGGTCTTCGACGACGTCCGCATGGACCCGACCCACGAGGATTACGTGGTCGAGCGGATGAAGTCCTCGAAGTACGTCGAGGCCGTCGACCGATTCCAGGCCGCGCTTAACGTGCCGTCGCCGCCGACGCTGGTCGCCGCGCAGCTCCCGACGCTCAAGACCAAGACCACGGCCCTGGCCACCGACACCGTCGCCGTCCCGGTCGACAAGAAGTTCACGGTGTCGTCGTGGGACGTCGGCCTGCCCGACGTGCCGGCGATCACCGAGGTCGTCGAGTTCACCAAGGCCAACGTCGACGCCGCGCTGACCCCGACCGTGCTGGTGCCGACCAACGGCTTCTACAACCTGACGATGGCCCAGGTCGCCCTGGTGTTCGACGCTCGGCTGTCGAGCTCGTTCCGGGTCACGGCGCCCAGCAACACCTCGGTCGTGATCGACGAGTTCCAGTCGACGCCGCCCACGGTCAACGTCACGGCGCCCGCCGGGCCAGCGCCCAACTACGACCTGACCGGCCAGACCCTGGTCGTCACCGTCAACGGCGTGGCCTCGGCGCCGATCACGGTCGCCGCGGCCAACGTCGCCCTGACCACCAGCGCCGAGATCCAGAGCGCGATCAACGCCGCCAACCTCGGCGTCACGGTCACCCTGGGGGCCGCCGGCGCGTTCACCGTGACCGGGGTCGGCCGCGCGACCGTGGCGCCGACCCTGGCGATCGCCTCGACCCCGACCGCCGCGCGCCTCACCACCGCGGCCGGCGTGGCTGGCGTGGCCGGCCCGGTGATCGCCCTCGACCGCTACGACTACAAGCGCCTGTCGATCACCGAGGTGGTCACGGCGCTGGCGCCGGCGGTGCTGGTCAAGAACCTGGGCTTCACGACGATCTCGCGCGGGTACGCCGCCAACTCGCCCTGTAACCCGCTGGTCCGGCCGACCTCGACCACGACCTCGACGCCGGTCTTGCTCGCCGGCGGGACCGACGGCTCGGGCGCCATCACCGCGTCGGACTACGCCGGCACCATGATCGACCGCACCGGCCTGCACGCCCTCGACGGCGTCGACGTCAACATCGTGGCGCTGCCGGGCAAGAACGACTTCGCCCACATCGCGGTCAACGTCGCGTACTGCGACGGCCGGGGCGACTGCTTCGCGCTGATCGACGGCCCCGGCACGGTCGAGCGCAACGTCGAGATCAAGCCCGACGAGGCCCGGCTGTTCGTCGACTCGCTGCCGTCGCGGTCCAAGAACGCCGCGATCTTCTATCCGTGGATCCAGGTGCCGGACCCGACCGGCATCGGCCGCAACCCGACGCGGTTCGTGGCCCCGTCGGGCCACGTCGCCGGCATCTTCGCCCGCACCGACATCACGCGCGGCGTGTGGAAGGCGCCGGCCGGCATCGAGGCCACCGTGCCCAACGCGGTCGGCCTGCAGGCCCGCATCCTCGACTCGGATCAGGACCTGCTCAACCCGGCCAGCCTCAACTGCCTGCGCCAATTCCCCGCCGTCGGCATCGTGTCCTGGGGCAGCCGCACGTTGGCCTCGGATCCCGAGTGGCGCTACGTGCCGGTCCGGCGCATGGCGCTGTTCCTCAAGGAGTCGCTGCGCCGCGGCCTGCAGTGGGCGGTGTTCGAGCCCAACGACGAGGAGCTGTGGGGGCGCATCCGCATCAACATCGAGGCCTTCATGATGACCCTGTTCCGGCAGGGCGCGTTCCAGGGCGGCACCCCCGACGAGGCGTTCCTGGTGCAGTGCGATCGCGGCACCAACCCGCAGGAGAACGTCGACGCAGGCATCGTGACCGCCAAGGTGGCGTTCGCGCCGCTCAAGCCGGCCGAGTTCGTGGTCATCGAGATCAGCCAGAAGAGCCTCCTGGCCGCGTGATGAAGGTCTCGCCCCGCAACCCTCTGCGCACGTACCAGTTCCGGGTGCGGGTGCAGTCGTTCAGCCAGGGCCGCGCTGGCGACGGCTACGTCGCCGGCGTGCGCTCGGTGTCCGGGTTGCGGACTCAGATCGCGCCCTTCGAGGTGTGGGAGGGCGGCAACAACCTGCACCGCTACGCCAACCCCAACAAGATCACCTGGGAGCCGATCACCCTGGAGCAGGGCATCGCGCTCGACGACACTCTGGAGTCGTGGTCGCAGGTGGTGATCAACTTCGCCGCCACCGGCAAGGTCGACGCCACCCGCCCGGTCAAGCGCGAGGTCGTCATCGATGTGTGGGACGAGAACGCCTACCCGCAGGGCCCGCCAACCCAGTCGACCAGCGCCGGGCTGCCGGCGCCGCAGCCGACCAAGCTCGCGGCCTACGAGCGCACGACCCCGCTGTTCCGCAGCTATCGCATCTTCAACGCCTGGATCAGCAAGTACCAGGCTCTACCCAAGCTCGACTCGATGACCAGCGAGGTGGCCATCCTGTCCGTCGAGCTCATGCACGAAGGGTGGACACGCGTCGACGCGACGACGTGATCCACCCTGGAGGACGCCCATGGCCCGTTTCGTCGATCCCAAGAAGCGCGACCCGTTCCGCAACTTCAACTTCCGGATCCTGCTGGGCGGCGTCGAGGTCGCGGCCTGCCGCAAGATGAGCGGCCTGACCGGGACCGTCGAGGTCGTGAAGTTCCGGGCCGGCAACAACCTGCACTCCAACGAGGAGCTGTCGCCCGGGCGCACCCACTACGAGCCGGTGACCATGGAGGCCGGGCTGACGACCGACCCCGAGTTCGAGAAGTGGGCGACCCAGCTCATCCGCCACGAGCAGACCCGGGTGCCGCCCAGCCGCGCCACCGACCCGGAGTTCCGGCGCGAGGTCGAGATCTTCGTCTACGACCTCGACCGCAACCTGCCGGTCAAGAAGTTCGTGCTGCACAAGGCGTGGTGCTCCAAGTACACCGCGATGTCCGAGCTGGCCGCCGAGGCCAACGAGGTCCTGATCGAGACCATCGAGATCCAGTACGAAGGCTTCACGCGACTCGACGCGTGATCAGGTAAGCGCGATGCTGGACGGCGCATTCACGGTCGACCTGCCCCACGGGCTGTTCGACGATGGCGGAGGCTGCCACCGCGTCGTCGAGCTGCGTCCGCTGGCCGGACGCGAGGAGCTGCTCCTCGCCGGGGCCCGCGAGCGCGGCAGCCGGGCGGTGTCGGCCCTGCTCGCGACCCTGATCGGCCGCCTCGGCGAGTTCGACGAGGTCGACGCGTCGTTGACCGCGGCCTTGACCCGCGGCGACCGCGACGTGCTGCTCCTGTCCGTGCGCGCCGCGCTGTACGGCGACCGCATCGGCTTGATCGTGCGCTGCGCCAACCCGGCGTGCCGCGCGCCGGCCGACGTCGACGTCTTCACCCACGAGCTGGTGCCGGCCGCCACGGCGCCGCCGCGCCCGCGGATCGAGCTCGCCACCGCGGCCGGCACCGCGCGAGTGCGCGAGCCCACCGGCGCCGATGACGCCGCGCTCGAGGAGGTCGCCGGGCCGGTCCGCGAGCGCGCCGCGCGGCTGTGGGCGCGCCTCACCGAGCTTGACGGGCGCCCGCTGACCGCGGCCGACTGGCTGGCGCTGCCGGCGGCGGCCCGACACGCGGTCGCGGTCGGCCTGGCCGAGCACAGCCGCGCGCCCGATCTGGTCCTGGTGGCGCGCTGCCCGGCGTGCCGGGCGCTCCTCGAGGTCGAGCTCGAGCCGTTCGCGCTGTTGACGCGCGAGCTCAAGGCCGGCGGCGACCGCCTGCTCGCCGAGGTCCACGCCCTGGCCTTCCACTACCACTGGTCGGAGGCCGAGATCCTGGCCCTGCCGCGGCCGCGCCGCTGGCGCTACCTCGAGCTCCTGGCCCGTGAGCTCGACGGCCGGCCGCTGATCGACGGATGGAGCTAGCCCATGACCTCCGAGGACAAGCACCACCAGGTCGGGTTGAGCCGGCGCAAGCTCGAGGACGAGCTGCGCTGGATGTTGCGCCATCCGCCGGCCGACTCGGCGGCGCTGATCAAGCTGCTGGGCCAGGTCATCGTCACCCTCATCGACAAGAACAACGCCGCCATCGCCGCCTCGCTCGGCGCTGGCGACGACGACCAGCCGGGGTCCTGATGCCGCGCGACCTTGAGCCCAACCAGATCTGGCTACCGACCAAGCTGACCCGCGGTGCGCTGGTCACGCTGCCCGATCCCAAGGCGCAGGCGCAGACCGTCGAGGTCCTGCGCTTCCAGTACAACCCCGAGACGATCACCCGGACCCGCACCGGGCAGTGGGAGCACCGGCTCGACAAGAAGGGCAAGCTGACCGACGCTCAGAAGAAGACCGAGATGGACGCCCACCGCGGCGGCGGCCTGAAGTCGAAGAGCGAGACCATCTCGATGAAGCTCTTGTTCGACGCCACCGAGCTGGCGTTGCGCGCTGGCGGCTTCGACAAGGGCGACGCCATCTCCGGCGTCCTGCCGGAGCTGGCGGTGCTGGAGCGCCTGGCGCTCGGCCCGGACCAGGTGCCCGAGCCCAAGAAGGACGACAGCGAGTTCCCGCTGATCTCGCTCAACCCCACCGAGGTGCTGCTGGTGCTCGGCGACCGGCAGTTCCCGGCGGTCGTGACCTCGGTCAACATCGTCGAGCAGCGCTTCGCGCCCAACCTGGTGCCGATCCGCGCCGAGGTCGAGCTGCGGCTGCGCATCCTCGAGGCGACCAAGAGCGCGACCAACAAGATGGTCGAGAAGGCGTTCACCGAGCTGCTGGCGGCGCGCCAGAAGCACTCGGCCAGCGCGGTCTACACCGGCGGCGACGTCACCGCGGCGCTGTCGAGCGCGCTGTCGGGCAGCGCCCGCGACAACAGCAGCGCCACCGTCGACGTGCTGTTCGCCAACACCACCAGCAAACCGATCGGAGGGTGAGATGGCCGACCCGACCTCACGCCACGACGGCGCTCCCACCTACCCGGTCGATCTCGACGGCGAGGTCGTCGAGCTGTACCAGCCGCGGGTGGCGCCGACCCCGGCCGCCGCGCTGGTCCACCAGGTCAAGTCCGCCGACCGGCTCGATCTGCTGGCGGCGCGCTACTTCGGCACGCCGTTCGAGTACTGGCGCATCGCCGATGCCAACCCGTCGCTGGTGCCCGAGGACGTGCTCGATCCGGGGGCCCAGCTGGTGATCCCGAAGAGGACCTGATGGACTCGCAGCGCATCGCCTACCTGCAGGTGTGGCTCGACGGCGAGGCCATGGCCGACGCCGAGGGCCGGGTCCTGCGCGTCGAGGTCGAAGAGCGCGCCGATGACGTGTCGTCGTTCCACATGTCCCTCGATCTCGCGCCCGGCGACGGCGAGTGGAACCTGCTCGCCGACGGGCGCTTCGCGCTCTTGCACCGGGTCACGATCGGCTTCGGGCTGGGGCCGCCCGACAGCGCGACCTCGGTCAACAAGACCGTCGTGTTCGATGGCTACATCACCGCGGTCGAACCCCACTTCGGCAGCCAGCGCGTGCCCGACTCGACGCTCGAGCTGTACGGGCTCGACGCCTCGTGCCTGATGCACCTCGAGGAGCGCACCCGACGTTGGCCCGGGCAGGCCGACTCGGACATCGTCAAGAGCGTATTCGGCGAGTACGGGTTCCGGGTCGACGACGCCAACATCGAGACCACGACCACGCGCACCGAGGACCGCAGCGTGATCATGCAGCGCGGCACCGACGCCGAGCTGGTGCGCATGCTGGCGCGGCGCAACGGCTTCGAGGCCTTCATCGAGCCGGTGGGGACCGCGCCGAGCGAGGGCGGCGCCGCGGCCTCGGCGTGCGTCGCCCACTTCCACCGCGCCCGGCCCGATGGCGCCAAGCAGCCGCCGCTGACGATGACGCCCCACGCCGCGCCCACGGTGATCGAGATGACGGCGCGCTGGGAGTCGCACCGACCGGCGACGATCCGGGCCCAGCACATCGACGAGCAGACCCGGCGCATCCGCATCGACGACCAGACCAAGCCGCGCTGGGAGCGCATGGGTAAGGTGGGGCGCGCCGACATCTTGAAGGAGCGCCTGGCGGCGGTCTTGCCGAAGCGCCCCGCCACCGTCGCGCTCGGGCTGCAGCACGCCGACGTCCCCCACGATCCGGCCGAGGTCGCGACCCTGGGGTGGGCCGACTTCGTGGGCACCAACTGGCTGGTCGAGGCCCGGGCCAAGGTCCGCGCCGTCAGCTACCCCGAGATCCTGCGCGCCCGCCGGCCGATCGAGCTCAAGGGCGCCGGCAAGCTGCTCGACGGCACCTGGTACGTCAAGACCGCGCGCCACACCTGGGCCTGGGACGATGAGGAGAACCAGTACGAGGTCGAACTCGACCTGTGCCGCGACGGCCTGAACGGAGTCGCCTGATGTCGCGCAGCCTGACCTTCCCGTTCGCGATCTCGGAGCTGGGCGCGCCGCAGGTGTCACCGCACCTGCGCACCATCCGCGAGCAGGTCGAGCAGATCCTGTTCACGATCCCCGGCGAGCGCGTCAACCGCCCGACCTTTGGCTGCGGCGTGCAGCGCCTGGTCTTCGGCGGCTGCAGCCCCGAGGTCGCGGCGGCGACCGAGTACGTCATCAACGTCAACCTGCGCGAGTTCATGGGCGACGTGATCACGGTCGACGCCGTGCGCGTCACCGCCGACGCCGAGCAGGCGACCCTGGTCGTCGACCTGCTGTACACGGTCAAGACCACGGGCGAGGAGCGGGCCGACAGCTTCCGTCGGGCGCTGGAGGCGGCGCCGTGACCACGGTCATCGCGCTGACCACGCCGCTCGAGGCGGCGCTGCTCGCGGCTCAGGCCGAGCTGGTGGCCGCGCCACCCGGCGCCGACCACGAGTGGGTGCTGCCGGCCAGCGCGACGGGCGCGCCGCACGTGATCGCCAGCGCGCTGACCCTCGGCGCCGCCGGCAAGCGCCTGCACCTGCGCGGCCACGACGCGGTCGAGCTCGCGTTCACGACCGGCGGCCTGGCGGTGATCGGGTCGGAGGTCGTGGTCAGCGAGCTGCGGCTCCTGACGCCCGCGGTCGGCGACGCCGCGGTCGCGATCGCGGCGGCCTCGGTGATCGTGCGCGACCTCGAGCTGCCCGACGTGGCCGGGTCCGGCGCGACCACCGGGCTCGCGATCGACGCCGGCGCGACCGGCGCGATCGACCTCGACGACGTCGAGGTCGGCGCGGTCCACGGCGCCACGACCATCGGCGTCGACCTCGCCGGACAGCTCGTGCGCGCGGCGCGGGTGCGCATCGCCGAGGTCACCGGCACCGCGGTCACCGGCCTCAAGGTGCGGGCGACCGGCGCCGCCGATCTCAGCGGGCTCGCGGTCGGCCGCGCCCACGGCACCGCCGCGGCCACCGGCGCCGACCTGGCGGCGCTGGGCGCGCTGTCGATCGCCGGCCTCGACGTCGACGACGTCGCCGGGCCCGACGCCACCGGCGCGGTGGTGGCGTGCGGCGGTGATGAGCTGCGGGTCGTCGATCTCGACGTGATCGGGGTGGCGGCCGCCGGCGGGGTCGGTCGGGGCGCGGTGGTGACGAGCGGCGGCGACGTCGTGGTCCGCGGCTTCGTGGTCAAGCAGGTCAGCGGGCGCGACGCGCTCGGCTTGCTCGCCCTGGGCGGGCGCGGCGCCGGGCCCGAAGACGCCCCCACGGTCGAGGTCGCCTTCGGCCAGGTGGTCGGCGTGAGCAGCCCGACCACGCCCGCGGCCGGACTGCGGGTGCTGGCGGCCCGCAGCCCCCGCCCGGTGACGGTGCGCGACGTGTCGGTGCGCGGAGTCTACGGCGGCCCGGAGCCGGCCGGTCCCGAGCCGGCGCCGGCGCCGACCGCGCCCGACCCGGCGTGGCTGACCTGGATCGACAGCGCAGTGACGACCTTGGCGACCGCGGTCGCGCCCGACGTCGTGCTGCCGCCGGCCCCGACGGCGGTCGAGACCCTCGGCCTGCATGTCAGCGCGGTGTTCGAGCAGGTGGTGCAGTTCTTCGACAGCTTCGCCGCCGCGCCGCTGGCGGTCGCCGACGCGACGGTGGGCGCGATCCACGGGGCCGCGGTGGCGATCAGCGGCGGGCTGCGCACGACCTCGGTCCGCCGGCTCGCCGTCGATCACGCGATGCGGGGCGGTTACCTGCAGGGCGACCGGCTGGTGATCGCCAACACGACCTGGCACCAGCTCCGCGGCCGGATCCTGGCCGGGCCGGGCGAGGTCCACGCCTACGACTCGATCTTCTCGCAGGTCGCCGGCGGCGTCGCCGATCCGCTGGTCCTCGAGCCCGACGCCGACTGGCTCGCGGCGCAGGTGCTACACGCCGACCTCGAGAGCCTGCGCTTCGCCGCGCTCGGCGCCACGCCGTTCCGCGACCCGGGTGGCCCGGTGCCCGACCCGTGGCTGGCGGTCAGCGCGATCGCGCCGGTCGATCTCCACCTGGTCGACGGCTCGCCGCTACATCGCCTGGCGGTAGCGCCGCCGCCCGACGCCCTCGATCCGCTCGACCGCGCGCCGTTCGACGGTGCCTTTCCGCCCGAGGCCGGGGCGCGATGCGACCTCTACGATCCGCTGCGCCCCGGCGGCGCGACCGCCGAGGCGGCGTCGCCGCCTGGGCCGGTCGTCGACTACCGCGCCCGCGACGCCGCCGGGTTCTCGGCGCTGATGTTCGGTCGCGCGCGCACGACGATGTCGGCGTGGACCGATCGCGGCGCCGCCGACTTCACCACGATGGTGATCGAGCTCCTCGCCGAGCGCCTGGACCACCTCGCCTACCAGCAGGAGCGCGCGGTGTCCGAGGGCTTCCTCGAGGACGCCCGCCTGCGGCGCTCGGTCGAAGACCACGTGCGCCCGCTCGACTACGAGGTGGACCCGGGCCTATCGGCGACCGCGCTGGTCCGCTTCGACGTCGACCTGGCCAAGCTGGTCGCGCTCGCCGCCGGCGATCCGGCGCGCACCGCGGTGTTCCAGGAGCTGGCCAACGACGGCGCGCTCGAGATCCCGGCCGGGACCATGGTCGCGGCGGCGCTCACCGACGGCCTGGTCTTCACGACCGAGGCCCCCCTGACCTACGCCTCGGTGCTGCACGACCTGCTGCTCGACGAGCCGGTGGCGCGCGGCGCCACCGGGGCTCGGCTCCGGCGCAACCCGCTCGGGCCGTCGACCTCGATCGACCTGGCCCTGGCCGAGGTGATCGCCGGCGCGTGGCTGGTGTTGCGCCGTCCCGACGGGACCGGCCACGTCGTGCGGGTCACCAGCGCCCGCGGCACCGACCTGGTCGAGATCGGCTGGGATCCGCGGCGGCCCGCCCCCTTCGACCTCGACCCGGCGACCACCGAGGTGATCGGCAACCTGGTGCCCGCGCACCACGGCCTGCGAGTCGCGGCGGTCGACGAGGACCAGGTGTCGACCGATCGCCGTGACAGCGTCCTGCAGATCAAGGCCGCGCTCGCCCTGACGCTCGACGGCACCCGTGAGGTCGAGGTCGTGCTGCCGTTTCACCCGATCAGCCAGCACGCCCCCGGCTACCCGTTCCCCGGCGAGGTGCGCCGCGGTACGCCGCAGCTCGCGGTCACCGTCGAGGGCGAGGCCTGGACCCGGGTCGACGATCTCTCGATCGAGACCGCCAACCGCGAGGTCTACGCCCTGCGCTCCAGCGCCGACGGCCGCAGCGCGATCCGCTTCGCCACCACCCTGCGTCAGGGCGTGCTGCGCGGCCTGGCGTTGCCCCAGCGGACCACGGCCCTCGTCCACGATCCGCTGATCGGCCTGGGCGCGGTCGGTAACGTCGGCGCCGAGGTGCTCACCCGCCTCTTGTTCATCCCGTTCGACACCAGCCGCACTCGCTTCTACGCCGACCTGTTCCAGGAGCAGCCCGAGCTGCTGCGCGGCGTGATCACGGTGACCAACCCGTTGCCCGCGGTCGGTGGCCGCGACCCCGAGGCGCTGCCACGGATCAAGTACCGCGCGCCGCTCCTGTTGTTGCGCCCGCTGTCGGCGATCGCCCCCGAGGACTACGTGCGGGTCGCGACCGCGCTGCCCGAGGTAGCGGCCGCGCACGCGACCGTGGTCCCCGGCGTCGTGCGACCGATCGTGCGCGTCACCGTGCTCTTGCGCGACGAGGACACGCTCGACGACGCCGAGCGGCTGCGGCGCTGGGCGCTGGTGCGCAAGGCGCTCGAGGACGCGCGGCTCATCGGCTACGACGTCGAGACCGTGCCGCCGCGCTGGGTCGGGCTCGACCTCGACGTCGTCGTCGACGCCGAGCCGACCGCCGAGGCCGGCGCGGTGCGCGACGCGGTGCTGGCCGCGGTGGCCGGCCAGGGTGGCCTGTTCGACCCTGACGTCAGCGGGCTCGGCGGCGACGTCCACCTGGCCGAGCTGTACCGGGCGGTGGCCGGGGCGCGCGGCGTGGCCTCGGCCCACGTGCGCCGGTTCCGCCGCCTGGCGCTGCACGCACCCGAGCGCGTCACCCAGGGCGTGATCGCGATCGCCGCCGACGAGGTCGCGATCGTCCGGGGCCCTGGCCGCCCCACGGCGGACGGGGTCCTGTCGGTCACCGTGTGCGGAGGCCTGACGTGAGCGCGAGCCGCGTGCCCAACCGCCATCGACGCCGCCCCCACCGGGCGCTGCTCGACGCCCTCGCCAGCGACGCCCGCGCCACCTTCGCGCGCGCCGGCCAGTCGTCGTGGGACCCGACCCGCCGCTCGGGCGACGGCGAGCTCGACCTGGGCCGCGGCCTGCTCGACAGCTTCGCCCTGGCCCTGCACGTGCTCTGGACCTACCAGCAGGCGTGGGCCGAGGAGACCTTCCTCGCCACCGCGCGGCTCGACGGCTCGATCGACAAGCTGCTCGGCCACGTCGGCTACTGGCCGCGGCCCGGCGTCGGCGCCACCGGGGTCATCCACCTGCGGGCCCGCGCCGGTGCGCCCGGCGTCGTCGCGCGCGGGTTCCAGCTCCTGTCGGCGCCGCGCGGGGAGGAGCCCGAGGCGACCTACGAGACGCTCGCGCCGGTGCGGGTCGACCCGCTGCTCAACGAGCTGCGCGGCTTCGTCCCTCCGGCCGATCGCCCCGAGGCGCCGCCGCCGATGGCGGGCACGCCGTCCGAGGAAGACGGTGAACCGACGGTGCCGGTGCCGCCGCCGCTCGGCCAGGGCAGCGCGCTCGGCGCCCTGCAAGACCGCCTCGACGCCGCGCGCCACGGCCCGATCGCCGCCCGCCGCGCCGCCCGCGCCAAGATCAAGGCGCGCAACCTGGCCAAGACGATCGACGACTACGATCTGGGCGCCGACGGCGCGTGCCAGGACCAGCTCGACGCGCTGTGCGCCGAGCTGTGCGCGGCCCAGGACCTGGCGGCCCAGGAGACGGCGGCCGCGGCGGCCGCGCTCGGTACGCTGTCCGAGTCGCAGGAGATCATCGCGCGCCAGCTTCGGCTCCTGGCCAAGCGCCAGGCCGACGCGGTCACCGCCCTCGAGGGCGTGCTGGCCCGCGGCCCCGGCGAGACCGACGCGGCCTACGCCAAGCGGCTCGATCAGATGACCGCGTTCCTCGACGCCTTCGTCGGCGGCATGATCCAGGAGGCCCGCGATCAGCTCGTGCTGCTGCGCGGCCCGCAGGTGCTGTCGCGGCTCGACCAGACCTTCGGCGGGCCGGCCAGCGCCCCGGCGCGCGGCACCGCCACCGCCGGGCTCGACGCGGTGTACCTGCCGCCGGTGCGCGACGGCGACGTCGAGGTCGATCCTCCGCTGCAGCTCGGCGATCATCTGGTGGTCGGCGAGGAG
>Ga0075163_10008686_pt1 | contig 13347 bp, 1 predicted proteins | sample JI1023141ADNA_FD_71478 | JGI IMG/M metagenome (GOLD analysis project Ga0075163, IMG submission 71478) | Wastewater effluent complex algal communities from Wisconsin, to seasonally profile nutrient transformation and Carbon sequestration -... | ecosystem: Engineered > WWTP > Effluent > Algae...
CCGCTGCTGCGGATCCATGTGGATGGCCTCCCGCGGGGAGATGCCGAAAAACTGCGGCTCGAACCGATCCACCTGGGACAGGAAACCGCCGACCTTGGTGTTCATCTTGCCAGGGAAAGTAGGATCGGGATGGAACAGCCGCTCGGCAGCCCAACGCTCGGGCGGGATCTCGGTAATCGCGTCGCCGTGATCCAGCAAGAGGCGCCAATAGGCCGCTAGGCTCGGGGCCTGCGGGAATCGGCAAGCCATGCCGATGATTGCGACTGGCTCGCCACCGACACGCGACCGCGTCGCCACCGGAGACCGCGACCGATGCGGCTCCATCAGGAACTGCGTCAGCTCGTTGATAGTCGGGTAGTCCCAGATAAGCGTCGGCGCTAGCTCGCGCTTGAGCAGCCCGGCGAGTTCGCCTACGGTACCAGTTGCCGCCAAGGAGTCCAGTCCATACAGGGCCAGTCGCTCATCGGGATCAATCCGGTCCGGCTCAAGGCCCAACTTCGCCGCGATATTCTTCGTCAGCCATCGCCTAAGCTCACTGCCGGCGATCATAGAAGTACTTCTTCCATATCTGCTGCTTCTTCAGGATCAGCAGTAGCAGTAGCTGGAGTGCCGAGGTTTTCAATCAGATATTTTGCGATGCTGGCGATAGTTGCCCCATTAAGCAGGAAGGCGGTTTGAACCGTGACCCGCAGATCGCTATCGATGCGATTTCGCAGCTCAAGCGCCATAAGCGAGTCTATCCCCAACTGCACAAGCGCGGTGGCCGACTCAATCTGTGATCCTGACAGGCGCAACACCGCAGCTACCAGCTGCTGGAGGTAGGACTCCAGCAGGACCTGCTTTGGCCCCTCATCACCGGAAAGCAGCTGACCTCTGAGCGCTTGAAGCTGCTGCCGGTCCGGCGCCGGTGCCTGCTGAGACAGCAGTTCCAACAAGAACCAGCGCGTACTCTGATTGTCCGCGAAGTGAGAAAATTTCTGCGGCTCCAGTCTGACCACCGCCGCCTGCGTGACAGGCCAGGCGAGCAAAGCGGAGAGGATCTCCATGCCCTCGCCCTGTGCGAGGGGCTCCATTCCGCGGTCGACAAACCGCTCGTTTGCCAGACGCTGCGCTGCGATCCCTATCTCTGCGAAGCCGCCCCAGTTTATCGACAGGGCGGGCTGACCTTTTCTTCTTCTGTAGTGTGCCAGCGAGTCAACGAATGCATTCGCCGCTGCATAGCCAGACTGTCCCGCGCCACCGAAAAGGGCGACGACTGAGGAATAGCCGACAAAGTAATCCAGCTCGCAGGCGGCGGTTGCCGCGTGCAGGTTCCAGGCGCCAAACATCTTCGCCGCCAGATTCTGCTCAAGAACCTCAGCGCTCTGATTAGCCAGGACTCTGTCCAGGACCACCGCCGCACAGTGGAAGACGCCGCGCAGCGCTGGCCACGTTTGGCCAAACTCGCCCACGAGCGCCGCCACCTGTACCGGTTCCGAGACATCGACGGCGGCGAAGGCGACTGTGGTTCCTGCCTGGCCAAGCCGCTGCGCCGCCTGCTGGGCCTGCAGGCCCGGCGGGTTGCGACCCGCCAGCACCAGGTGGCGCGCTCCCCGGGAAGCCAGGAGCTCGGCAGTGGCCAGCCCCAGTCCACCCAGCCCGCCGGTGATCAGATAGGATGCGTCAGGCCGAAGTTGCGCCGTGGCCGGTGGCGCCGGGCGGGCTGCGGTGCTGCGAATCAGGCGCGCGACGTAGCGCCGGTCACCCCGAAGGGCTACCCGCGGCTCCGTTTCCCCACTGAGGATCTGGCTGCTCAGCGACCGAAGCTCCGGTTCGCTGGCGAGCGCACTCAGGTCAACCCGCGCACAAGACAGTCCCGGATACTCGACGGCGATCGCCTGTCCCAATCCCCACAGCGGAGCCTGTGACAGCGATATTGTTGCCGGAGTATCGGCAATGTCCTGCACCCCCGCAGTCACCAGCCAGAGCCGGGGCTGGCTGGACCAGCCGCTCTGCGCTAACGCCTGCACCAGAAAGAGCGCGCTGTGGGTTCCAAGCGCGAGGTCGCGCCGCAGATCGGCCGGGGAGGCCGGCTCTTGTCCCAGCGCATCGAGGCTCCACATGTGCACGACTCCGGCGCATGCTCTTCCGTCTGAGAACGCCTCACGGAGCAGCGTCTGGTAGCCGTGCCCGTCGCGCGGATTGAGAACATAGTGGTCCGCCGCAAGCCGCCTGAAGCTCTCACCGGGCTGGGCGACGATGACCCGCTGGCCCGCAGCGGCCAGCTGCTCACGGAGAACTTGTCCGGCGCGGGCCGCGGGACAGAGCAGGAGCCAGCAGCCGCGGGCCGGAGTCGGTTTTTCAGCCGTATCCAGGGCCGCGGGGCGCCAGGCGACTTCGTAGAGCAATTCCCGCTGCAGCATGGACGAATGAAAGAAGAGGTCTGCCGGGACGCGCTTGACAAGCAGTCCGTTGACCGAGAGCACGACCCGCCCCCCCGCTGCGAATACTGCCCCGCTGCCGGTAAGGGCCTCCTGCTGCATCGAAAGCTCTGGCTGCAGCCGGCAATGACACCACAGCTCGCCCTCTGGCCGCCCGTGCCAGCGCAGCTCGTGCAGCATCCACGGGAGGTAAGGTGCGCCGCGCTCAAAGCCCGCGGTGCCGAGCAAGCTGCCCAGCGCAGTGACGAATGCATTGTCGATGAGCGCCGGGTGCAGCGGTCCCTGCCCCATCAGACTCTCGCTCGGGAGCAGCTTCGCCAGCGCAGACGCGCCTCCGGCATGGAGCTCGGCCAGCTGACGCCAGCGCGGACCCCAATGGACCTGCCGGGCGTCCAGGAAGTCAAAAACCGCGTCGAGTGGCACGCTGCGCGGGCACTGCTGGCGTAGCTCCTGCAGCGCGAGGTCGGCCGCTGCGACCGGTGCGCCCAGGAGCAACGAGCCCTTGACGTGCACCCGCCAGCTCGGCGCATTCGACGAAGCGGCAGGCTGCGCGGTCGCGATCGAGAACGTGTAACCCGTGGCATCAGCCGGCTGCAACATCACCTGCAGGTCCGTATCCGCATCGAGGATCAAGGGCTGGATGAACTGGACCTCGCGCAGGGTGGCAGAAGTGGCGCCGAACTGCTCTGCCGCGACCGCCAACACCACGGCGATAAAGAACGCTCCAGCGACTACCGGGCGCCCAAACACCGTATGGTCAGCCAGATACGCCGGTCGCTGCGGCCCCACGGAAAGGACTCTGTGGATAACATCTCCCGGGAGGTCAATGCGACTGCCGCCCAGCCGCCACGCCCCCTGGGGGGACTGGCGCGCTGGCGCGCTGGCCCGTGCCGCCGGCTTGTCGATCCAGTAGCGCTGGCGCTGCCAAGCGGTCTTGGGCAGGGATACGACCGAACTTCCCGGCGAAATCAGTCTAGTCCAGTCGAGCGGGTAGCCTGCTGTGTACAGGCGTCCCAGCGCCGATAACCGCTGCGCGAGTTCATCGGTGCCGCGCCGCATGGACGACACGACCGTCAAGCCAGGCACGCGGTCGCTGAGTCCCTCCTCCAGGGCCGACGGGAGTATCGGGTGGGGATTCATCTCAACGAAGGTGTCGAATCCATCCTCAGCCAGACGCTCCAGCGCGCTCCAGAACTGGACCGGCTGCGCCAGGTTCTGCTGCCAGTATTCCGCGTCCAGCAGCTCGTCCCGGCGTCTACCAGTCACTGTGGAGTAAAGCGGTAGCTCTGGGCGTCGGGCTTTCACGGTCCGCAGCTGGGCGATGAGGTCGGCCCGCAGGGCCTCCATCTGCGGGCTGTGCGAAGCGTAGTCGACCTTGACCCGTCGGCAGAAGACGCCCGACTCCGCCAGCCTCGCCATCACCTCGTTCAGCGCCTGCGGCTCACCGGACAGCACCGTGGAGTGCGGCCCATTTATCACCCCGACCTCCAGCCTGCCCAGGTAGTCGGTCAGGAAAGGCCGCACCTCTACCTCGCCTAGAGCGACGGCCACCATGCCACCGTGGCCGCTGGCGCGCCGGACGAGCTGGCTGCGCACACACACAACCTGACAGGCATCCTCAAGCGTCAAGGCACCGGCCACGCAGGCGGCGGCGATCTCTCCCATACTATGGCCGATCACGGCCTGCGGCGTGACCCCTAGCGAGCGCCAGAGGGCGGCAAGGCCGACCTGCATGGCGAACAGCGCCGGTTGGATCACCTCGACGCGCTCCAGCTCCAGCTCCTGGTCCTTGCCTTCGCCACTAATCATCTCGGCGAGCGACCAGCTCTGGAATCGGCTCATCGCGCGCTCGCAGTCCTCGATCACGCCGCGGAACACCGGCTCTCGCAGCAGCGATCGACCCATCCCCGCCCACTGGCCGCCTTGGCCGGGAAAGACCAGGACCAGCTTGCGCGCCTCACTGAACTTCTGCTGGTGGCCAGCTTCACGGCGGGACTCGCCGCGCGCAAACTCGGTTAGCTGCGCGGCCAGCTGGCCGTGAGTAGACCCGACCGCGGCAAAGCGATGGACCTGGTGACTCCGACGCATCGCGGCGGTATAGGCGACGTCAGCCAGCGGCTGCTGCGGATTGTCGGTCAGGTGTCTGGCATATCGACTCGCCAGGTCCCGCAGGCCTGCCGTGCTCTTTGCCGACAAGGTCAGCAGTTGCAGCGCTCGTGCTTGCTGGCGGTCGGGCGCGGCGGGCGGAGACGGCGCCTCTTCCAAGAGGACATGGGCATTGGTCCCGCTGATGCCAAACGAGCTCACACCGGCGAGACGGGGCCCCGCAGCGCGCGGCCATGGCATAAGCTCGGTCGGCACTTGGACTGCTAGCTCCCGCCAGGGAATGTGCGGGCTGGGAGTCTCAAAATGAAGGTTCGCGGGAATCGCCTCATGCTGCAGCGCCAAGACCGCCTTGATGACGCCGGCGATGCCGGCTGCTGCTTGGGTGTGACCGAAGTTGCTCTTCACGGCCCCGACCACCAGCGGCCGGTCAGCGGGACGCCCCGCTGCGTACACGTTAGCCAGCGCCTGCATCTCGGTCGGATCGCCTAGCGCTGTACCCGTGCCGTGAGCCTCTACATAGCCGACCGCTAGCGGGTCCACTCCGGCATCACTCAGCGCCTGCCGGAGCAGCTGCTCCTGCGCCGGGCCGTTCGGTGCGGTCAGCCCATTGCTCTTCCCGTCCTGATTGACTGCGGTGGCGCGGATTACCGCCAACACCCGGTCGCCGGCGCGCTCCGCATCGGCAAGGCGCTTGAGTACAATGACCCCGCAACCCTCGCTCCAGGCGACGCCGTCTGCGGCAGCGGCGAAGCTCTTACAGCGGCCATCCGGGGCCAGACCGTGCAGGCGGCTGAACTCAACATACGCTCGGGGCGAAAGCACGACCGTGACCCCGCCGGCCAGCGCCACGTCCGATTCGCCAGTGCGCAAGCTTTGACACGCCAGGTGCAGCGCGACCAGAGACGACGAGCAAGCGGTATCCACGGCCAGGCTGGGTCCCTTGAGTCCTAAGGTATAGGAGATGCGTCCCGCCGCCACACTCCCCGCCGAGCCTGTCGCCACGTAGCCATCCAGGGACTCCAGTGCCCCGCCCAGCAGCTGATCGTACTCGCTATATATATGCCCGATAAAGACGCCAGTGGCCGAGCCCAGCATCTTCTCTACCGGCAGGCCGGCATCCTCCAGCGCTTCCCAGCTCACCTCTAGAAGCAGACGCTGCTGGGGGTCCATCTTGACTGCCTCGCGCGGCGCGATGCCAAAGAAGCTGGCGTCAAACTGATCGATGCGCTCCAGGAAGCCGCCGCGGCGGGTCACCATCTTACCCACGGCGTCGGGATCGGGATCATACAGAGCCTCGATGTCCCAGCGCTCCGGCGGCACTTCCTGCATGGCATCGCGCTTCTGTTCAAGGAGCTGCCAGAAGCTCGCGCCGTCTTGAATGCCCCCGGGGAATCGACAGCCGACGCCGATCACCGCGATGGGCTGCACGGCCGCTCTGGCTGCTGCTGAAGCGCGCGGCGCCGGCCCCGCGATCGTCCCCGGCGGCTTGCTCGGCAGCCGCTCAAGAAGGTTGGCGGCCAACTGCCTGATCGTGGGATAGTCGAAGCTCAACGTCGCCGGCAGCGAGATGCCGGTCCGTGCCGTCAGGCGGTTGCGCAGCTCTACGGCCGTCAAAGAATCGATTCCCAGATCCTTGAGAACCAGATCCAGCCCCAGGGTCGCCGGCTGCGGAATCTGCAGGACCGCAGCTAATTCCTGGCGCACCAGTTCGATGACGAGCGGGAGTCGCTCGGAACCGGACCGGGCCGCCAGCTGCTGCAAGAACGAGCCGCCGCTCGCCTGGGCAATGGCCACCGCGCGAGCGGGGATCTGAAACAGCGTGCGCAGTCTCGTCCCGGCGGAGCTCGGCGCGGGATTACGCCCCAGCGCCGTGAGCTCGATCCGCATCGGCAAGAGCAGCGGCTCGGCGTGCTGGAGCGCCAAGTCCAGCGCGCTCAGCGCCTCGGCAGTGCTCATCGGCAGGAGGCCCCGCTCGTGGAGTCGGCTCTTGTGCATCGCGGACAGACGCGCTGCCATTCCCACTTCTTCCCAGAAGCCCCAGGCCAGGGAGGTTGCGGGCAGACCAGCCGCTTGTCGATACGAAGCCAGCGCGTCCATGAAGGCGTTGGCGGCTGCGTAGTTTCCCTGTCCGGCATTGCCGATGATCCCGGCGACGGAGGAGAACAAGACGAAGGCGGACAGGTCGTGGCCCTGGGTCAGTCGGTGAAGGTTCCAGGCGCCGGCGACCTTGGAGCGAAACACCGTCGCGATTCGCTCACCGTTGAGCGTGGTCAGCGCACCATCGTCCAAGCTACCCGCTGTGTGAAAAACTGCCGTCAGCGGGCGCTCGGGCGAGAGCCCACTCAGCAGCGCCGACACGGCTGCTCCGTCACCGATATCGCAGGCAGCAATCTCCGCCTGACAGCCAGCCGCCGCCAGTTCGATGAGAAGCTCCGCCGCACCCTGGGCAGCGGGTCCCTGGCGACTAGTCAGCAGCAGGTGCTTGACCCTGTAATGAGTAGCCAGGTGGCGGGCGAGCAGCCTGCCTACCCCGCCGGTGCCGCCGGTTACAAGGACGGTGCCATCAGGTCGGAGCGGCTGCGGCGGGCGCAGCACCAGCTTGCCGGTGTGCTTGCCCTGCGCCATGCGCTTAAACACCTCGGACGCCCGCCGGAGATCGGAGGTGCGGTGCGGCAGCGGACGCACGGCTCCCGCCTCCAGCAGCGCCACGAGCGCGATCAGCATCTGCCGAACGCGCTCCGGACTGACCTCGAGCATATCGAACGCCTGGTAGCTGACACCGGGGTGCCGCTCAGCCACGCCCCGGCTGTCCCGGAGGTCGGTCTTGCCCATCTCGACAAACCGCCCTCCGCGCCGCAGCAACCCCAGCGAGGCGTCGACGAAATCACCGGCCAGGCTGTTCAGCACCACGTCCACGCCACGGCCCTGCGTAGCGTGCAGGAACGAGCTGTGGAAATCGAGCGAGCGCGAGCTGGCCAGGTGATCCGCCGGCACGCCGAGCTCGCGGAGCAGGGGCCACTTGGCGGGATGAGCGGTGGCGAACACCTCGACCCCGCGGTGCTGCGCCAGCTGCAGGGCGGCCAATCCGACGCCGCCCGCCGCGGCATGGATCAGCAGCTTCTCACCAGCCTGGAGCTGGGCGAGGTCAAAGAGCCCATAGTAGGCGGTCAGAAAGGCCCCAGGAATCGTCGCTGCCTCGGCGAACGACAGGCCACTTGGGATGGGCACCAGCAACCGGTGGTCGGTGACGGAGATCGGACCAAAGGAGGCCGGAATCAGGCCCATCACACGCTGGTTGGGGAGCAGATCCATCACCCCAGGGCCGATGGCCATGACGACGCCAGCCCCTTCCACACCCAGCGGACCGGCGGCTCCCGGGTACATTCCGAGGGCGTTGAGGACGTCGCGGAAGTTCACGCCGGCGGCATGAACAGCGATGCGGACCTGCCCGGGCTCAAGCGGAGCCTCGAGGTCGGGCGCCGGTCCGAGCGTGAGAGCGTCGAGGTGTCCCTTGCTCTGTATCTGCAGGCGCCAGTGTGGGCCAGCGGGGGGAACCAACGAATACGGGTCTGTGGCGGACGCCCGTTTCAACCGCGGCACCAGCCGGACGCCGCGGCGCAGAGCGGCTTCGGGCTCACCACCAGCCATGAGCGCCGCCGCCAGGATCTCCTCAGAGGCCGCGCTGTCGTCGCTGTCCACGGCCCGCACTTCGCGGTCCAGATATTCCGTACCAGCGACTCGCAGCAGCCCCCACAGCGGCGCCCTGCCCAGATCGATCGGGCCGTCGCTGTCTCCGGGGCTCACCGCTCGCTCGGTCAGCAGGACCAGCCGGCTTGCCCGCAGCGGCTCCGCGGTCGCCCACAGCTGCAAGTCGCCAAGTAGCGCCACGGTGGCCTCGTGCGCTGCGGTCACCGGGTCGGGGCCGGCGGTAGGGTCGGCGGTCCAGACGATCCCCTGGGGTGAGAGCCCGCCGGCTGAAAGCTCCTGCAGCAGCTCGCTCACTCCCACGTATTGGCGAACCGCGACATTCTTTTGGCTAAATACCCGAGCGGCTCGTTCAGCCAGCGGTCCGCTCCCGAGCACCGCCCAGGCTTCGGGAAGCGTCTCAAGGGCGGTCGTCGTCCTCGCCTCCCAGTCAGGCCGATACAGAGGAACCTGCGGATTCTCTCCCTCCCCGAGCTGCAGCGCAGTCACTCTTCGCGCGCGCAGCACGCCGAGCTCGGCCACCGGATGCCCGTTCTCGTCGAGCACCATCAGTCCTGCCTCCAGCTGCTCGGCAGCGGTGGCGTGGTTCAACGTAATCTGGACCCGCAGCTGTTGCGCGCCCCGGGCGTATAGACGCAGCTGTTGAAGCTCGTAAGGCAGCAGCAGCTCGACGTCGGCGCGATCTCCATGGGCCGCGACCAGGGACTGCAGAGCTGCGTCGAGCAGCGCCGGGTGGCAGAAAAAAGCGCGGGCGTCGGGACCAGCCTGCTCCGGCAGCACAACGCGGGCGTAGAGTGAGCGGCTGTCTTTGTACAGCTCTTTGAGCCCCTGAAAGGCAGGACCGTAGTTGATCCCGAACGCGGCAAGTCGCTCGTAAAGCCCGAGCAGCGCGACCGGCTCGGCTCCCTGAGGCGGCCAGCCGAACGAAGCGGTCGGCGGCGCGGGGGCGGGCGGCTCGGGCGCAAGCTCGCCGCTAGCATGACAGGTCCAGGTCGCCGCAAGGTGAGTGTCGGCGCAGGTGAGCACGGCGAAGGCCCTGCTGCCCTGGGGGCTCGCTGCCTCAACCTTGAGCTGTAGCCGGAGCGCGCCATCGGCAGGGAGCACGAGAGGGCGCTCGATGACCAGCGCGGCGACCTGCGGCGTGCCAGCCCGCTGACCCGCGGCCAGCGCCAGTTCCAAGAAGGCGGTGCCCGGAAACAGCGGCTTGCCCAAGATGGTGTGCTCGTACAGCCAGGCGTGCGTGGAACCGCTCAGGCACGAGGTAAACAAGAATCCGCCCTCTGGCAGCGTGGTGCAGCTGCCGAGCAGAGGATGCTCTGGATCCTCCAGGCCTGCGGCGGCCAGCCCGGCCCGTCCGACTGGCGGCGCCGTCAGCCAGTAGCGCTGGCGCTGAAAAGCGTACGTAGGCAGCGGCACTTCCTCGCCGCCATGCCCGGCAAAGATGGCCTGGTGGTCCAGCGGCACCCCTGCCACATGGGCTGCGCCCACCGCGGCCACTATCGCCTCCACGGCATCGCTGGCCGGCCGCTGACTGGCAACCAGGACACCGGCATCGGGGGCCAGGCAGGCTCCCGCCATGGCACACAGCGTCGCCTGGGGTCCGCATTCTATATATACTGTCGCCCCTTCCTGGTGCAGGGTCTGAATTCCCTCCATGAAGCGGACCGGCTGCCGTACCTGCCGTATCCAGTAGTCAGGGCTGCCGAGATCGTCGGGGGAGCTCAGCTTTCCGGTGACGCTACTGACAATCGGCAGCTTCGCCGCGTGCCACTTCAGCCCTTCGACCACCTTGCCAAAGCCGTCGAGCATGCCCTCCATATGCGGCGAATGAAAGGCGTGCGAAGTTCGGAGCCGCTTGACCCGGCGTCCGAGCTGCTCAAAGTCACTTGCCACCGCCTCCACGGCTTGCAGGTCGCCCGAGATCACGGTCTGCGCCGGCTCGTTGATTGCCGCAATGGCCACCTGATCGTGCCGCCCCTGCAGCTGGACCAGCACTTCGGCTTCGCTCGCTTGCACGGCCGCCATCGCTCCACCGGTGGGCATCGCTTGCATCATTTTTCCGCGCGCGGCGACCAGGGCGCAGGCGTCCTTGAGCGATAGGGCTCCCGCCAGGTGGACCGCCGCCAGCTCACCGATCGAGTGGCCAAGGAGCAGCTCCGGCCGGAGTCCCCATTGCTCCCATAGCCGATACTGCGCCACCGATATGGCGAACAGAGCGGCCTGGGTAAAGGCTGTCTGGTCGAGCAGCGCCGCCTCCGCACTGCCGGCAGCCGCGAACATGATGTCGCTCAGCGCCCGGCCCAGCGGTCGCTCCAGGAGGGCGCAGACTGAATCCAGGGCTTCGCGAAAGACCGCATAGGCGCGGTAGAGGCCTAGCCCCATGCCCGGGAGCTGACTGCCCTGGCCACTGAACAGGACGGCGACGCGACCCGCGATCTGCCCCGGCCGACTGAGGGACAGCCCGGGGAGCGCCTGCCCTTGCACAAAGGATTTCAGAGCCGCCGCGATCAGGTCGGGCTCCGCCTGGGGATTCACGGGAAGCGCGAGCCGTACTGGGAACTGGGTGCGTCGGGTGGCAAGCGTATGGGCCAGATCGAGGACTCGCAGCTTCGGATGGCTCTCCAGGTGCTCGATCAGGCTCTGGCTCTGCGCACGCAGGCCAGCTTCGTCCGGTGCCGAGAGGAATAGCGGGACCGCCCTCGGCAGGCTCGCCGTTGCGACCTCGGGCGCCTGCTTTTTGCCAGCCGGATATTCCTCCAAAATTATGTGGGCGTTGGTCCCGCTAATGCCGAACGAGCTCACGGCGGCTCTCCTGAGTTTGGCTCCGCCGACCCACGCCTGCTCCTCCTGCAGCAGCCGGACCTGCCCGTGTCCCCAATCTACCTGTTCACTCGGAAGGTCCGAGTGCAGAGTCTTGGGCAACTTACCGTGCTTGAGCGCCAGGACGATCTTCATGATCCCGGCCACCCCGGCCGCGGCCTGAGTGTGCCCAAGGTTGGATTTCGCGCTGCCCAGCCAAAGCGGCTTCTCGCTAGAGTGGCCGGGGCCATACTTGGCGATCACCGCCTGCGCCTCGATCGGGTCGCCCAGGCGAGTGCCGGTGCCGTGCGCCTCGACCGCGTCCACCTGGTCGGGGCTCAGGCCGGCGGCCCGCAGCGCATCCTCGATCACCCGCTCCTGCGCCGGACCGTTGGGGGCGGTCAGTCCCTGGCTTCTCCCGTCCTGGTTGACCGCGCTGCCCCTTATCAGCGCCAACACCGGATGTCCATGCCGGCGAGCCTCAGAGAGCCGCTCCAGCAGCAGCAGACCGCAGCCTTCGGAGATGCCGATGCCATCTGCCGCGGCGGAGAACGCCTTGCAGCGACCGTCCGGGGCGAGCCCGCGCAGGCGGCTGAACTCGATAAACACGCTCGGCGTGGCCAGGACCGTGACGCCGCCGGCCAAGGCGCGGTCGCACTCTCCATTGCGCAGCGCCTGACAGGCCAGGTGAACAGCAACAAGAGATGACGAACAGGCGGTATCGACGGTAATAGCAGGGCCCTGCAGACCGAGCGCATAGGCAATGCGCCCTGAGGCCACACTCGGGTAGCTGCCAGTGCCCACGTAGCCGTCCAAAGACTCGGGCGTCACCGAGAGGCGATTCCCATAGTCGCCGTAGATCGAGCCGATATAAACCCCGGTCCGACTGCCGAGCAGCGCGCCGGGGAGCTGACCGGCCCGCTCCAGCGCTTCCCAGCTGACCTCCAGCAGCAGCCGCTGCTGCGGATCCATGGCCACCGCTTCACGCGGACTGATGCCAAAAAAGCGGGCATCAAACTCGTCGACATCCTGCAGGAATCCGCCGACCTGGGTGATGCTCTTGCCGACTGCGTCCGGATCCGGATCATAGAGGCGGACGGGGTCCCAGGCAGAATCCCGTTGCCTGGGGAAGGAGCTCAGGGCTTCCCGACCTTGATGAAATAGCTCCCAAAGCTTTTCCGGGGAGGTGCAACCCCCGGGATAACGGCAGGCCATGGACACAATCGCGATTGGCTCCGAACGTTCCTCCTGCATCGCCAGGATTCGCTGCTTGGCATCATGGAGAACCTTCTTGAGATAATCGAGGACGTCACGTGTTTCAGCCATGGTCTCCACCAATTTTGGCGATTGCATCATCAATCAGAAGGAAGATGTCGCTCAGCGTGGAGTTCTCTGGGGCAGCGTCAGCGGTCATGGCTGGGCGCGCCCTGGCGGCGGCGCGATTGATGAGCGTACGGAGAGGCTGCAGCAGGTTGAGCTCTTGGAGCTCTTCTGCCGTCGCGGTGCGCAGGGCGGCAGCCGCGAGGTTCAGGTCCAGCTCCTCCTTGACGTGGGCTGACTCCGGTTCGCCAAGGAGCCGCTTGAGGAGCTCCTGGCTGATGGTTCCGAGAGTCGGATAGTCGAAGATAAATGTGGCTGGCAGCTGAAGGCTGGTGAGCTTGCCCAAGCGATTGCGCAGCTCCAGGGCCGTCAGGGAATCCAGTCCGAACTCACGCAGCGGCTGCTCGGGCAGCGGTGTCCTGGCAGCCGACAGGTGGAGCACCGCCGCAGCTTCAGCCCGCACGCGCTCCAGCAGGAGACCGAGCCGTTCTTCCTCGCGCCGGTTCATGAGCTGGCGCGCCAGTGGAACGGCCGCCACCTCCGCCTCCGCCACTGGTTGCGTCGACGCCTGGACCAGACGACGCATGAGCGGAGGGACCGCTTCGCCGACAGCATGGCGCCGCAGCGCCGACAGATCGAGGCTTGCCGGAATCAAGAGCGGCTCAGCTCGGAAGAGAGCGGCATCCATCGCCCGCAGTCCTTCCTGGGGGGTAAGCGGGACCAGTCCCCGGCTCAGCAATCGCTGCTGATCGGCTAGGGGCAGCCGGGCCGCCCCGCCGACGCTTCCCCAGGTTCCCCAGGCCAGAGCCAGGGCGGGCAGCCCGCTGGCTTGTCGGTACGCAGCAAGCGCATCGAGGAAGGTGTTGGCTGCTGCATAGTTGCCTTGCCCGGTGCTGCCGACAAGACCGGTTATGGATGAGAACAGCACGAATGCCGCCAGCTTCTTGTCCCGAGTCAGCTCGTGCAGAGTCCAGGCGCCGTCTACCTTTGGCGAAAG
>Ga0075163_10008687_pt1 | contig 13347 bp, 7 predicted proteins | sample JI1023141ADNA_FD_71478 | JGI IMG/M metagenome (GOLD analysis project Ga0075163, IMG submission 71478) | Wastewater effluent complex algal communities from Wisconsin, to seasonally profile nutrient transformation and Carbon sequestration -... | ecosystem: Engineered > WWTP > Effluent > Algae...
CTGCCTCCGAAAAAGATTTTATTGAAAAAGAGGGAGCGTCCGCACACTCTGCTTCTCCCTTCGAGCAAAATCTGGTGTTTTTTCTGGGAACGGTATCCGTTCTCTTTGTACCCGTTTTTAAAACCGTGACACACCTTCCGCCCTACATGGGTATCCTGCTGGCGGTAGGGATTTTGTGGTATGTCACCGAACTTCTGCACCGGAACAAAGAACATGAGGTCCGGCGCGGGCTGACCATCTCGGCCACCCTGCAACGGATAGATACGCCTTCTATACTGTTTTTTCTGGGTATTTTGCTGGCAGTGAGCGCCCTGGACACCTCCGGCCACCTGCATTTGCTGGCCGAACAACTCGACCAATCGCTGGGGGGCAGCATTTACATGATTACCGGCCTGATCGGAATTTTATCGGCCATTGTGGACAATGTACCGCTGGTAGCAGCTTGTATGGGCATGTACGAATTGAGCACTTTTCCGCCGGATCACGATTTCTGGGAGTTGCTGGCTTATTGCGCCGGCACGGGTGGCAGCATGCTGATCATCGGCTCTGCAGCAGGCGTGGCATCGATGGGAATACTCAAGATCGACTTTATCTGGTATCTGAAGAACATCACGCTCTATGCAGCGATCGGTTATTTTGCCGGTATCGGGGTCTATTATTTACAGCACCACTTTTAAACGCTCGCATTACCCGGCCTGCGCAACGGAGGCGCCGGTCGTCTCTGATTTTTTTCGTTCGCGCAGGGCGCGTTTCTGGTCGGCATTGCTCTCGTAAAGACAATACTGATCGTATTTGACGGGGTCGCGCTCCACCCAGATGTCCTTGCCAATGTCGGCGAGCACCACCAGTTCCTTGTACAGTTTGTTGCCGAAATCGGTGCGGCGTTCCACGCCAATGTCGCGGTCGTGGAGTTTGTCCTGTTGAATGTTCAAGGCGTTTTCAAATTCGGCACAGGCATCGAGCACCCGCTGGATCACATTTTCATTGACACCCACTTCTGCCAGAAAATCAATCTGTTGGCGCGCCACCCGCGCTACCCGGCGGCCGCAGAACAGCAGTTGCGGATCGCTCATGTCGCCGAGCTTGGCCGTTCCGAATTTGCGGTAGCGCCCGGTGCGGTCGTGGTATTTCATCGCGACCCGCGTCATGAGCGAACGGATGGCCGTGCGCAGTTTTTCGGAAGCCAGGTTCTTTTTTTCGGTGCAGATCATTTGATCGCCCACCAGTTCGTCGTCGCCGGGAAGGGTCTGGAACTGGTCGCATTGCGATTTAAAAGCTTTGAGCCGGTCGAGTCCGTAACCGTACTGCGTAAAGAATTCGTTGTCGCGGTGGGCGGCACGGATGGCCTCCATGCAGGTGACATAGAGGTCGGCTTCCGATACGTTGTATTTTCGATGACCGGGTTGTTTTTTCATTTTTGTGTCAAACATTTTTTGGCTTGCTGGGGAGATGCGGGTTTTGAAATTGTCTTGTTTGCTGGGATTAAAGCAGTTATATTTTTGCAAACGCCGGGACAAAAATAATTCGTTTTATTATTTAAAAAAATGTTTGACACAAAAAATTTGTTTCGGCCGGTTGGGGCTGCCGGTCAGCCGGACTTTTCCCGACAATAAAAGGAAGGCCGGCCGGCGCCCTGCCTGTCCAGACATTGAAGGCATCAGCGGCTATTTTTCCTGTTGCAAGGCCTCGATCGTGCTGGCCGGCAACTGAGCAATATCGAGCATCATCAAGCCATCCAGGCAATTTGCAAAGTTGGGATCCACGTTGAACCCGATAAAGCGGGCGTTTTGCCGGAGGTATTGCCGGAAGAGCACCGGCACCTTGAAGTGGGCAGGCTCGATGGTTTCCACCAGGTTTTCGAGTGCATCGAACTCGCCGCGCAGTTGTTTGGCGAGCAACCGGGCGTCTACCGATTTGATTTTGACCCGGAAGGGCTTGCGGGGCGCCACCAGTTCGGCGCTTTTTTTATCGAAAAAGAAACGGCGCACAAACTCCACAATGATGGCTTTGGAAGCGTCCGAATAGTCCTTGCTGATGCTGACCGGCCCGTACAGATAACGGTACTGCGGATGGGCGAGCAGGAAATGCAGGATGCCTTTCCAGAGCAAAAAAAGCGGCAGCCGGTGCTTCTGGTATTCGGGTGTCACGTAGGAGCGGCCGAGTTCGACTGCCTCGCGCAACACGGGATAAAAACCCGGCTTCATCTTGAACAAACTGTTGGTATAGAAGCCATTGACACCGAAACGCCGGAAAATCAGGTCGCCCTGGCCGAGCCGGTAACCACCCACAATCTTGTGTTCCTCCCGGTCCCAAATGATGAGTTGCAGGTAATACAAATCGAATTCGTCGAGGTCGCGGGCTTTGCCGGTGCCTTCGCCGGCCGCCCGGAAAGTCAGTTCGCGCAGGCGGGCGATTTCGAACATGGTGTTGGGCAGCATGGAAAAAGGGGCCACAAACACATCGAATTGCCCGCGCGCGGTGATCTTGTGTTCCGGAAGCAGTGCGCCTATTTCCCGGACGATGAGTTCCGGGTCCACCGGGTCGGCCAACGGCTGTTCGCCGGACGGCAGGGTTTCAGCGGTGAACAATTCCGGGCGCACATCGAAAGGAGAACCCAGCGAGAATATTTTGGCTTGCAAAAACTTGCCCCACAAGCGGTTTTTGGGGAACAACGCCATGTCGTCGGGCCTGATGGTGCCGCCGATGCGGACGCTGATGCGCACCGGCTCGCTGCTGAACTGGAAAGGCAACCCCGGGATGGCCTTGCGCAAAAAACCGCCGGGCAGATGCTCGGCCTGAAGGTGAATGGGAGTGAGCGATTGACCTGATTTGCGCAATTGCTTGAGGATTTGCTGTCGCAGCAGGTTTTTCCCGAGGTGGCTGAGCGGATTGTCGGAAAAGTCGATCGGAAGGGCCACCGCTTCTCCTTTTTTGGCCGCTTTGGCCACTTTTTTGAAGAAATTCACTTGCAGCAAACGATCGGCAAGTTTTACCCTGGAAGGCCGTATCGCGATGTTTTTCAGCGCTTTGGGCGGTGGAGTGGGGTAGGGATACACGATTTTGACCGATTCAAAATATTCGCCGAGCAAGGCAATCAAAATCCATTCATCCAGCCCCGGAAGCAGCTGGTTGCATACAAATACAGCCCCCTTGCTTCGGGTCAGCATTTTGCGATCGAACTCGTCCAGATCGAGGGTGACACGTGCTTCGGCGAGTTTGGACCGGGCAATGGCGAAAATATCGTTTTTCATGGTTTGGCAAAAAAGGAAAAGGTTTCAGGAATGATGCGCGTCCAATCAATTCATCTCCTGCACGAGGTGTACCAGCCCGTCCACAATAAACTGCACCCCGATGGCAATCACGATGAAACCCATGATGCGCGCAATGGCATTGAGGCCGCCGGCGCCGAAAACCCGGAACAGAAACGGTGCTACCCGGAGACAGGCCCATACGAGTACTGCTACGGCAAAAATGGCTGCCACGATCATCACCCGGTCCTCCCAAAGCGGATGCTGGCTGTATTGAGTGATGAGATACGAAATGCTGCCCGGCCCCGAAAGCAGGGGCATGGCGAGCGGTGAAAAGGCAATGTCGTTGCGGTCGTGCGATTGTTTTTCGGCTTCCTTGTCGTAGCCGCGCTGCTTGGTGAACCGGCCCGACATGAGGCCGAACCCGCTGATGAGCAGGGTCATGCCGCCGGCAATGCGCAGGGAATGGACGGTGAGGCCGAAAAAACTCAGGATGTAGGTGCCGGCCAGAAAAAACGACACCAGGATCAGCAGAAAATAAAAACTGGTCATCAGCGCGATCTTGTTGCGCTCGGGGCGCGGCCGGTCGCCGGTCATGGCCACATACACCGGAATGGCGCCGGGCGGATCGACGATGGAGAAAAGGGAAAACAGCGTAGCGAGAAAAAATTCCATAGCGTTGGTTTCGTGCAAATGTAGAAAACAAGTGCACTTATTGCCACCTGCCTGACCGACGGCACACTCTTTTTCCCCGTTTTATCAGCAATACATATTTTCGCCCGTCAATTCCACGTTTGCAAGCTGTTAAAATTAACAAAAAATAAAAACCAGGCGAACGGCCACGGCCAAGTTGGGCGTTCGTTTGCCATATTTTCGGACATTTGACGTCGGATTCCGGATGCTGAAATGGCTGCACCTTTGTGGTATGACCGGTTTCTGTCCCGCTTCGCCCGGCATCTTTTGTCAAAAATCAAAATCAATTCGATATGAACCTTTGGAAAGGCATCCTGACCTGTATTCTCCTTTCATCCGCTGTGTTGTTACCGGCTCAGCAGACCACCATCTATACCGAAGCCAACCTTGCCTACCACCGCGGTATTGATTTTTTTAATCAGAGCATCTACGGTCTGGCACAAAAGGAGTTCAAGTCGGCCATCGACTACCTGCGCCCGGTGAACGAACCGGAATGGAAAGCCATCAAAACGGAGTCAGAACTGTATTACGCCAAGTGCGCCGTGCGACTCGGACAACCGGAAGCCGAAAAACTCGCGCTCGATTTTTTGCGCGTGCACACACCCTCGCCCGTGGCCAGCCAGGCCGCGCTCGAGATTGGCGATTACTATTTCAACAAGAAGGAATACGACCAGGCCATCACCTATTACGAAATGGCGCCGGCAGGTTCGGGTGCCAGCCGCGACGAGGTGCAATTCAAAACCGGGTACAGTTATTTCATCACCAAACGCTTCCCCCAGGCTAAGGCTGAGTTCGCGTCATTGAAAGAAAATACCCGCAGCGAATGGTACTACCCGGCCAACTATTACTCGGGCTGCTGCTCCTTTTTTGAAGGCAAATACGACGATGCCGCCAAGGCATTTACCCGCTGCGAACAAAACGACAAATACAAATCGGCGGTGCCGTACTACATCGCTCAGATTTACGCCAACAAAAAGCAATACGACCAGGTCATTTCTTACGGCGCTCCCAAAGCCCAGGACAGCAACGTCAAAAACCGCGCGGAACTCAACCTGATCGTGGGCCAGGCTTACTACGAAAAGGGCGACTACAAAAAAGCGCTGCCCTACCTCGAATACGCCGTCACCAACGGCGCCGATCTGCGCCCCTCCGACTACTACCAACTCGGCTATGCTCAATACCGCAGCGGCTTTTTCAAAGAGGCTGCCATGAATTTCGAGCAACTCGACAAACAGGACAGCCTGCTCGGTCAGAACGCCCTCTACCACCTCGGCGATAGTTACCTGCGCCTCGGCAACAAAACCAAGGCCCACACCGCATTCGGTCAGGCTGCCAGCGTCAGTTACGACAAATCGGTGCAGGAAGATGCCCTCATCAACTACGCCAAACTGAGTTACGAACTCAAAAACGACCGCCAGGCAATCGAGTCGCTCCAAAAATTCCAGCCTTCTTCCAAATACTATGAAGAAGCGCAAAACCTGCTGGGGCTGGTGCTGCTCAATACCCGCGACTACGACCGCGCCATCAGCATCCTCGAAAATGTAAAAAACCGCACCCCGCGTGTCAACCAGGCCTACCAGACGGTCACCTACAACCGCGGCGTACAACTCTACCAGAACGGCCAGAAAGAAGAAGCCCGCCGCTATTTCAACAAATCACTCGACACGCCGGTGGACAAACGCCTCTCCACGCTGAGTTCGTTCTGGATGGGCGCCATCGCCAACGAAACGGAGGAGTGGAACATCAGCAAGCAACACATGGGCACCTTCATCGGCAATGCCAAGTCGTACAACGACCTGCCCGAAGAAAGCAGCCTGATGATGGGCCAGTACATCCAGGGCTACAACCACCTGAAACTTGGCGATTACAAAATGGCGCTCGCCAATTTCAAAGCCGCCGTGGACGGCATTAAAAAGAACAACAGCCGCATCCAGTCCGACCAGATCTCCAAGGGCGTGCTTGGCGATGCCATTCTGCGCGCCGGTGACTGCCATTTCAAAAACAAACAGTACGCCGACGCCCTCGCTTATTACAACGAGGCGGTGACCAAAAAATACGAAGGTTTTGAGTACGCGCTTTATCAGAAAGCCATGATCCGCGGATTGCAGGGCAGCCCGCTGGACAAGGCCGTGGCGCTCGACGACCTCATCGAAAAATATCCGAACAGCCGCTACACCGACGAAGCGTTGCTCGAACTGGGCAATACCTATCTTGAAATGGGCAAACTGGGCGATGCCACGGTGCCGTTGCGCAAACTGATCAGCGACTTCAGGGGCAAATCACCGCTCATCAATCAGGCCTACATGCAACTCGGCCTGATCTCCTTCCGCCAGGGCAAGTACGACGTGGCAGCCGATTATTACAAACAGGTTTTTGCCAACAACCCCGACGCTTCCGAAGCCAAAGAGGCACAGACGGCGCTCAAGGAGACCTACGACGAATGGGGCCGCCCCAACGATTACATCACCTTTATCAGTACGATCCCGGGCTACAAGGTGAGCCAGAGTTCGAAGGACAGCATTGTGTATCAATCGGCTGAATATCAGTACCAGAACCGCCGTTTCCCGCAGGCCATCGACGGATTCACCAACTACCTGAACCAGTTTCCGAACGGTCCCAACTCGGTAGCAGCCACTTACTACCGCGCCGAATGCTACGCATCGGACGAAATCAAAAAGTACAGCCAGGCATTCAAGGATTATGCAGCCGTGGTGGGTCGCGGTCCGGGCAAATGGTACGCCCGCTCGGCCGAGCGCGCCGCCTTGCTGGCGCTCAACACCGAAAAGAACCCGGCCCAGGCACTTGAATTTGCCCGCAAATGGGAAGATACCGCCCCCAGCGATGCCTCGCGTTTCCAGGCCCAACTGGTGGCGCTGGAAGCCGCCTACAAAAGTGGCAACAACTCGGTCGCCGTGAATGAATATGCCAACAAGGTGAACAGTTCATCGCAAGCGTCGCCCGAGCAACTGGCGCTGTCCAATTTCTACCTCGGCAAACTGGCTTTCGACAAGGATGACTTTACCCGCGCCTATCCGCTGCTCGAATCTGCCACCGAGAACATTACCTCGGAACCCATGGCCGAAGCCTACCACCTCATGGCCCAGATACTGTACCGCCAGAAAAAATACAGCGAGGTGGAAGAACTCATCACCACCCGCGCCAACCAGAACAGCGGTGGCTACGATGACTGGATTGCCCGCAACCTCATCCTGCTGTCGGACGTGTACTACGACCAGGGTGACAAAAGCAGCGCAGCCGCAGCCCTCGAAGCAGTGCTCGACAACTACAAAGGCGGCGACAACGGCATCATGAATACCGCCCGCCAGAAATACAGCCGGCTCAACTCCGACACACCCGCCCAGCCCAAAAATCAAAAAGCGGAAAAAGGCGGCAACTTCCTGGAAATGGAAGGCGGCAACTAACAACCAACTAACGAATTAACCACTTCGCCATCATGTCATTCAATCATAAATCTCTCTTAACGGTCATTGCCGTCGTCTCCTGCACTGTTGTTGCGTCCGCGCAAAAAGACAAAGTCACGGGCAGTGTGGACATGTACAAGGATTTCGAGGCGCACCTGCTGGAATCCAACAAGATCAATGTGATGCCGACCCTGCCGCCGCTGGACACCACCACCAAAAAGCAGGACTACATCGTGCCGGCGCGCCCGCTCACGCTCACTTACCCTTCGCCCAAACTGCGCCCGATTGCCATGAAATCCGGCAAAAAGGAGGACGACTACAACGGTTTTGCCAAACTGGGAGTGGGTCTGCCCAAACAATTCTGGGGTGAAGCCGGCTACTACTTCGGTTCTGAAAAATTCGACGGCCGCGCCTGGTTCCGCCACCACAGCCTGAACAACACTGAAAACGTTGAAAATCAGCGTTTTTTTAACAATGATTTCCTGCTCAACGGCAATATTTATCCGAACGAAAACATCGGTATCGAAGCCAATGTGGGATACAGTTATGACCGGGTACATTTTTATGGCCGCAACATTGACACGCTTTCGTTCTCGGAAGAACGCACGCGCCAGGACTTTAAAATCCTCGACCTGGGTGCGCGGGTGTACAATGCCGAGCGCAACGATGTTGATTTCAACTTCTCCGTGGCGCCGAAGTTTTACCTGCTCAACGACTATTTCTCCAACAAGGAAACGGGTTTTAAAGTGGACCTGACCGGGGTGAAATGGTTTGCCGAAAAACACCCGCTCCGGCTCAACATCCGCGCCGACCAGACCGTTTTCGAGGACACGGTCAAACAAAAACTCAACAACCTCTACCTGCAGCCCTCGTTTACCTTTCACTCCGACATCCTGCAGTTCAAAGTCGGCGGCAACTTCGCCAGCAACCGCGACGAGTTTTCCATTTTCCCCGACGCCGAACTGACCGTCCGGGTCATCGGCAACGGCGTCCAGATTTTCGGCGGCGCAGGTGGCGATTTGCGCAAGAACACCTACCGCAGCATGGTCGAATATTGTCCGTTCAACCAGGTCCGGGGTGTCGATTTGCGCAATACGGTGTATCGCAACTACTACGCAGGCGCCAAAGGCGATCTTGGGTTCCTCGAATACTCCGGCCAGTTCACCTATGCCACGGCCGACAACCTGGCGCTTTACCAGACGGATTTTACTTCTGTCGGCATTACCCGTTTCAAAGTGGTGTACGACAATGCCACCATCACCAACGTACAGGGCTTGCTCAAACTGCGCCTCTTCAAAACCCTCGCGGTCAGCGGCGCCCTGAGCCAAAACCTGTCCATCGACATGGACAAGGAAGAGAACAACTGGGGTTTGCCGAAAACGGAGTGGAATGTGAACGCGCTTTACACCACGATGGAGAACAAACTTGAATTCCGCGGTGGCATGTACCTTGCCGATGGCATCTGGTTCAAGGACATCGAGGGCATTTCGCGGCAGGAAGACGTGTTGCTCGACCTCAATGTGGGCGCCAGCCTCCAGTTCTCCAAGAACTTCGGCGTCTTCCTCGACCTGAACAACATCCTCAACAACAAACGCGAGCGCTGGGCCAACTACCCGACCACCGGCCTGAATTTCCTGATGGGCCTGACGGCGCGGTTCTGATCGCTTGCTTCCGGCCTGACCGGAATCCGAAAATACAACAGGCACATAGAACACACTGCGATAGAAGCGGGTGTTTTATGTGCCTGTTTGGTTTTCTGTAGCACTTGAAAAAACAAGTCACTGATTTAGATGGGAAAACGTTTACTAAACCTACGAGGTTTGGTAAACGTTTTGGTGTCTACTGTCACAAGGCCACGCGGTAGCGCAGAAGATGATATAGATAGCTTATACCATTAACTTGTTTCTCCTGAGATTACTTTACTGACTTCCGCAATAAGTCAGCATATGTAATTGTTTGCTCCAGGCCATTGTTTAATCGGCGAAGATGTTCCGGTGCAAGTTCATGCAAACTTTTAAGCGTAATAAACTGTATAATAAAGGGCTCGAAATCATTGGTGCCTATGTATTGCTCCATCTGTTGGTAATTTATTTTTTTCTGAAATAAAAATCCGGCCATACATTCGATATACTCATCCAGCCAACGTAGTAAATCTGAATAAATGTCCTGCTGAACCCCACTCCCCTTTTCAATTATATTGGGTGTATAAATCTGCAACACTCGTTTTGTTTTGAGTGCTGAGTGTAAGCGGCTTTCCCAATTATGGGTTATACATTTTTCCATTTGCGGCTCATGACGGAATGTTTTTCTGTCAAATAGCCTGTCGAGCGCTTTTATTAAGTCGGTCGTTTCTAAATATATCGCGTGCATGCTGCTGTGTTTGTCACGCAACTGCATAAGTACTTGTGTGATAATTATGTCCGAATGGGCCCAGGTTTCAGGTGGCAAATGATTTGTAAAAGGACTCATGTTTTAAAATTTAGGTATTCGAATTTGATCCTCATTGTATCTTTGGTATAACCGAGTTCGTTGCGGAACAAGCGGACGGAGTCGTATTCGATGGCGTCTTCATTTAGGTTGCAGGTCTTATCTGCTCACTTCGTCACCGAAAACCGGGCAAGACCGCGTCGAAAATACCAGATTTCGTCATATTGTAAGCCAATCAGGGGTTGGCCACTGTGATCAATAAATCCGGCTTTCTTGTCTTTCCTGACAAAACCCAAGCCGTCTGAAAACTGGAGGGCAGAGTCATAAATGGCCGGAATAACCATTCGTCCTGTCTTATCGATGTATCCGAATTTGCCGCTTGCCAAATCCTTCACCGCCGAAAGCCCTTCCTGAAATCCGGATTCCCAGGCTTCGCCGAAGGCGAATGGAATCACCAATTCGTTTTGCCGGTTGATGAACCCCAGTTTTCTGTCTTTTACCACCGCGGCCAATCCCTCCGAAAACCTGCCGCCGTTGCTGTAATCAAACGGAATGACAAGATGCCCTTTGGCGTCAAAATAGCCCGTTCTTCCGTTCTTCACAGCCGGTGTAAGCCCTTCGTCAAACGCTTGAACGGGAAATACATAATCTCCGATTAAAATCTCTTCGCCCGATTCATTGACAAACCCCTGCTGATTGTCTTTTTGTACCCAGCAAAGGCCTTGGGCAAAAAAACCAGCTACATCATCGTATCGCGCCGGCACCAATACTTTTCCACGCGTGTTCATCATACCTTTTTTCTTCCGGCCTGAAACGCTGTCGACAGATATAAAAACAAGTTTTCCGTCGAAGACTGGTTTCCCATCGAACTCGTAGCGGTCCTTCAACAAATACCGCCCTTTTTTATCCACTATTTTCCACTGATTATTCAGCATTACAGGGGCATACCCTTCATAAAAGGGCAGCACCATGTCATATTTAAAAGGGATGACCGTGCGCCCCTTTTTATCTACAAATCCCCATTTATTATCTTTTTGTGCCGGAGCAAGTCCTTCCTGGAGGCGATAAAGTTTCTGAAACTGCGGAAACCAACACTCGGTACCGTCCGAGAATACAAAACCACAGACAGTATCAAGGATGGCAGCTGCCCCATCGGCTCCGAAATCACTGAGTGCTGCGTATCGCGGCTCGATGAACACAGAACCCCGGTTTGTCAACACTCCGAAAAAAGCATTTTTTTCCGGGCCGAACAGCATAAATTCGAGACCTTCCACTTGAAGGATGATGTGCGGGTGTTGAGCGGATGTTTCGCGGCCGAAAAGCAGGATAAAAGATAATAATAACAGGCGCATCTGTCAAAATTGTGGATTTTTATGAGTAATGTAATTTAAGCAGGCATACAGGTTAAAACACTGCAACGATACACGATGCCCCAATCCCCAATCTATTCCACCTTCACCCGCACACCTTTCGAATGGCTCGTGAACTCGGGCGCGTACATGCACTGCATGGTGGTGACGCCGTTGCTCATGTCGCCGCGGTGATTGACCACCAGCATGTATTCGAATACAAAGGTGCCGCGCGGCAGGTAGTCGATGAAAAAGTGGGTTGCCAGATCCTTGGTGCTTTCGTAGTAGCCGAGGCCGTCCTGCCAGCGGTAGCCGCTGAGCACATTCACGGGTTCGAAGCCTGCGGCGCGCATGTCCTTCAGGTGTACAAACTCCATGGCCCGGTCTACCCGGATTTCAATGCGGACTTTGACCTTGTCGCCGCGTTTCAGTGCAGCGCCATCGGCCACGGGTTTGAGCACCGGACCGGTAGGTGAGTTTTCCTCCGTAAAGAGTTGTTTTACAATGGTCAGGGGCGTTTTTTTGAAGTCCTTGATCTTGTCGAGGTCTTCAAAATACTGCCAGTAGGCGGCGCCCCACACGATGTTGGAATTGGGATTTTCGACCTTGATGCTGCTCCAGGAATTTTTGATTTCTGCCGCTTCCCATTTTTCCTTGAAATAACCGGTGCCGGCTTCCACTTCGGTCGGTTTGATGGCTTTTCCGCCCAGACTGACCTGTACCGGTTTGGTGTTGTTGAGCCAGTTGTCGCCGTGCAGCAGCAGGGCATACACCGCCTCGGCGGTCGCCTTGGTGCTTTCCCAGCGGTTGGTCTGTTTGTTTTTCAGCAGCCAGATGCGCAGTTCTTCCACGGCTTTTTTGTCCTGGCCAACTTCGTCGAACACTTCCACCATCAGCGCCTGCGTCTCCACAGGCAACTGGTACCAATAGAAGCCCCAGTCCACCGGCCAGTACATGCCGAGTTCTTCCTTCACCGTGGCGCGTTCGCGCAGGCTGGCGACGATGCGTTGTGCCGCTTCGGCATAGCCGTTGCGGTGCAGCGCCAGTGCGAGCATTCCTTCCTGGTAAAGCCCCTTGCCGAGCCAGTATTTTTCAGCCTGACCCAGGTAATAGGACATTTCACGACCGGGCTTGCCCGTCGCAGCCGGGAACATGGACCGAACGTAGAGATACTGGATGGCCATGCCGTCGAGATGGTCATCTTCCCATTTCGCTTTGCCTTGTTGCACCAATGCTTCCAGTTCGCGGTATTGCTCGGCTATTTTACCGTCGCAATAGGCCAGTCCCCGGTTGAGCATATCGGCGGCTTTTGGGTCGTTACCGGCCTGGAAAGCGCCGAGTTGTTGCAGGTGCCCGAAACCGCCGACGATGTATTGTGTGATGTACCAGCTGTCCTTTCCACCCGGGAACCAGGCCCAGCCGCCATTTGCCATCTGCCGCTCGGACAGGGTGTTCACGGCGCGCTCGCGTTCGTCGGCCATGCGATTGATATCGAACAAGAGGGCGATGTTCTGCTTTTGCTGCGCTTCGTTTTGGGCATCCAGCACCCAGGGCGTTTCTTCCAGCAGGGCGTATTTCAACTCCTGGTTTTTGGCCAGGTTGGATTTCATGGCTTCCGTGCCTTTCCAGCGATCGTACACCCGTTTGATCTGCGGCATTTTTTCCACCACGCTGGCGGCCAGGGTATTGGCGTAGAAGCGGCTAAAAACCTGCTCGCTGCATTCATGGGGGAATTCCATGAGGTAGGGCAGGGCCTGCACGGCGTACCACACCGGGTTTGAAGTGAATTCCAGGGTATAACGCTGCGACTTCAGGGTCGGGCTGGAGCCTGCATTTTTCAGGTTTTCAAAAACGTAACTTTTCGTCTGGTTGCCGCGCACGGCGATGGGCATGGTTTCGGTGACGAGCATCCGGTTGGTTACCACCGGAACGGTGCTTTCTTCGCCATCGCGGAATTTGTTGCCGTCGGCGAAAATCTGCCAGGTCACAGCCCCGGCAAAATCGTCCGGCACCCTGATTTTCCAAAACAGGGGCGCCGACTGGCCGGGCGCCGTTGAAAAACGAACCACACGGTCATTGGTCGGCAGGCCAAATTCCTTTTCAAGCGGCTGCAAAGTGGCGGCATCCAGCAAGGCAAGCGTGGCGGTGCCGTCCAGGGTCTCCTTGGTCAGGTTGCTGACCTTGGCCGAAAACTCGAATGTGTCGCCG
>Ga0075163_10008688_pt1 | contig 13347 bp, 4 predicted proteins | sample JI1023141ADNA_FD_71478 | JGI IMG/M metagenome (GOLD analysis project Ga0075163, IMG submission 71478) | Wastewater effluent complex algal communities from Wisconsin, to seasonally profile nutrient transformation and Carbon sequestration -... | ecosystem: Engineered > WWTP > Effluent > Algae...
CGAACAGCTTGACAGCGCGCTGTGTTTCCGTTTCCTCAAAGCTTATCACAACGCTACCGGTAGTGGGATTTGGATAGACAGTTGCCGGATAGCTTCCTGATTCTGTACTCGTAATGAGCAATGGTCGTACAACAATTTTACCCTCTGCGACCAAGGCTTCTACACTCACATTTTGATCAAGGGCAGTACTGCCTACAGGAATGTCCACGAAGGAAGTAGGGTCCATAGGATAACCGGGGTACTGAATGTTAATGCGGTAAGTTCCCGGGGGCAAGTTGGGAAGCGTAAATTCTCCATCAGTATTCGTAAAGACATAGGCGACTAAGGGCCCCAGTTCAAGTCCACGGCCAGTGGCCTCCACTTTTCGTGCCGATACACCGGCACCGCCCACGCGTTTTGTTTTTTCTGTGCGTTCTTCTCCTGTGCCATCATCTTCCTGCACGACACCGGCAATTGAACCTGTACCCACAGGTGGTGCGCCTGGTTTTAGTAAGGAGGTTATGTTCAGATCAGTGAGGGAGTTTTCAACAAAGAGTGTGTCGGCTTCTTCCCAATAGATGGTACTTTCATAATACGTAGGCAAGGCTCTCTCCTGACCAATCTTCAGGGTGTCGGCAAAGCCCACAATCTGGTAGTCATCTAACACCACCCCGTTAAATGCATAGTCACCCGTTGCATTAATCGAAACTTTTTGAATGGTATCATATCCTTCAGAAGAAGTCACACGGAGAAGGAGTGCATCCCCCCCGTTAGCCGGACCTGCCGGTATTAGTATTTTTCCGGAAAGGTTGGCAACTGCTAAGATACTAACCGGAAGACTGTTGAGAGTAAGTGCTGGCACTTGTGTATTGGTAACAGCCAGGGTATACACCCCCATGTTGGCGCGGCTAATGTTTTCGACATAGAGACTGTCGGCTATTGCGGTTGCCACATTTACCGCATTCCTTTTCCATTGATAGTTGTTAGCCGTTCCTCCAATGGCTGTGTTCAACGTGTAGTTCTCACCAGAGTTTACTTTTATGGTATCGGCCGCTGAAAGCGAAAAGGGTTTTTGATCTGCATAATTGATCCCGGCAATGTCCATGTTGTATTCCAGCGATCCAAAGTCAAGACGATTGTTAGATACGTTGATGGCAATGCCAGGTTTTAACACACTGAAGTCGGGCACTGTTACCAGGTTGTTCCCTGATACATTGATCGCAGTAAGGTCGTTGAGAATAAGACTTTCTCCAGGGATGGATCCTGTCAAATTATTATTGGGTAAGTTGATGGCTGTAATGCGATCATTGGTAACGGTAACGCCAAGCCAGGTGCTCACATTTCCAGTCAACCAATTGGTATTGGCTGTCCAGGAAGGTCCACCCGTTGCATTGTAAAAAGCTTCCAACGCAAGGGAGTCTGCCGATAACACGCCTCCTTGTATATCGTAACGGATAATCGAAAAGTCTTCGTTAGTACTTAAAGTGCTTAGATTCAAAACGCCTGGCCCAGGCTCTACATCCACCGGTATACTTTCAAAGAGCAGCACCGTGGTTAATTCATTTGCACTGTTAAGTTCCGACACTAAACCAAAAGAATTCGGAATGTCGGCTGCCCATATGAAATCTCCGGCAGGGGTAATTTTTGTAACGAAAGAGGACGCATCATAATAAGATTCGTAAATCCCAGACGAAGGATCTAAATCTACGGTCCCTTCATATCCGCCTGTAATCAGCAAGTTGCCATCGTCCAGGGTATTAATGGAAACAGGATAGATTTCATTCGATGTGGAAAAACCATAGACATTGATGAAGGCACCATTTAGATCATAGGCCACCACATAACCTGCATCTAGGTTTGAGCCGGTAAAAGGAAGGGTTCCGCTACCAGAGGTTCCTGTAAAAGTTGGCGTGCCACGGTAGGTTCCTAATACGTAGAGACGATTGCTAGCTTCCTCCATTTTTAGTGGCCTGAATCCTGAACCGAAGGTGTTGGTATTAGTGGTTGTCCACAGGAGTATTCCTGCCGGACTGTATTTGGAAATGACCTGCTGTGTGTTAGGAAAGTTATCGGTACTGTAGGTGAGGTAAATGTTATTTTGGGAATCAGTCACCAGTTCGGGCTCCACTTCATACATACCAATTGCTCCCAGACTAAATGACCACAGGTAGTTACCATCCAGATCATACTTCGCTACGAAAATATCCTCATCACTATCTGCAGAGCTAAGAGTAACTGTTCCTGCTCCCGGATCCACATCCAGGGTTCCGTCAGCGAATTGCCCGGCTACCACTATGTTGCCGCCTGCATCAACTTGTAGGCTGCTAATTCCAGCATCACGTGTTGAGTTTGACAGCAATTGCTTGGCCCACAGAAAAACTCCGGACGCATCATACTTGGCAAAATAAGGATCTGCTTGTAGTGCTACATTACTGGTTAAGTTGTTTACTCCGGTTCCGGGATCAACATCGTAGGTACCGCGCACACTTCCACCGATCAAAACCTGTGCAGTGCCATTGCCAATAATGCTTTCATTTCTGACACCATTGCTTCCATCATCCTGTGCAAAAAGATGTATCCAAGCTAGTGAACCATTGGCTGTATATTTAGCGATGAAATCATCGCCCTGAACAGAAGAGGTACGAAGCGCCTCCCCCGCACCCGGATCAAAATCTACGGTTCCTTGAAATTGACCAAGTAAAAGAACGTTATCGCTTACATCCAGTGTGAAGTCCTCAAGACTAGAGTAACTCTCTCCATTTTGTGAGCGAATTTGGTAGGCAGCAATTACTTCCATATCCGTATCACTTACAGGATTGGGTGGTTCACTGATAGTAATGGTTTGATCTGCGCTCTGGTTCAGCAATACCTGATAATAACCGCTGGGCCATTTTATAACGACACTGTCAGCTGTGCTAGATGCACCAAGGCCGAAGTGTGCCAGCATACTGTTTTGATTGGCAAAGCCATTGGCGGTAAGCACCTGGTGATGCCTCCAAAAACCCTCAGCTTTTACACTCACTATTGCCCCTATACCATTTCTATTGGTGGTAGAACCAACTAGTTTAACTTTCAAATACTTATTGGCGTTGCCAACATTTCTATACAAAGCATTATAGTCTGCACCAAAGCTAGCCGCAATAATATCTAGGAAGCCATCATTGTTATAATCACCAAATGAAGCTCCAGCAAAGATGGCACCAGCTCCTTTGAAACTCTGATTCAATTGTTTCGTAAACGTTCCGTTGCCATTATTTCTGAAAAGGTACCAGCCCGCGGGAACTTGGTTTTGTACGGTTAGTAAATCCACATAGCCATCGTTATCATAGTCGGCAAAAGCACTGCCGCGTCCGCCAAAAATTGTTTCGCCCAGTGTGGCCAGTGATGTTTGTTGGGTGAATCCTCCGTATCCATCATTGATGTAAAAAAGATTCCCTACGGAATTACCCATGAGATAGGCATCAAAATCGCCATCGTTATCAATATCGGCCCATGATACACCCCGCGCACCGTTGAGTACATCGGTGGTAAGCGGAGAGAATGTGTTTAAGTAAAATGAGTTATTGCCTTCATTCTCGTAAAAATTTCGCTGTGCATCATCGGGGATATAAATGTCCATGCGCGCATCTTTATTCACATCAATCGCAATAATGTTCCATTGAGAATTAGCATTCGTTGTGAAGGGAGTAAGCGCCACAAAGGTATCGTTGCCATCATTTCTATATAAAGTTGGAAAGCCGGATCCACCATTTAGGATGAGGTCGACATCACCGTCAGTATCTGTATCGGCCCAGGTTCCGGCTGTCGTAGCTGGGTTGCCGGGCAGACTTACTTTGGTGAAGGTTTCGTTGCCATTGTTTTTAAGAATAAAGGAAGCCGCAGCGGAGTCAGGGGCGAAGGTACCCGCAGGTGCAAAGGCATCTAGCCAACCATCGTTGTTGTAATCGGCCCAGGTCATGCTTCTTCCCGCTGAAAAGGCATACGCACTGTTGGGAAGTTTAGAGAAGGTACCATTGCCATTATTCTTGTAGAGATAGCTACGCTCTTGTGTAGCAATACCGCCTACGAATAAATCCTCAAAACCATCATTGTTAAAATCACCCCACGAACCGCCATAATTTTGATCGGTCAAATTGGTCCCAGGAATTACCAAACCCTCAGCGGTTAGGTCACCGGCATTGGTCACCCATTCAAAGGCGCCTTCTGCTTTTACAATCACCACCTGGTTAGCAGAATTTAAGGTTAAACCGGGTACAAGGGAGTTAGTAGTGGTGAGGATATAGGTGCCGGCATCGGTTACGCTGAGTGATGGAATGGAGAAAGTAGTAGAATTAGTTCCCACGTTTGTGGAGGTATTCTTTTTCCATTGATACGTATTCGCAGAACCGCCTACTGTAAAAGAGAGATTTAAGGGAGAGCCAGCATTAATTATTAAGGTGTCTGCAATGCCAAGTAGATTTTGAGGAATGAATGAAAACCCGCCTATGCCAGCATTTGCCTCCAGGTCTTCGAAGGTAAAATTGTTATTCGCAGCCTCAAAGTAACTGATGATTCCATTCATAGAGCTGACATTCGGCAGCTCCGTAAATTGGTTTCTGTTGATAGTAATGGCTGACAGTACCGGATTTGTTGTGGAAGTAATAGCTGGGAAGCTACCGCTAAGTAAGTTGTTGTCAATCCACAGCGTGGTAAGTGTCGCAGCAGTGGTGAGTTGTACGGGCACTGTGCCGCTGAGTTGATTACGGGCAAGGCCAAGTGTTGAGATAGAGGGAATCGCAAATAAGGAAGAAGGAATCGTTCCGGTCAGTTGGTTTCCTCCGATGTCCATAAAAATCAGATTGGATAAATTGCCGAGTTCCGGAGGAATGGCTCCGGTTAATAAGTTCCCATTTAAATATAAATTCTGAAGTGCATTAAGGTCTCCCAGTTCAATCGGAATACTGCCTGTCAATTGATTTTGATCCAGGCGTAAAGTTTGTAAAGCCGTAAGTGCACCCAGTTGTACTGGAATGGCACCGGTAAATTTATTAATGCTTAAATCAAGTGTTAACAAGGCACTTAGACTACCCAATTCAACGGGTATGCTACCGGTTAATTGGTTTTGACCCAAGAGTAAGGTTGTTAAGTTAGGAAGGCTGCCGAGTGTAGTTGGAATACTTCCCGTCAGCATGTTATCAACTAAGATGAGCGTAGTAAGGGATGTCAGGGAACCCAAAGCCGGGGGAATGCTACCCACCAATTGATTCCCCCCCAGTTCTAATCCGGTTAACGAGGCGAGGCTGGAAAGAGTGGAGGGGATGTTGCCTGTCAAGTTATTGTTAGGTAACTGAAGCGTTAGTAACGATGTTAGATTACTAAGTTCGGAGGGGATGTTACCCGTTAACTGGTTTGAACTTAACGTTAGCGTTTGTAAACCTGTCAGGTTGGAAAGTACGCTGGGAATAGTTCCGGTCAGGTTGTTGTTTCCCAAGCCAAGATTAGTAACACGTCCACTTCCTGCACTATAGGTAACACCAAACCAACTGGAAATAGGAGTACTCAACCAATTTGTATTGTTTGTCCATGCTGGCCCATTGGTGGCATTATACAATGCTACTAAGGCAAGCGAGTCGGTTGTTCTGTTAAAGGTAATAGCGGTAGTAGCACTATTCCCTGTGAGTGGTGCACTGGTTAGATAATTGGGAGCACCGGCTGTACTATTATAAGCATACACACTGTAGTAGTAGTTTGTATTGGCAGCCAGGTTTGTATCCACGAAGGAAGTAGCTGCACCGGCATACGCTACTGTGCCATCGGCTACAAATGTACCAGAAGTATAGGCTTGTCCATCTTTAGGCAGACTGGAGCTAAGGGCTCCGGATCTGCGAATCACTACATACCCATTGGCACCGCTTCCTGTAAAGGAGACGTTAAGACTGCTGCCCGTAGGCGTGTTTAAAACAAGTGCTGTAGGTTGTGCTGCTGGAAGAGGAGCTAATAAGGAGTAACGGTTTAAATAACCTTGTTGTTGTCCAACTGGATTACTGAGACTAACAACATCTGTACTGGGATCGAAATCTACAGGGGTTGTGAAATTACCTACAATTGAAAATTGAGTAGCGTTTGAATTGATCAGTCCTGCGCTTTCATTTATGCTGACCACGCCATAGGTGTGTGCCTCCAGAAAATTGCCACTACCGGTCAACAATAAAATAAAGGCATCAGAAAAGTTGGCAGGCCCTCCACTGGTAACAGTTCTTGTGCCTGCACCCGGATCAATATCCATCGTGAGGCTTTGATAATTACCAACAATAACGAGTTGATTGTTTTGCATGGCCACCAGAGAGTTTGCCAGATCACCCGCGCTTCCTCCCCATCCTCTTGCCCAAATGAAATTTCCATTGGTATCATATTTGGCAGCAAAGGCATCAGCGCCTCCATTGCTTACTAAGTTTTGTGTGGCGGCACTGGGATCAAAGTCAGCGGTTTGATTAAAATTACCTGTAATAATAACTTCTGAATTAGCATCCAGTGCAAGGTCTACAGCATTTTCGAAGAATGATCCCCCTATAACATTGTTCCAAATTAAGCTACCATTACTGTCAAATTTACTCACCCAAATATCGCTGCTACCAGCAGGTGCTTTGGTAAGCGTGGCCGGCCCCGGGTCCATGTCAGTTGACACACTGAAACTACCCGTAGCATAAAAACCACTGCCATCCACCGCAAGGCTTGTCACAAATAAAGTAGGGAGTGGATGTACCCATTGGGGAAGGAAGTTTGCATCATATTTGGCAATAAAACGATCCTGGGTGGTGACAGCCGTATATTCTAAAGCAGGAGCAGTTGGATCAAAATCCATGGTTTGAGCAAAATATCCATACAGATAGTGTTGATTGCTGGCATCCGTCACCACTTCCATAATGCCATCGTTGCCCAAACCACCCAGCGAGATGGCTGTTTCAAAAGCTCCGGTCGCAGCATCGTATCGGCAAAAGAAGGCATCTGAACCACCGTTCGAAATTAATGTAAAGTTGGTGGCTGTTGGGTCGAAATTGGCGGTGCCAAAAAAGTACCCTGCGATCAAGACCTTGCCTCCGGAGGTAAGGGTTATGGTGTTCGCTTGCTTATCCTGAGTACCAGCTATCGATTTTACATAAAGAAGATTTCCTTGTGCATCATACTTTGCCAAAAAAGCATCGTTAACACTTGGGGATTGACTGCTGAGTATGACATCAGCCGGACTGGGGTCAAAGTCGGAGGTGCCCTTAAAATACCCCGTGATATAGGTGTTTCCATCAGTGTCTACCAGTGACTCATTGATATTGTAAGCCGGAAAAGTGCCCGTAATAACACGTATGGGTAATTGAGTCTGTTGAAGTGCATAGGGTAATTCCTGTGCCTGTATTGAAACACCTATTAAGCTAAAGACAATGAAAAGCCATCCGTATTTTTTCATACAGGTTATGTTTAGGGTATGTAAAAACAAACTTATTTAGAGAGTGTGAAAACAGTTGTGCCAGCTAAGGATTGAGCGCGAGTGGTTGGGTCTTCGTAGGTTGTCTCTGTCCACTCCAAACTTAATTTTAATCCGGTTTCTGTGATTTCGACAATCGTTATTTCCATACCGTCCTCTCGTGTAAAGGTCAGGCCTTCCTCGTCTGCAAACGTCCAGGTGCCACTGCGCGGCCATACCGGAGTAGTGCCCGTGGTGGTATAAGAACCGCCCGTACCAGTGCTGGTAAAGGTGATGGTAAAGTCAGTGAAAAGTTCTGGCACCGCTAAGTCATTAACAGTTACCGGGCTGCCACTGGCGGGAGTCCATTTTCCTGTACCGCCAGCCATGATTTCTGCCCTTAACTCAGCCTCTGTTTTAGGAGGTTCGCCAGGGCCATCGTCTTTGCAATTGGTGAGAAGTGCAAAGACGCAAAGGCAGAGAAGGGTAATCCGTATTGTTTTCATGGGTGTGTATTTTCTGGTAAGTAAGTTACGCGTTACCAAAAGAGTCTGCAATACCTCTTTCCGTGTATTTTATGACTTGTGGAGGAGAAAGGTCACCCTTTTTTTCATAGGCTTTAGAACACTTTCTGAAAGAATGGTGGAGTCGTACAAAATTAAGATTACGGGAAACTGAGTGTAAAATCCCTATTCAGCGTCATCTGAGCACATTTTGAAACGGTAGAATCGAAAGTTCCGATGGCAGGTAATTCTTTTCCTTTCCCCGGCATTACCTCAGAGATATTTATAAATAAAAAATCCCATTGGCCTGAACAGCCAATGGGACTTTAGTGTGATGCTTCCTTCTTATTCGATTACAATCCGCACTATTTTCTTTACTGCGTTTTTATCTTTAACCTGAAGCAAATAAGTACCAGCAGGGAGTTCAGAAACGTTGAGCATACCTTCTCGTGCAGGGACGGATTTTGTTTTCAGCGCTTTGCCCAAAGCATCCAGTAAAATCAATTCACGCGCAGTCGATTCACCGGCAAAGCTCACCTTGATATTTTCAGTGGCCGGGTTGGGATAAATTTCAACCTGATAATCAGTTGCTTCAAAGACTCCGGTAATCACTAATTGACGCACCGTAATTTTATTGGCAACCACAGCAGCCGCTATCTGAATGTCATTCTGCAGCGGGTTACTGGTAATGTCAAATTCAATAAAGGAAGTTTCATCCATGGGGTAACCTGGGTACTGAATATTCAAGCGGTACTTACCATTAGCCAGTTCAGGAATCGAAAATTCACCTTCTTCATTAGTTTCCACATAGGCCACTACAGTTAAGATGGTTTCTTGTCCACGGCCCGTAGCCTCCACCTTACGCGCAGTAACACCCGCTCCTCCCACTCGCTTTGTTTTTTCTGTTCGACCCGTTCCATCATCTTCTTCTAAATAACCCGTGAGTGAACCGGTTCCGGTAGGAACATTTGTAGGTATAAATTGGGCTATGATGTTTACGTCTGTGCGATTGGCGTTGAGAGCAACCGTGCTGGCTTCTTCCCAAAAAATAGTAGCCGAGTAATAGGTGGGAATAACTAAGGGGTATAAGGAAACCTCAGGTCTTCCTAATACGAGATAATCGTCTAACACAATATTCTCAAATCGGTAGGTACCATCGCTGTTAATATTCATAATGCTATCCGCCTTCTCGTAGGCACCGCTGGGTGTGATTCGGTATAAGTCCATTCTTCCGTCTGTGGCAGGAGAAGAAGCGCTAACACGCAAGCTTCCTGAAATATCAGCTACACCCAAAATGGAGACGGGAAGTGTTGTAAGCGTAAGGTTAGGCACCAGTGAATTGGTGATGGTGACTTGGTACGTACCCATGTTACTTCGGTTGATGGCAGGAATCTGATAGGTGCCTTGTGTGTTGGTGCCCACAGAAGTGCTGTTGCGAGTAACGTCATAGGTATTTTGCGTTCCTCCAACCGTGGTGATCAGCGTATAGTCTGCACCTGCATCCACCAGTACACTGTCACCTAACTGCAGGTCTATGGGTTGTTGATTGCTGTAGTTGACGATTGAAGCGCCTAAAGTGGCATTGCCTTCTAAAGAGGCAAAATCCAGTTTATTGCCTGATACATTTAAGCTGGTAAGGGGAAGTGCAGAAAAATCAGGAATGGCAGTAAGGTTATTACCCGCTACGTTTACCGATTGCAAACTAAGGATGTCCGCTACTTCTGCGTTCATGGCGCCATTGATATTGGCAGCATCCAGTGTAAGGGCTGTAATGGCTCCACCGGTTTCGGTGACACCTTGCCAGGTACCAATGGTTCCGCTTAACCAATTGGCATCTTTTGTCCAGGCAGTAGCTCCGGTGGCATTGTAGAAATCCACTAAGGCCAAGGAATCCGTTTCCAGGTTACCGGCAAAGCCGCTGGCTACAGAGAACAAACCTTGCAAGCCGCGGGAGTAACTGCGAATGCGAACCGTGCCTGCGGTATTGCTATACGCGCGCGCTCCCATGCCTTCGTAACTCGTGGCTCCTGCTTTTCTGATCACAATTCCGTTAGCAGCAGTAGGCAAGGTATTGGGATATTCTACTTCTACATAATTGGCTGTATCTGCCACATTTGATTTGGTGGTACTCCAGGCATACGGAAAAGCAAGGAGAGCATCAATACCGGCTCCGGCTGTATAACCAGCAGGGGCATCAACTACTTCTACAGTGATGCTTGGGTTGGTACCGCGCACATTTAAGAAGGTAATGGGCAATTCAATACCGTCTTTTCCTACCGGGAAGAATAAGTCTCCCGTTCCATTGCGCACTAAGTTACCGCCATCTACAAAAGAGCCCGGAACACTGCTTACGGTACCGGTTTCAGCTACTGTCAATACATCGCTTGTTGTAGAGGGGGTGATGAGGCCGCCCTGCAGTGAAAGACTATCACGCACTGTAAATTGACCAATGATGGTGGCATTACCGGCTCCTTCTTTGGTTAAAAAGCCAAAGCTCGTACCACCTGGGGTAAAGTTCTTATTAGTGGCAAAGTTCAATACGAAGCCCCCTGTACTGGTTGGGTCGAGTGTTCCACTGTTGGTAAAGGTTTCAGACGTACTGATAATGCCATCGTTTTTGATATTGCTATCAGCGGTGTTCACCCAATCGCCATTGGTGACAAGGGTGGTGGTGTTGGTAAGGCTAATGCCGTTGTTTACAATGAATTGCGCTTGCAGGTTGCCATAAACCAGACACGCGAAAGCAACTATAGAAATTCTTTTCATGCGGTGTGCATTAAAATGGTTGACAAGTTCTTCTATCTGAACCTAACAAGCAATACCCGATTTAGAGTATTTATTAGATATCCCATCAGTGCTCTGTTTAGGTGATGAGGGTATACTCATCAGAGTCCCCTTCTTATCACCGTGATTGGGCTAATTAACAATTGTCCAGCCATCGACTGTGTAAATAAATTGGCGAATGGTACCATTTGTGATAACATCACTATTTACGTTAACAGTATTATTGCCTCCACTATTATAAACCCAGCACATTTCTCCCACTTGTGCGCTTGGTAAAACAACAGCGTCTGAGCCAGCAGTTACTGTGTACAGCGCAGCTTTTGTGGTAACTGAAATCGGTGCCACAATAGAAGTATTGGATACTCTTACTCCACCAGATTGTACATCAATCGCCAGACCATTTGCTAAATGAAACAAAGACAAAGCGGCACCGGCTCCACCGCTTTGGGAGGTTAACACTCCTTCGGATGAAGGGCTACCGTTAAACATACCGGCCCGTCCGGTACCTGTGTTCAGCACGTATAAAGATTGTGATCCATTGGCAGAGGCGAACGAAGCAGCCATGCCACCGGAAGAATTGGTTACATCCAAGAGTGTACCGCCAGAAGGCGTGTTGATGGTGTAAGGCAATAAAGGCGACCAGGTGGGAGCGGCACCACTTCCTTGTGAAGTAAGTACTTGGCCTGTGGTACCAAAGGTCCCATCCGTAGCCCCCACAGACAACGCATTTTTAATGTGCACATTTCCGCTGTTAAAATAGCCTGCCCAGTTAGTAGACCCATTTTCCGCGGAAGCGTACACGCCATAAGTCTTTCCGGTGGTGGCGGTAAAATTGTTTGTCACCCCGTATAATCCAAAGGCATCACTGATGCCATTGCCAATGGCTTCTCCGTACACGCCTATGGCTCCGTTTGAACCGTCAATAAAGCCTGTGCCATACACACCTATGTTTTGGGCGGTAGATCCAGAGGCATCTGCTTGCAATCCCCTGTTTTGCACGCCACTAGGGGCGGAAGTGGCCGCATGAATACCGATGGTGGTGTTGCTACTGGACACATCCAACTTGGCTGAGACAGGCGTGGAGCCAATGCCTACTTGCCCGGAAGAAAGTATGCGAACGGCTTCGGCATTGTTTGTTTTGAATACCACATCCTGTGCATCGCTGGTTCCGATATAATCCGTACCTGGTGTTGTACCGCTATTTCCACCCAAGCCCCAGCCGCTAGCGGGTAGGTTGGTAAGCGCACTGCCATCACCAATAAAGCTTGTGGCCTGAATGGCTCCAGTCGCGGTGAGGGCATTGCCGGTGCCGGCCTGGTCAATTTGTACAACGGGAGTGGTAGCGGCAATATCTTCATTCCCAAAGTAAGCGGCCATACCCGTAGGGCTGGTCGTGGTGGCATTGATGGCAGGCGAAATACTGGTAGCATTGTCTGCGCGGAAATAACCAGCCGATCCTGTACCCATGGTATTGGCTAATACAGCATGATTATTACTCGCAGCATTCGGTATATAGAAATCACCGGCAACACCGGTTCCTGCATTAGAAAAGGAGGCAGCTGCTCCGGTGCTTGTATTTTCTACTGAAAACAAGGTGCCTCCATCCGATTGTGATTGTGTGTAAGGAAGTCCAAAGGAAGGAACATTGGTCAGTGCACTTCCATCCCCTACGAAAGCGCTTGCCTGTATGGTGCCATTGGCCGTGATCGCATTGCCTGTACCGTTGGTGCCTACAAAAAGAGCAGCATTGCTGTTAGCAGGATTGTTCACTTCCAAGTAAGCTGCATGACCCGTGCCGGTAGTGGTTCCGTTAATGGCAACTTCATTATTGAGGGCATTTGTAATCGTAAAAGTTCCGGCATTGCCAGTGGTAGAAGCACTGGTGGCCGTAATCGGCTGCCCTACTTTACTGCCAATGTCCCAGGCGCTACCATTCCAGATAGCGAGCGCACGCAAATCGGTATCAAAAACAATGAGTCCAATATCCGTTCCGCTAAGCGCTGCTGAAAAACTGCTTCGTTGTACGGTGCTCAGTCGTGGAATGATAATCCCCTGATTGCTGGTGGGAGATTCTACGTGTAGCGCTGCATTGGCATTGGGACTGGCAATGCCAACACCCAGACTTTTGTTTTGAGCTAACACAAAAGTGTACGAAAGGAGTGTTACTACTCCCAGGATAAAGAGCTTTCTCATAGACAGATTGTTCAGGTAAGTAAGATGGGAGGATTCAGGATTAAAAGCAATTCAAACTTGAAAAAGTGGGGGATATTGAGTAATCGCTAAGACTTTTGATCTTTTTGCTCATATGCCTTCGCACAGATCGTAACTCAAATGCACACGAGTACCCTTACCGAAGCCGGAAGGTGTTGAGTGCGATGCACCCTTGCAGTGTTAGTGATGCGGGATGGTAGTGAGTGCAATACGCCCTTGTACTGCTGACGATGCGGGAAGGTATTGAGTGTGATGCACCCTTGTCCTGTTGGTGATGCGGAAAGCACTGAGTGCGATGTACCCTTGTCCTGTTGGTGATGCGGGAAAGCACTGAGTGCGATGTACCCTTGTCCTGTTGACAATGCGGGAAAGGCTTGAGTGTGATTCACCCTTGTCCTGTTGGTGATACGGGAAGGTAGTGAGTGTGATTCACCC
>Ga0075163_10008689_pt1 | contig 13345 bp, 11 predicted proteins | sample JI1023141ADNA_FD_71478 | JGI IMG/M metagenome (GOLD analysis project Ga0075163, IMG submission 71478) | Wastewater effluent complex algal communities from Wisconsin, to seasonally profile nutrient transformation and Carbon sequestration -... | ecosystem: Engineered > WWTP > Effluent > Algae...
GAAACTTTTTTATCAATGTACAAACCTTCTACTTGGTGAAACTGACAATGAGCACGTGCAGAAATAGCTTCATTGCGGTAAACGCGCCCCGGTGAAATGGTGCGAATAGGTGGCTGTGTGCCTTCCATGATATGTACTTGCACGGAAGAGGTTTGTGTTCGTAATACAATATCAGGATTTTCAGAAATGTAAAAGGTGTCTTGCATATCACGTGCAGGATGATCTGCAGGTGTATTTAAGGCTGTAAAATTATGCCAATCGTCTTCAATTTCCGGTCCTTCCGAAACGGTAAATCCAATCCGAGAAAAGATTTCTACAATCTGATTTCTAACGAGCGATAACGGGTGTCGTGAGCCAACAGCAATGTTTTCAGCAGGCAGTGTTAAATCAATCGTTGAATTCGCAGCATCATCCGATGATTCGAATTTTTCTTTCAGGTGGTTGATTTTATCTTGTGCTTTGTTTTGCAGTTCATTCAGTTTTTGCCCAACTTCTTTGCGCATTTCAGGTGCAACGGTTTTGAACTCTTCAAACAGCTCTTTTACTTTTCCTTTTTTGCTCAACAATTTAATACGAAACTCTTCCACATGCTCTTTGCTGCTTGCGGTAAAAGCTTCAATTTCAATTAATAATTCGTCAATACGATCTTTCATCTTTTCTTAAAATAGTGCACGAAGTTAAGGAATAATTGAAACACTCAAAATGCGAATGTCTTCGATGGGTCTTGCGCTTTTATCGGTTTTTTGTGCGGCAATTAAATCAACAATCTCCATGCCTTGATAAACTTCTCCGAAAACGGTATAGGTATTATCCAATGCAGGCGTTCCACCGATGGTAGTATATGCTTTAATTTGTTCCGCAGTGAATTTGTATAGTGCGACATTGGGAAATTCTTTTTCCACTTTAGCATCAAAAACATCGTTAATGTATTTCATGCTGTCTGATTTTTCTTCTTTTACATACCGTTTGTAATCATCCAAATAATGTTTGTTTTCAGCAAGATTAACAAAATAGGCGTAGAGTGTCCGTTTGGTGATTCTAACTGCTTGTGTTTTTAAAAGCGAGTCGGTATAGGTTTTTCCTTGAACAATATAAAACTGTGATCCGGAAGAAGCTTGAGTCGGATTATCCAAGTCGCTTTCTCTGGCAGCGGCAAGTGCACCTTTTTTATGAAAAACGGAGCGGTTAATTTCAGCCGGAATGGTATAACCCGGACCGCCTTCTCCCAGTACTTCTCCGGGAATAGCATTTTTTGAATTCGGATCGCCACCTTGAATCATGAATTTCTGAATTACACGGTGGAAAAGCAGACTGTCGAGGTAATGTGTTTTTACAAGTTTCAAGAAATTGTCGCGGTGAAGCGGTGTTTCGTTGTATAATTTTATCTTAATATCCCCGTAGGTTGTCTTAATCAGCACGTTGATATTCCCTTCGCCCATGTTTTTATGGGGAATAAAAGCCGTAAACATCAAAAAAAGCCCTAAAACAAATGAAAATCCTATGAAAAGTTTTTTGTTATTCATTTTAAATGTATTAAATTTGTTAATTGTAAAGATAATCAAGTCTTACATTCATCGTACCGAAATTTATCTTTTAAAGAAAAATATACACATGAAAACATTAGCTACCAAAATTTCAGCAGTTATAGCAGTAATCGCACTATTATCAGTAGTGTTTGTTTCCTCGTCTTGCAACAAGGATAAAACCTGCCATGGAAAAGTAACAGTAGTGGATACAAATGGAACCGCTATTTCGGGGGCAACAGTTCGTTTAGCTGCACCTTCTGTTAGTGGTGATGTTGTTTATGATGGGACTACAGATGGGTCTGGAATGGCTTCTTTTGATGTAAAACTTCCTGCAATTTTTGATGTTACTGCAACACATCCTGCTTATGCCGGTGAAGAAGGCGTTGGTGTTCTTCGCTTAGATGAGCCGGGAAAAGATGCTGAAGTAAAGGTAAGAATTCAATAAATTTAGGACTGTATTTCTACGGTTTTAAAATACTCTACAATCGCTTGTTTAATAATTTCTTGCTGTTGTGCCGGCTTTAATGGTGGCAGATTCTCTATTGTTTTCCAGTGTGGCCAGCCGTCTTTATCCAACCCTTCATATTCATAATAGCCATACGGTGAAAGTAATGTGCAGATAGCAATGTGCATCACGTCCAGCTTTTCGTTTTTGGAGAGCTTTATTTTCCCTTTTCCTAACTCCTGCAAGCCAATAATAAATAGTAACCCTTGTATATCGATGTCGTCACCAAACTGTTTTGCGATTTGTTTGAGTACGTTTTGGTATTCAAATTCTGTATCCATAGCACAAAGGTAAGTAATAAGATGAAAGGTCTGTAAAGAACAAATGCCAATCTGAGGAAAGGCAGATTGGCATTTGTAAAATCAAGATGTTGTATTATTGTTTAATGACTCGAATCGTTCGGGTTTGTTTGTTTCCGAATTGAATTTTAATCAAATACGTTCCCGCTTTCCACTGATCGGTGCAGATGAACGGTGGATTTTTTTCCGTTTGAATCAAGCGCCCTTCTATATCGTAAATTCTTACCTCTTCAATATCATTTTTGCTCGTGTTTTCGAGGGTAAAATTGTTGGATGTCGGGTTCGGATAGGCTTTTATGAATCGCGTTAAATCAAGCTCATCAACGCCAATTGGTTGGGTTAGAAATTCTATATACGTTAATGAATCTCCTGTGCTTGCTGTTAATGCTACCGGCCAGATAACAATTACATTGATATCGTAATGATACAAGGTTGGGGCAACTGTATACACGGGGTAAAGGGCAAATTTAACACTATCCGCAGGGGGAATGGTTGTGAGTCCGGTTGCAACGGAGTCGAGCGGCCAATAAAAAAAGCTGGAGGTATCTAGCACAGCGCCATGGAAGGTGATGTTATCGTTAAAGGTGGCAGCACCGCTGTTTACAACCCAAAAGAAAATGCTGTCTGTCGCTCCACCCGGGAGTGTGTCGTTGCTAATAACAACTGAATAAGGGCTAATGCCAATTGTTGCTTGGGCTTTTGACTGACTATGGGTCATTAAAAATGCCAAGAGGAGGAGCAAGAAATATCGTTTCATACTATAAGAGTATTAAGTTTCGGGATGTTTTCTAATCAAATGTATTTAAATATTTTGGCATATTAAATTAAATTTGTAATTTTCTTACGTATTCAAAATATACATATGAACATACTCAACGAAGTAATCGGGAATATGAATAAAGAGGAAACACGAAGTTTCAAGCTCTTTATCAATCGTACAGAAAAGGCAACAGAAAGAAAAGATGAGCTGTTGTTTGATTTTATCCGCAAGCAATACCCGGAGTATGACGAAGAAAAAATTCTGAAAAAGCTGTACGATACAGACGACAAAAATGCTTTGTATCGCTTGAAGAACAGATTGTTTGATGATATCGGCAAGACGTTAACATTACATTATTACGATGCCAATGAATACAATATCGTTTTAAATTATTTGTTTTTGTCACGTTTGTTTCAGAATAAAGGACAAGCCGCAACCGCCTATTATTACCTAAACAAAGCTTTCAGAAAAGCAAATGAAAATGAGCAACTGGACTGGCTGGATATTATTTATGGTGAATTTATAAAGCTTTCGCATGAAACATTGGAAATTAATCCGGAAGTATACATTCAAAAACGAAAGGACAATCGTTCGAAATTGAATAAAGTGCAAGAGATTGATGATATTTTGGCTGCATTGATTTACAGGATTAAAGTATCACAAAATTTTGCAAAACAAAGCACCGAAATTTTAAAGCTTCTTCAAAAAACAGTCAATGATTTTGCGAAAAGCAAAGACGTAAGGAACAGTCCGGTCTTACGATTTAAAATCTACCAGTCTGTTAGTCGTATTTTATTGCAGCAACAAGATTATAAATCACTTGAAAAGTATTTGTTGCAGACGTTTGATGAGTTTTCAAAGGAAAAATTATTTAATAAAAACAACCATGATACGAAACTTCAAATGCTCACGTATTTGATCAATTCGTTGTTTAAAAATAAAAAAATCGACCTTTCGTTGACCTATGTTGATAAGCTGAAATCGGCTATGGAGGAGTTTAACAAGCTGTTGTATGATAAATATTTGTTCTACTACTACAACTCGCTTGTAATTAATTATTCGGTAAAAAATATTGATAAAGCGATTGAGATTCTGCACGAAGCGAAGGACAATGCCAGCATTCAAAAACTTTCGATTTACAATGTGTTTGTGTATTTGAATTTGGCGGTGTTGAATTTCGACAAAAAGAATTTTAAGGAATCGTTAAAACATTTGGTGAAGCCGATGATGCAAGATGCTTTTAAACACTTGGATGAGGCCTGGCATTTGAAGCTGGCGGTATTTGAATTGATGATTCGATATGAATTGGGCGATTTTGATTATTTGGAGCATAAATCAGAACGTATTCGGAAGGAGTATGCCGTGCTATTGAAAAAAGAGGAGTATGTGCGTCAGAAAGAAATGGTGAAAGTAATTGAAAAGATGATGAATGCCGATGGTATAAAAAAGAACAAGCAACTGTTAAAAGAAATTAACGTGTTGCTTGATGGGGTAATGTTAAAGAGTAGCTCGGATACGGATATAATAAACTATAGCGATTGGTTGAAAACAAAAGCTAGTTAGCCATTTTAAAATCCAACACCACTTTGCTGCCATTATCTTCAAATGAAACTTTGTCGGCCAAGTTGCGCATTAAAAATACACCACGACCATTCGGGTTTTCAATGTTTTCAGGATTGGTTGGATCCGGCAAGTTATCATAATTAAATCCTTTTCCCTCATCTTTTACAATGAATGAAACATGATCAGGGAAGGATTTAAAGAAAATATCAATGTTTTTCTTTGGGTTTGCTTGATTCCCATGATAAATTGCATTGTTTACTGCTTCAGTAATCGCTACAAGTATGTTTCCGTAATAATCTTCGCTGATGTTGAACAAATCACACACATCTTCTACCATACGCTCAACAAGAATGATGTTCTCTGCTCTTGAAGCGATTCTGATTTTTTGATTTTCTGCAAGTACCATATTAGTTTCCAAAGTTGTTGAAGTATTGGTTTACTTTTGACTTAAAGAAAGGAGTTAAGGACGGTGGAACCGTTTTGAGTAATTCCGTTTCTTTTTGTTTCAGCATATTATACTCCAAAAATTCATTAGGGTTACTAAAATTTGCATTTTTTGATTCATTTGATTGTCTTTTTTCATCCATTTCTCGTTCTTTCTCCGCCTTTTCGCTTTCTAGCAAGCGAGTCAGGATTTCTTCTTGTCGCTTTAAAGTTTCGGGACTGATGAGTTTATTGACCAAATCCGTCTCCGTTTCTTCCATTTTCTCAATAATTTTGCTCATTCCTCCGGCTCCTTTTCCATCTTTATTGATTTGATCCGACATTTTTTGCAATTCTTGGCGTAAAGCGGCCTGTTGTGCAGCAAGTTGAGCCAATTCTTTGCTCATTCCTCCCATGCCCATTCCAGGTTTGTTTCCTGGTTTATTACCACCTTTTTCCATCCCATCTTTCAGCTTTTTAATTTGCTGATTGAGTTGTTCCTGCATTTTGCGCATACTGGCCATGGACGGTTTTTCTCCTTTTCCACCCGGTTTTTTACAGCTACCACTTCCCGGTTTGCTGTTTTTAGCATTCATCTGCATTTGTTTGAGTGCTTCATTGAGCATCAATGCCAGATTATTGATGGAGGTCATGGCGAATTGTTGACGACTTAATGCTTCTTGTTTATGATTTTTTCCATCATATGCAGGGGTTTGAGATTCGGTAATTTCTTCCGAAGCTTTGTCCATGTTCATATTGATTGCACTAATTTCTTTGTTCACAGCAGCAGCAATTTGCGGTACCCGTTTGCTAAGTGCCAACAACGTATCTTCAATCATCTTCGAATCATCCTTCAATTTCTTCTGCTTCTGATTGATTTTCACATATTGAGGATCGTTGGGTTTTGTTTTTGTCAATTGTCCCATCAATGCTTCTTGTCCAAATGACAGCTGAATAAGATTTTCTAATAAACCTCTCATTTTATCAATGTCTTCTTCCGCTTGTTGTTGTTCTTCTTGTTGCTGTGCTTTCTCCATCTGCTGGCTCATTTCTTCCATTTTTTGAGAAGCATCTTTTTGCGATTTGGCAGCATCTTTCTTTTTATTTTCATTCAGATTTTCGCTGCTTTTTTGCATGTCACTTTTTATTTCCTCCTGCTTTTTATCAGTGTTTTCAAGCTTTTTGGGTTCTTCCAATTCGTTGTTCTTTTTTTCAAGCTCTTTCAAATCCTTTTTCAGATCCTCAAACTTTTTATTTAAATCGTCTTGTTTTGCTTTTTGTTCTTTAGCATCCGCTTTTTTCTCTTCTGATTGTTTGGCAAGCTCTTCCTGCTTTTTTGCCAGATCATTTAGTTTATCAATGCTTTCTTGAAGTTTTTGTTCTACTTCTAATTGTTTGAAAATTTCGAGGTTACGATCTAATTCTTTTAATAAATCTTTGTTTTCCAACTTCATTTTATCCAAAGCTTCCTGCACTTTATCCTTATCCATTTTTTCTAAGAGTTTTTGCAACTCATCGTATTTCTCTTTCAGCTCAGGAGTCATTACCTTATCAAACAACTCTTCGAGTTGTTTTTGTTTTTCTAAAACCTCCTCGTTTTGTTGTTTGTATTCATTCTTTTGCTCATTATTCTGTTGGTTTTCATTTTTAACCGATTCGATTTTCTTTTGAAGATTTTTTTGTTTGTCGAGTAATTCTTTCAATTTCTTTTTTTCTTCCCAGGATAAATCTTTTTTCTCTGCAACCTTGCGTTGTAAGTCGGCAAGCTCTTTTTGCACCTCTTTTGCTTCACGGATGCTTTCTTCCAAATCTTCCTTAATCTTATTATTGTTTTTGTCGGTATTTTCTTCCAGCTCTTTTAATGTAGGAGCTTTAAAAATCATTTTATGGCTGCGCGCAGACTTACTGCCTGTTACACCATCGTTGTCCCAAACTTCAAAATAATATTCAATCTGGTCTCCCGGAGCAACTCCTAATTCTGTCATATCCCAATAGTGAAAAAACTGGTCTTGGGTAACCCCTTTGCTAAGTGCAATGGGAACACCATTCGTTGTCATCTTCTTGTAGTTGTCGGTTGCAGCAGAATCGTTATTTGTGATAAAACGATAGTTAAACGAAAGTTTGTTAAACCCATAATCATCTTTCACTTCACCACGGAAATAGATGCGTTTATTAGAGGTAGAATCCTTCTTTTCTGCTACGGTAATTTGGGGGTAAGCGTCCGGAATAACATTAATAGAATAGGTAACAGAATCTTTGCTTTTCAAATATTGATTTGCTGTGGTAACAGAATAATTTTTGTCGCGGAACAAACGTGTGGAATAACTAAAATTATTTTCACGGGCAGGAGCAACTGAAAAAGAGGTGTCGTTAAAATTTAACCGAATTTGTTCGGTGTTTTGAGTGTTGAAATTCCAGCTGAGTTTAGTTCCTGCAGGGATAACCAAGTCGCCAGTATTTTTAATTACTTCATCTTTTTTATTTAAATATTTCGGATACGACAATGCAATATCAAAACTTAATAAGATTGGGTTGGGCAGTGCAACCAACTCATATTCCTTTGATTTGAAGCCATCAGCAACGAGTTGAAAGGGGATGTTTTTTTGAACATTCTTAAAGAGGTATGTAAAATTGACAATGTTTTCTTTGTCCAACTTAAACTCATTTCCATCAATTTCAACAAATACATTTTTAGGAACTTCATCACCGGTGAGTTTTACTTTCAACTCATAATCTTGTTGCGTTACCGTTTTTAAATCAGCATTGGTAATCACAAATTGAAACGGAGCTTGTTTTTCAAAATATTCGGTATGTTTCACTAAGCGCTTTGTTCCATCAGTGATAATGCTGGGTGCCGCAAAGAGAATAACAGTAATCAGCAAAATAGGAATCAGCGCATATTTTAGATATTTTTTGTTTTCTGAAAAATCAACTGCAGAAGTAAACGGGATGGGCTTTAATTCCAGCGTTTTTTGATTGATGCTAGCTTCAATTAGTTGATAGTTATTCGTTGTTGGTGGTTGGTTTGTGTCTTGAAGCGATTGTAATTGCAATACATTCAACAGTTTATCTTGCACATTCGAAAAGTGTTTCCCAATGATTGCAGATGCTTCTTCGTGCGAAATAATTTTTCCGATCTTGTAAAGTTTAGAAACGGGAATGGCGATGTACTTCACTAAAATGAATAGTGACGCCAAAACAAAGGAATAAAACAGAACGGTTCTGACAGCAGAGTTAAAATGAGCAAAGTATTCAAGCGTTGTGGCAGACACAAAAAATAATAAAACCAAAGCCGTACTATAAATTACTCCGCGTAAGAGGAGATTTTTATAATACTTGCGGATGAATTCATCCAGCTTTTCAATTAAATTTTGATAGTTGCTTGACATGCGATTCTATAACGTTGTTTTCAGGACTTTGTTACAATCCAAAGATAATCAATTATTCCCCTTTTTTCAAGGTTGAAGAGGTTAAAAATCGTTAATCAAGTAAAAGCTTTTTCTTAAACCCCGAACAAGAAAATTATGCCCTATTGATTTCATTAGCTGGACCGTTTTCAGTCAAGGGGTTACGCCAACGAATGCAGTTAGTTTGAGTTTTTCAAATCCTTCTACTGCATAATTTGGCGTAAACAAAAAATGCTTTAACTTTGTTTCAGTTAGTGGATGCAATTTGAATGAATAATCCATAATTATAAAAAACAAAAAACTATGATCGCAAAAAAAGTAGAATCGGCTTTAAATCAGCAAATCGAGCTGGAAGCAGCATCTTCACAATATTATTTAGCAATGGCTTCTTGGGCTGAAACACAAGGTTTAGAAGGTGTTGCAGCCTTTTTATACACACATGCAGATGAGGAGCGCATGCACATGCTTAAATTGATAAAGTATGTAAACGAGCGTGGTGGACAAGCGTTGATTCCGGCATTAAAGGCACAACCACAAAAATTTAAATCAGTACAATTTGTATTTGAGGAAGTATTGAAGCACGAAGTATTGGTTTCAAATGAAATTAATAATTGTGTAGAAGTGTGTTTGAAAGAAAAGGATTATACAACACACAACTTCTTGCAATGGTATGTTTCCGAGCAAATTGAAGAAGAAGCATTGGCTCGCAAAATCCTAGATAAATTAAAATTTATTGGTGGAGATAAGAGTGGATTATATTTCTTCGATAGAGATTTGGGTAGTATTTCTGTTGCGGATACTGGGGCAGATAAGGGAAACGCATAAAATAAAAAAGCCTCGTTTGTCGACTTCGCTCGAAGCGAAAACGAGGCTTTTTTTAATTTTTTTCTATCGCCTCCCCAATCAACTTGCCCTCAATCAAAAATCCATCGTGTCCGTATGGAGAATCAATTTCCACAAATTTTGAATTCGTGATGTGTTGTGCCATTATTTTTTGTTCGGCAATCGGACAAAGGAAATCGCTGGAGATGCCGATGATGTTTGTTTTAAAGGAAATGCGCTTCAATACATCTTCGAGTGTACCTCTGTTGCGGGCGATGTTATGCGAATCCATGGCCTTTGTTAAAATCCAATAGCTGTAAGCATTGAAACGTTTTACCAATTTTTCACCTTGATAATTGATATAAGAGCTTGCTTTGAAATTGTCTAATTTATGTTCATTGTCCGTTTGTGTTTTCACAAAGGCATCGTAATTTCTATACGTGAGCATGCCGATTGCTCGCGCAGTTTTTAGTCCGGCTGCTCCTGCGGTCTGGTGATGCTCTTTCCATGTTAAATCCGTTTCAATGGCCAAGCGTTGCGCTGTATGAATGGCAATGCCCCATGCCGATTCCTGCGCACCAGTAGCCACCAGCACCATGTTTTCAAAAACAGTTGGTTCTGTCAAAGCCCATTCAATTGCTTGATAGCCTCCCATGGAGCCACCAATAATAGTATGTATTTTTTCTATTCCTAAATGTTTACGCAAGATGATATGGGCTTGCACCATATCACGAATCGTTACTTGTGGGAAGGAACTATAAAACGGTTTTTGTGTTTCAGGATTAATGCTTAATGGCCCGGATGAACCATAGCAGGAACCAATAATATTGGCACAAACGATAAAGTAGTGTGCAGGGTCGTATTTTTTTCCTACTCCAACAAGTGTGTCCCACCAATCTGCAACATCACTATTTGCAGTAAGTGCATGACAAAACCAAACCACATTACTTTTATCGGCATTGAGTTTTCCATAGGTATGGTAAACAACATCCAACGATTGTAAGGTTTGTCCGTTTTCCAGTTTTAACGGTTGACGATATGTAAAAAAGTGTTTATTCATAGACCTCACCCCCAGCCCCTTTGCTTGTTTAAGTAGAGGGGAGTGATTATCGTACAAAACTAATCAAAATATACATCAATTACTTACCTTTGAAATTCAAAATTAATTAGAATGAGAATAGAACTAAAACGATTGGATGATGCCTTTCACTTTGAAGCAATCAGTGAAACAGGAAATATAGCGCAAATGGATGCAGGAGAGAATATTGGAGGACATAATAAAGGTGTTCGACCGATGCAGATGTTATTGATGGGCTTGGGCGGTTGCAGTGCAATTGATATTGTGTTGATATTAAAAAAGCAGCGACAGGTGATTGAAGATTTTACGATTAGTATTGATGGCGAGCGTGAGCACGGGAAAGAGCCTTCGCTGTGGGAAACGATAGGGCTTCATTTTAAATTTAAGGGACAAATTGATAAAGAGAAAGCAGTGCGAGCGGTTCAATTGTCGATGGAAAAATATTGTTCGGTTTCAAAAACGTTGGAACTTGCGGGAGCCAAGATAACATACAAGGTCTCCGTGAATGAATAAGAATAGGAACGCAGATTTATTATGATTTTTATGATAAAAAATGATTAATAGGTTTGGGTTCCGGTGTTATTTAAAACAAAAACATAATATGAGTAAAAATTTTATGTTTTAAAAATCTTAACAAATCATAACCATAATAAATCTGCGTTCCCATATCAATGCCTATGAAAAAATTTGAAACAAACGCCATTCGTACACAATCGGAAAGAACTGAAAACAGAGAACATTCTGTTCCGTTGTATTTAACTTCGAGTTTTACATTTGAGGATGCGGAGCAGATGCGTGCAATGTTTGCAGATGAGTTGGAAGGAAATATTTACAGTCGGTTTTCCAATCCAAATTCCACAGAATTTGTAGAAAAGATGTGTTTGATGGAGGGCGCAGAGGCTGGTTATGCCACCGCTTCAGGGATGTCTGCTATTTTTGCAAGTTTTATGGCATTGTTAAAAAGTGGAGATCATATTTTATCTGCCAGTTCTATTTTTGGTTCTACACATACGGTGATTACAAAATTTTTACCGAAATGGGGCATTGAGCATACGTATGCGGATATCAATAAACCGGAGATTTGGGAAAAATTGATTCAAAAAAACACAAAAATGATTTTTGTGGAAACGCCTTCGAATCCTGGGTTAGATATTATTGATTTGGAATGGTTAGGAATATTGGCAAACAAGCACAACATTATTTTAAATGTAGACAATTGTTTTGCTACTCCATTTTTGCAACAGCCGATAAAATATGGAGCACATTTGGTAACACATTCAGCTACAAAATATATTGATGGACAAGGTAGAGTGTTGGGAGGAATTGTTGTCGGGAAAAAAGAATTGATTAAAGAGATTCATACATTTTGCAGAAGCACAGGTCCGGCATTATCCCCTTTTAATGCATGGACACTTTCAAAAAGTTTGGAAACATTGGCGATTCGCATGGAACGCCATTGCCAGAATGCCCATAAATTGGCGGGGTTATTAGAAAATCATCCAGAAGTAGAGCAAGTGCGTTATCCATTTTTATTATCCCATCCGCAGTTTGAAATTGCAAAAAAACAAATGAGTATGGGCGGTGGAATTGTTACGTTTGAAATTAAAGGAGGGATAGAAAGGGGAAGGCGATTTTTGGATGCATTACAAATGTGTTCGTTAACAGCAAATTTGGGGGATACCAGAACCATTGCAACACATCCAGCATCCACAACACATGCTAAATTATCGGAAGCAGAAAGAAAGGAAGTTGGCATCACACCCGGAATGGTGAGAATTTCTGTTGGATTAGAAAATATTATTGATATTGTTTCAGATATTGAGCAGGCACTAGAGGCTTCGCGTTGAAGCTGCGTTCCATTTTTATAATTTCAGCCCCATAAACAGAACGTCATCAATTTGTTCGTAACCACCTTTCCAGTTATTGAAATAGTTTTCAATAATCATTTCTTGTTTCGCAACAGGGAGTGTTTGAATTTCTTGTAGCACATTTTTTACGCTTGCAATTTTAATTTTTTTCCCGTCATCCCCTCCAAACTGGTCAGGGTATCCATCTGTGAATAAATACAATATGTCTCCTTTCGCGAGCTGAATATCCTTTGTTTCGTATTGTTGTGTATCGGTACTTTCTTTTTTTAGAAGAACGAGTTCTTTGTTTTTTGAAATAATTACCGGTCGTTTTGTAGATGCAATTCTTACAAAATGTGTTTTCAAATCAATTTCACAAATCACAACATCAACTCCGTCTTGAGTTTGATGGTGTTCTCCATCTGATTGTTTCAGTAGAATTTTGATTTCTTCATCTAGTGATGCAAGTGCAAATGCAGGTGAATTGATGCCCTTTCTTGAAATAATTTCTTTCAGCAATGTGCTTCCAATCATGCTCATAAATGCGCCAGGCACACCATGTCCGGTGGCATCAGCACAAACTACAATAAGTTTATCTCCATAACTTTTGAACCAATAAAAGTCGCCACTCACAATATCGCGAGGTTGAAAAAAGATAAAGGAATCGGGGAGATATTTTTGTAATGACTCTAATTCTGGAAGAATGGCGTCCTGTATTCGCTTCGCATATCGAATACTATCTGTAATATCTTTATTCTTTTTTTCAATTTCTTCTTTTTGGAAGATAACTTCTCTTGTTTTTTCGTTCAACGCTTTTTGCAATTCTAGCTCAAATTTTCGATGGTTCCGCTCTCTGATTTTAAGTACCAGATAAAAACCATAAATAACAATTGCAATGCATAGAATAATAAACCAAGCTTTTTTCCAAATTGGTGCGGCAATTTTTATTTTGATACTAAAAGGGGATTGATTGCAAACTCCATCGTTATTATATGCGCGAAGCAGGAAGGTGTATTCACCATCACTTAATTTTCCGTAACGAGCGAATGCATTGTTCGTTTTATCTGACCACTCAAGATCGTATCCTTCTAATTTGTATTGAAACAATACGTGAG
>Ga0075163_10008690_pt1 | contig 13345 bp, 10 predicted proteins | sample JI1023141ADNA_FD_71478 | JGI IMG/M metagenome (GOLD analysis project Ga0075163, IMG submission 71478) | Wastewater effluent complex algal communities from Wisconsin, to seasonally profile nutrient transformation and Carbon sequestration -... | ecosystem: Engineered > WWTP > Effluent > Algae...
GAAGTTGCGCGCGGTCAGGCCGGTCATCTTCCACACCGCCGTCTCCAGCGGGAACAGGTTGAGCTCGCGGCTGTAGTGCCCCAGCACGCGCGGGAACGTGCCCCACAGGCGCGGGTGCGGCATCTCGCCGATGGGGATGCCGTCCGATCCGATCATGGTGTCCTCGAAGGCCAGGATGCGCTGCACGTCGCCCTCGTCCATCATGAAGTAGATGGCGCTGCCGGGCTGCAAGCGGCGAGCGGCCTCGTCGCGGGCCACGCCCCACTCGGCGGCGATGTCGGACAGGTCGCGACCGGCGCATTCGGGGTGCGGCACGCTGGAGGCGATCAGCACCCGGCCGTCGATCAGGCCGCGGTCGGTGCGGATCATGGTCGAGCCCGCGGTGTACGGATAGCAATCGAGGTGGACGCACTGGTGCTGCATGGCCTGGCGCACATGCGCCAGCGTCACCTCGGATCGACCGAAGTTGTGCGGCATCTGCACCTTGTGGTGCGACAGCACGACCGGCACGTCCAGTTCGCGGCCGATGCGGAAGGCCTCGTCCATCGCGGCCATCATCTGGTCGCCCTCGTCGCGCAGGTGGGTGGTGAACACCGCCCCCGATCCGGTGAGCGGCCGGCCGAGCTCGATGATCTCCTCGGTGCTGGCCGCCGCGGCGGGCGGGTAGAAGGTGCCGGTGGACAGGCCCACCGCGCCGGCGTCGAGCGCCTCCTGCAGCAGGCCCCGCATGGTGGCGATCTCGTCGGCCGTGGCGCTGCGGTCCAGGTCGGACATGGCCGACACGCGCAGCGTGGAATGGCCCACCAGCGGCACCACGTTGACCGATGCGGGCGTGGTGCGCAGCGCCTGCAGGAAGGCCGCGAAGGTCTCGAACGGCGCGCGCGCACCGGCATCCAGCAGGTTGAGCGGCGGCGGCAGGGGCCCGCCGGCCCGCAGGGGCGCCAGGCTGATGCCGCAGTTGCCGGTGACCACCGTGGTGACGCCCTGCGAAACCTTGAACACCAGCTCGGGCGAGCCCAGCAGGGCCTGGTCGTCGTGGGTGTGGCAGTCGATGAAGCCGGGCGCGACGATGCGATCGGTGGCATCCAGGGTCTGGCGCGCCGCCTGGCCCTTCAGGTCGCCGATGGCGACGATGCGGCCATCGCGGATGCCCAGGTCGGCATCGAAGCGCGGCGCCTTGGTGCCGTCGATGACGGTGCCGCCGGTGATCAGCAGGTCGTAGCCGGGGGATGTGTGGCTCATGGAGGTCTCCGCATCGAGGCGCCCGCGCGCAGCGGCCCGGGCATGGACAGCCCGAGCATCGCACAGGCACGCGGCAATTCCCGGCCCCACCCGCGGTCCCGAAGCCGGTGTGCGTTCCGATACCACCAGCAACATGGCTGTCACAAAGACAGGGCAGACTCGCGGCTTCGTTGCCGAACCCAGGAGTCAAGCCCATGACCGATGTCGCGGCCAACAGTGCCCCTCCCCTCGCCGAAGTCGCGCCCATCGCGCAGCTGGTCGGCGAGGTCTACCAGACCGCCACGCCCGCCGAGCGCGGCCCCCTGCTCGAAGCCCTGATGCGCCCGCTCAGCCTGCTGTGCCTGGCGGCCGTGAGCGGGGGCGTGTTCACCGCCATCCGCCTGCGCGGCGGCTGGGACACGCTGCAGGTGCGCATGGAGGACACCTTGAACATCCGTCCACCGGACGTGACCGCGCTGGCCGACATGGTGCAGCAGGTGGACGCCGACGCCATCGACGGCCTGGCGCGCTGGCTGCTGAGCAGCCCGGCCCTGGCCACGACCGCCGCCGCGGTGCTGCTGCTGCGCGCGCTGCGGGCCAGGCGGACGCGGCCCGACTGATTCAGTCCCGCTCGCGCCCCCACACCGCCACGAAGGCCTTGAACTTCACCCACGGCGACAGGCGCTCTTCCGACAACGCATCCAGGAAATCCGACAGCCGCTTGCTCTTGGCCATGGTGTAGACCGTCAGCACGGTGGTCACCGCGAACACGATGCCGAACAGCACCAGGCGCCGCGTCATCGGCGCGTCGGCCTCGGCCAGCAGGTTCATGCCCAGGAAGCCGGTGGTCACCGTGCCGATCAGCCCGAAGATCGTCACCACTGTCAGGCGCACGACCGTGTTGGCCTGGCGGCGCAGGCTGTCCGCGTCGAGGTAGGAGCTCATGTCGGCGATGCGCTCCTTCACCTCCTTGTACAGCGCGTCGGTCTGCAGGTGATCGGCGGTCAGGCGAAACAGCGCGCGCGCCTGGGCCTGCTCGGCGATCTCGTGGAACCAGTAGCGGTGCGTGAAGCGCAGGAAGCTCTCGAAGCTGTGGCGGATGCTGCGCTTGAAGCGCTTGACGCTGCCTGCGTTGCGCACGTTCAGGCGCTTGAGCGCCTCGACCAGCCGATCGCTGAACATCAGCAGCGAGGCCTTCTGGAAGTGCGCAATCAGGAACAGCAGGAAGTGCTGGTGCCTGAACTGGGCCAGCACGCCGCGCTCGGCGCAGCAGAAGAAGTGCGAATCGGCCCGGCCGACCACCACCATCGCGTGGCCGCAGCACAGGTAGCGGGTGTCCGGCGCCTGCCCACCCGGCGACCAGAAGCGGTCGTAGCAGTAGCGCGCCTCGAAGTCGGCCAGGTGCTGCTCGGCATAGGGCAGCTGGCCCTCGCTGCCCGGCCCGGTGACCAGCCCCAGGCGCACGAAATCGCTGCGCGAGAGCCGGCGCGGATCGTCGAGCGCCAGCCAGGCCATGGTCGGCATGCGGTGGTATTCGACCTGGCGGTAGTACAGCTCGCCGCTGCGGCCCGAATGGTCGGCCACCAGCGGCTCGAGCATCCAGGCCCAGTGCGCGGCGATGCGCGGCGCGCGGTGCTCGGCCACGTGGGCCAGGAAGGCCTCGCGGTGGTGCGCGTCCGAGCTGGCCAGCACCGTGCCGTCGGCGCCCAGCCAGTCGACCGCGGCCATGCAGTGCATCGGCTCGCCGCGCTCGTCCCAGCCCGGCGGATAGCCGCGGCCGAAACGGTAGAGCAGGTCCTGCACCGCGGGCAAGGCCAGGTCGTGGCCTTCGATCTCGACGTTGAGCAGCACCACGTCCACGTCGAAGAAGAAGTACAGGTCGACATGCACCACCCGCAGCGTGATCGGCTCTTCGCCGGTGCGGGCGGTGAGGCGCACCGAGGCCACGTCGCGGCGGCGAAACACGCGCATCGGCGCGCCGTCGTCGGCGTCATCGTCTTCGGCGTCATTGCCTTCGGCATTGCCCTGCCCGTTGCCACGGGCGGCACGCCCCTCGCCGAACAGGAAGTGCTGCACGTAGGGCAGGAAGGTCACGAACTCGTGATAGTGCCGCTCGTGGAACCTGGCCGGATCGCCGGTGTATTCGTCCACCTGCTCGCGCCAGGGCGAGGCATCGCCGCCGGCGCGCAACACCTGCCACGGTGGCTGGCCGGACGCCCCGGGCCGGGCCAGCACGCGCAGCGGCCACAGCAGCACCTGGCGCAGGTGGCGGACGATGGGGCCCGTGTCGGCGCCAGGCTGGGGCGAATCGCTCATCCGCGCACCCTAGGGGCTTCGCGCGCTCTTGTCGACGGCAAGTTCCCGGGGGTGACCGCGCCAGGCGCCGCGGCCTGGCTCAGCTGCGCAGGTGGCAGGCCACCTCGTGCCCCTGGCCCACCATCTTGAGCGCCGGCGACTGCACGTCGCACAGCCCCTTCTGCGCGATCGGGCAGCGGGTGTGGAAGTGGCAGCCAGGCGGCGGGCGGATGGGGCTGGGCACGTCGCCCTGCAGCATGATGCGCTTGCGCTTGACCTTGGGGTCCGGGATGGGCACGGCCGACAGCAGCGCCTCGGTGTAGGGGTGGCGCGGCTCGGTGTACAGCGCGTTGGCCGGCGCGATCTCGACGATGCGGCCCAGGTACATCACCGCCACGCGCTTGCTGATGTGCTCGACCACCGACAGGTCGTGCGCGATGAAGATGTAGGTGAGGTCGAACTTGGCCTGCAGGTCCTCGAGCAGGTTGATCACCTGCGCCTGGATCGACACGTCCAGCGCCGACACCGCCTCGTCGCAGACGATGAGCTTGGGGCTCACTGCCAGCGCGCGCGCAATGCCCACGCGCTGGCGCTGGCCGCCCGAGAACTCGTGCGGATAGCGCTGCATGTGGTCGGCGCGCAGGCCCACCGTCTCGAGCAGGTCGACGATGCGGTCGCGGTATTCGGCCGGCGTGCTGGTGAGCTTGTGGATCGTCAGCGCCTCGCCGATGATCGCCGCCACCGTCATGCGCGGGTTGAGCGACGCGTACGGATCCTGGAAGATGATCTGCATGTGCCGCGCCATGCCGCGCAGCGCGTGCCGATCCATCGCCGTGACGTCCTGGCCCTCGAAGCTGACCTTGCCCGAGGTGGGCTCGATCAGCCGCAGGATGCAGCGGCCGGTGGTGCTCTTGCCGCAGCCCGATTCGCCCACCACGCCCAGGGTCTCGCCGGCGTTGAGCTCGAAGCTCACGCCGTCGACGGCATGCACCTTGTCGAGCACGCGCCCGAGGATGCCGCCCTTGATCGGGAAGTGCTTGACGAGGTTCTCGACCTTCAGCAGGGGCGTCGCGGTCATGGGGTTTGCAGGCGCTGCGCTCATGCCGCGATGTCCAGGATGCAGGCCACCTTGTGGCCGGGCGCCACCTGGCGCAACTCGGGCGTGGCCGCGGTGCAGGCCGCGATCGCGTGCTTGCAGCGGGGCGCGAAGCGGCAGCCCTCGCCGGGCGAGATCAGCTTGGGCACGGTGCCGGCGATGGTCTCGAGCCGCACCTTGTGGATGGCGGCGGTGTCGATGCGAGGGATCGAGCGGATCAGGCCCTGGGTGTAGGGGTGGCGCGGGTTGCCGAACAGCTCGCCGACCGGCGCCTCCTCGACCACCTTGCCGGCATACATGACGACCACGCGCTGGGCCACCTCGGCCACCACGCCCATGGCGTGGGTGATCAGCATGATGGCCATGCCGAACTCGCTCTTCAGCTCGGCCATCAGGTCGAGGATCTGTGCCTGGATGGTGACGTCGAGCGCGGTGGTGGGCTCGTCGGCGATCAGCAGCTTGGGGCCGCAGGACAGCGCCATGGCGATCATCACGCGCTGTCGCATGCCGCCCGAGAACTGGTGCGGGTAGTCGTTGACGCGGCGTTCGGGCGTGGGGATCTTGACCCGCTTCATCATCTCGATGGCGCGGTCGGTGGCTTCCTTCTTGGAGATGCCCTCGTGCAGGCGCAGCGCCTCGCCGATCTGCTCGCCGACGGTGTAGACCGGGTTCAGCGAGGTCATCGGCTCCTGGAAGACGATGGCGATCTCCTTCATGCGCAGCTTGCGCATCTCCTCGTCGCTGGCGGTGATGAGGTCCTTGCCGCGCCACAGGATCTTGCCGCCGGCGAACTTGCCCGGTGGCATGGCGATCAGGCGCATCACGCTCATTGCCGTGACCGACTTGCCGCAGCCCGACTCGCCCACCACGCACAGCGTCTCGCCGGCGTCGACCGACATGTCCACGCCGTCGACCGCATGCAGCCAGCCGTCGTCGGTCTTGAAATGGGTCTTCAGCCCCTGGATCTCTAACAGCGCCATGGGCTTCTTTTCAAAGGACCTTGCGAGGATCGAGCGCGTCGCGCAGCCCGTCGCCGACGAAGTTGATGGTCAGCACGGCCAGGAAGATGGCGGCACCCGGGAACAGCGCCCAGTGCGTGGCGATGTCCATGTGGTCCTTGCTGTCGAAGAGGATGCGGCCCCAGGTGGGGATGTCGGGCGGGAAGCCCAGGCCCAGGAACGACAGCGTGCTCTCGGCGATGATGGCCGCCGCCACGTCGATGGTGCCGGCCACGATCACCGGGCCCAGCGCGTTGGGCAGGATGTGGCGCCACACCTGGCGCGTGGTGGTGGCGCCCAGCGCGCGCGCGGCCTCGACAAACTCTTTCTCGCGCAGGCTGAAGAACTGCGCGCGCACCAGCCGCGCCACCGGCATCCAGCGGAAGCCGCCGATCACCAGCACGATCATGATGAAGACACCCACCTCGGGCCCGAACGCGGCCTTGAGCGTGTCGCGGAACAGGTAGATCAGCAGCAGAAGCGGCAGTTGCGGCAGCGACAGGAACAGGTCGGTCAGCCACATCAGCGCGGCGTCGACGCTGCCGCGCGACATGCCGGCCAGCGCGCCGATGGTGACGCCCACCACGATGGCCATGGCCATGGCCGCCAGGCCCACGGCCAGCGAGATGCGGCCACCGTAGAGCATGCGCGCCAGCAGGTCCTGGCCCAGGTCGTCGGTGCCCATCGGGTGCGCCATCGACGGGCCCTGCAGCGTGGCCTTGAAGTCGATGTCGTTGATGGCCACCGTCCAGAAGAAGGGGCCCAGGTACACCGCCAGCACCATCAGCAGCAGCACCATCAGGCTGGCCATGGCCATGCGGTGGCGCTTGAAGCGCCGCCAGGCCTCGGCCGATGGCGAGACATGGCGCGCGCTGGCCAGGCCGTCAGCGGAAGGAGATGCGGGGATCGAGCCAGCCATAGAGCAGGTCAGCAATCAGGTTGAAGAGGATCACGAGACAGGAGAACACGAAAGTCACCGCCATGATCACCGGTGTGTCGTTGCGCAGGATGGCGTCGATCAGCAGCGAGCCGATGCCCGGCACGCGGAAGATCTGCTCGGTGACGATGGCGCCGCCGAACACCTGCGGCATGGTCAGTGCCACCAGCGTGACCACCGGGATCAGCGCGTTGCGCACGATGTGCTTCATGACCACCACGCGCTCGGACAGGCCCTTGCTGCGGGCGGTGGTGACGTGGTCCAGCCGCACCACGTCGAGCATGGACGAGCGCACGTAGCGCGTCCAGCTGGCACCCTGGAACAGGCCCAGCACCGCCACCGGCATGATCGACTGCCTGATCTGCTCGCCCCACCAGGCCCAGCCGGTGGACGTGAGATCGGCCCGGTAGACGAAGGGCAGCCAGTCGAGCTTGATCGAGAACACCAGGATCAGCAGGATGCCGGTGAAGAAGGTGGGCAGCGAGAAGCCCACGAAGGCCAGCGAACTGGCGATGCGGTCGAACCACGAATAGGGCCTGACCGCCGAATAGACACCCACCGGCAGCGCGATGCACAGCGCCAGCAACTGCGACGCGCCGATGACCGCCAGCGTGGTGGGCACGCGCTGCAGGATCAGCGTGTCCACATCGACCCGGCTGATGAACGAGAAACCCCAGTCGCCATGCAGCATGGCCAGCAGCCAGTGGAAGTAGCGCTGCCACACCGGGTCGTCCAGGCCGAACTTGGCGCGCAAGGCTGCCTTCACCTCGGCCGGCACGTTGGGGTTGAGCGCCAGCTCGGCGAACGGGTCGCCGGGCGCCAGCGCCAGCACGGTGAACAGCACCACGCTGATGCCCAGCAGGCTGGGCAGGGCGATCAGCAGGCGCCGCAGCAGGTAGGGACCCATGGGATCAGGCCTCCCGATACCAGTCGGCCAGCATCGACAGCTCGGTGTCCCAGCCCGACAGCGGCGCCACCAGGTTGCGCGCCACGGCATCGACCTTCGGCCGGTAGACGACCGGGATCACATGCACGTCCGAACACACCAGGTCGTTCATCCGGATGAACAACGCGGCGCGCTTGACCGGGTCGAGCTCGACCTCGGCAGCGCGGAAGGCAGCGTCGTAATCGTCGTTCGTCCAGCGGCCGTTGTTCATGCCCAGCCACTTGTTGGCCTTGCTCGCGGCCTCCCACGAAACGAACTGCTGCATGAAGCGGCCCGGATCGGGTGTGCGCGTGAAGGCGTACATCTGGATATCGGCCCAGAACTTGTTCATCGTGTCGGGGTTGCCCACGTCCGACGCGAAGAACACCGACGCGACCACCGACTTGAGCTCGACGTCGATGCCGGCCTTGCCGCAGCTCTGCTTGACGATTTGCTGCACCTTCTGCCGCACCGCATTGATCGAGCTCTGGTAGACGAAGCGCAGCTTGCGGCCGTCCTTCTCGCGGATGCCGTCGGCACCCCGCTTCCAGCCCGCCGCGTCGAGCAGGGCGTTGGCCTTGTCGACGCTGGCCTCGAGCGACCCGTTGGGGCTGTTGAAGCGCGCCGGGTTGTTCAGCACGTTGGCCGTGGCCACCCCGCCGCGTCCATAGACGTACTGCTGGATCGCACGGCGGTCGGTCAGCTGCAGCAGCGCCTGGCGCACCGCCTTGTCGCGCAGGATGGGGTGGCGAGATTTCGGGTGGGCGCGCTCGCCGTCGGTCTCCACCCACGGATCGGCCACGGCCAGGCGGATGTACTCGGTGTCGCCGCCCGGGGTGAACACCACGCGCCCCTTGCCGCCGGACTCCATGCGCTTGAGCACCTCGTCCTCGACCAGCAGGTTCCAGGCAAAGTCGTATTCGCCGGTCTGCAGCACGGTGCGCGCGGCCGAGATGGCGTCGCCGCCGCCCTTGAGCTCGAAGCTGTCGAAGTGCGGTCGGTTCGGCCCGTGGTAATTCGGGTTGAGCTCGCCCCGCACCAGGTCGCCGGGCTTGAACTCGACGAAGCGGTACGGGCCGGTGCCCACGGGCTTCAGGTTGTTGGGGGCCTCGCGCGCCTTGGCCCCGCGGTAGGCATCGAACAGGTGCTTGGGCAGCAGCTGCACGTTGCCGTGCTGCGGCCAGTTGGGCATGGGCTTCTCGAAGACCGTGCGCACGGTGAGCGCATCGATCTTCTCGACGGCCTTGACGTTGTCGTACTGGCCCACCGTCCAGGCGGCCGCCGCCGGGTCGGTGGCGTACTGCCAGTTGAAGACCACGTCGTCGGCACCGAAGGGCTTGCCATCGTGCCACTGCACCCCGGGGCGCAACTTCCAGATCACCGACTTGCCGTCGGCCGCCAGCCCGCCGTTGGCCCGGCTGGGCACCTCGGCAGCCAGCACCGCCCGCGGTTCACCATCGGCATCGAAGCGGATCAGGGGCTCGAGAAACGGACGCGAGCCCTCCTGGTCCTTGGAGCCGCTGGCGAAATGCGGATTGAGCAGGGTCGGCCCCTGCCAGAACAGCAGCCGCAACAAGCCGCCACCGCCGCGCCGCGTCGGCTTGTAGGCCGGCGCCGACTGCGCCGATGCCACCCCGGCGTGCGAGAGCAGCCCGGCGGCCATCGGCGCGGTCAGGCCCAGGCCCACCAGGCGATCGATGAACTGCCGGCGCGACATTGCTCCGGCGCCCACCGCCGAGATGGCGGCGCGCAGTTCGCGTTCGTTCATGCGCGGCTGACGTTCGGCCGGATCAGGCTTCGCGGTACCAGTTGTGCAGCGTGGACATGGCCAGGTCCCAGCCCGACAGCACCAGGGTCAGCTTGTTGACGGCACCGTACACGCGCGGACGGCTGGCGATCGGGATGATCACGTTGTCCTTGATGGGCAGGTCGTTCATGCGCATGAACAGCGCGGCGCGCTTGACCGGGTCGAGTTCGGACTCGGCCTGCACGTAGGTCTTCTCGTACTCGTCGCTGGTCCAGCGGGTGATGTTGCGACCGGACCACTTGTTGGCCTTTTGCGAGACCTCGCGCGTCAGGTACTGGTCCATGAAGCGCTCGGGATCGGGCTGCGTCATGGTGGTGGTGTACATCTGCATGTCGCACCAGAACTTGCCGTAGGTGTCGGGGTTGCCCACGTCGGACGAGAAGAACACCGAGGCCTGCACGTTCTTCAGCTCGAGCTCGATGCCGGCCTTCTGGCAGCCCTGCTTGATGACCGCCTGCTCCTTCTGGCGCAGCGAATTGACGGAGGTCTGGTAGACGAACTTGAGCTTCTTGCCGCCCTTCTCGCGGATGCCGTCGCCGCCCTTCTTCCAGCCCGCGGCCTCGAGGATCTGGTTGGCCTTGTCGACGTTGAACTCGTACTTGGTGTTGGGCGAGCGGAACTTGCGCGGCTCGTTGATGAAGTTGCTGGTGGCGAAGCCGGTGCGGCCGTAGATGTTGTCCTGGATGCCCTTGCGGTCGACCAGGTAGGACATGGCCTCGCGCACCGCCGGGTCGCTGAACGCGAAGTGCTTGGACTTGACGCTGCCGCGCTCGCCGTCGACCTCGTTCCAGGGGTCGGTGATGTTGAGCTGGATGAACTCGATGTCGCCGCTGGAGACGATCACCGCGCGGCCCTTGCCGCCGTTTTCCATGCGCTTGAGGATCTCGTCCTCGACGGCCATGTTCCACGCAAAGTCGAACTCGCCCGTCTGCAGCACCGCGCGCGCGGCCGAGGTGGCATCGCCGCCACCCTTGACCTCGATCGCGTCGAAGTGCGGCTTGTTGGCCTGGTGGTAGTTGTTGTTGATCTCGCCACGGATCATGTCGCCCGGCTTGAAGTCGACGATCTTGTACGGCCCGGTGCCGACCGGCTTCAGGTTGGCCGGTGCCTCGCGCGACTTGGCGCCGATGTATGGGCCGAACACGTGCTTGGGCAGGATCATGCCCTCGGCCGCCACGAAAGGCTGGGCCCAGAACGGCGTGGCCTTGGGGTAGGTGACCTTGATGGTGAACTGGTCGACCTTGGTGACGACCACGTCCTTGTAGACGCCGGTGGTGACCGCCGCGGTGGCCGGGTCCTTGGCGTATTCCCACGTGAACACGCAGTCGTCGGCGGTGAACGGCTGGCCGTCGTGCCAGGTGACGCCGCGCTTCAACTTCCAGGTGACCGACTTGCCGTCGGCCGACAGGCCGCCGTTCTCGCGCGAAGGCACTTCGGCGGCGAGGATGGGGATCAGGTTGCCGTCGTTGTCCCAGCTGGCCAGGGGCTCGTAGAAGATGCGCGAGCCGTCCTGGTCCTTGGTGCCGTTGGCAAAGTGCGGCTGCAGCAGCGTGGCGCCTTGCCAGTACAGGATCTTGAGGGTGCCGCCGCCACCGCGCTTGGTGGGCTTGTAGTTGAACGCGGGCTGGGCCTGGGCCACCCCGGCGTGCATCAACATCATCGAGGCCATCGGGGCGCTCAGGCCCAGCGAGACCATGCGGCCGATGAAGCTGCGACGCGGCAGCTTGCCCTCACGGACTTCCTCGATCAATTGACGCAGATCTTGTTCTTGCATGGCGTTGGACTCCACGAATCGGATTGGTAACAGGGCAGGATGCTATTCCCAGGCTTGGTGCGCAGGCATCCGGGTCCACCCGAGCATAACCCTGTCGGATACTCGGTCCATGAACAACGATGTGCTGATCGTGCATGGTCCTGAGCTTCCGCAAAGGCCGCTGGTGCTGGACTCTCCCCACTCGGGTTTCAGGATGCCGAGCGACTTTCGTGCCATGGTCGACGCGACCGCATTGCGCGACGGCGAGGACTGCTTCATCGACGAGCTCTATCGCCCGGCCGCGGCTAAGGGAATTCCCTTGCTGGCGGCGCAGTTCCCGCGCACCTACCTCGACCCCAACCGCCACGCCGGCGACATCGACCTGGACCTGATCGACGGCGGCGCCTGGCCCGACGAGCACGTACCCAGCGGCAAGGCGCGCATCGGCAAGGCCCTGCTGTGGCGCACGCTGGACGACGGCCGGCCGATCTACGACCGCCGGCTGAGCGTGGCCGAGGTGCGCGAGCGCATCGCCGGCTACCACCGGCCGTACCACGCCGCCCTGCAATTGCTGCTGGACCGGGCCCATGCCCGATTCGGCGTGGTGTATCACATCAACTGCCATTCGATGAACGCGGTGAGCGGGGCCATGGGCGAGGGCGGTGCCGGCAAGGCACGCGCCGATATGGTGCTGGGCGACCGCGATGGCACCACCTGCGACCCGGCATTCACCGAATTCGTGCGCGCCACGCTGGCCGGCTTCGGCTACGACGTGAAGGTCAACGACCCGTTCAAGGGCGTCGAACTGGTGCGGGCCTACAGCAACCCAGCCGCCGGCCGCCACAGCCTGCAGCTGGAGGTGAACAAGCGCCTGTACATGGAGGGCAACAACGGCCCGAAGCATGCGGGGTTCGATTCGCTGCAGGCCCACCTGATGGCCCTGCTGGACGGCATCGGCCAGCGCTTCCGCGCGGAGGCCGCGCGTGGCTGAGTCCCTGCCCCCCGTCGAGTTGCTGCCGCCCGACATCTCGCCCTGGCGCGACGGCGGCACCGGTGTCGACTTCGTCCACGTGCTCGACTCGGGCCAGCCCGGCCCGAACGTGATGGTGCAGGCCTTGACGCATGGCAACGAGCTGTGCGGCGCGCTGGCGCTGGGCTGGCTGCTGCAACAGGTCTCGCAACAAGGCGTGCGGCCGCTGCGCGGCAAGCTCACCCTGGCCTTTGCCAACGTGGAGGCGTTCGCGCGCTTCGACGTGGCCGACCCGCACCGCGCGCGCTACGTCGACGAGGACATCAACCGGGTCTGGGGCGACGACGTGCTGTTCGGCCCGCGCGACTCGGCCGAGCTGCGGCGGGCGCGCGCGCTGCAACCCTTCGTCGACGCAGCCGACCTGCTCCTGGACATCCACTCGATGGGCGAGCCCTGCCGACCCATCATGGTGTGCGGCCAGGCCGACAAGAACGCGCGCTATGCGCTCGAACTGGGTGTGCCGGCCGACCTGCTGCTCGACACCGGCCACCCGGCCGGCCTGCGCATGGTGGAGCGTGGCGGTTTCGGCGATGCGGCCAGCCCGAAGCGTGCTCTGCTGATCGAGTGCGGCCAGCACTGGGAGCGCGCCTCGGAGGACGTGGCGGTGGACACGATGCTGCGCTTCCTGGCGCTCAGCGGCGTGGTGGACCGCGACTGGGCGCTGTCGCGCACCCGCCTGGCGTCGCCGCCCGAGCAGCGCGTGGTGCGGGTCACCGAGCCGGTGGTCGCGCGCTCGACCGACTTCCACTTCCTGGTGCCGATGGTGGGCCTGAGCGTCGTCGAGCGCGCCGGCACGCCCATTGCGCGCGATGGCGACCACACCTGGCTGGCGCCGTACGACGACACCGTGCTGGTGATGCCCGGCCTGTCGCACCTGAAGGCCGGCAACACGATGGTGCGGCTGGGCCGCTACGTGCCGGCCGACTCGCTCTGAGGCGGACCGCGCAGGTCCGTTGCCGACACCTGGCACCGATCCTGCATTCGGTCCCGTAAAGAGCATCGGCACGTCGCCGGCGCCACCCCGGAGACCACCCATGCATCGCCGCCGCCTGGCCCTGTCCGCCATCGCCCTGATCGGCCTCGCCGCCCAGTTCGCCCTCGCGCCCAGCGCGCACGCGCAGGCCGCGCTGGACGAGGTGATGGCCCGCAAGCAGATCAACATCGCCATCCCCACCGACTTCCCGCCCTACGGCTTCGTCGGCACCGACCTGAAGCCCCAGGGCCTGGACATCGACATGGCCAACTACATCGGCGCCAAGCTGGGCGTGAAGGTGGAACTGGTG
>Ga0075163_10008691_pt1 | contig 13344 bp, 9 predicted proteins | sample JI1023141ADNA_FD_71478 | JGI IMG/M metagenome (GOLD analysis project Ga0075163, IMG submission 71478) | Wastewater effluent complex algal communities from Wisconsin, to seasonally profile nutrient transformation and Carbon sequestration -... | ecosystem: Engineered > WWTP > Effluent > Algae...
GAAATTCCCATGATAGTTTGATACTTAAAGAAATGAATTTCGAAACATTTTTTAGCCAATTGCTTCTTCTCATCTTCTGATAAGAATCGTTCAACATCATTGATATAATAATTCTGCGTGGTTGCAAACAAGATATCACCATAAGTAAGAGTTAATCCTTCTTTAACTAATAGATCTATTAGAGATGCAATAGTTACTTTATCATACCTATATTGGCGATTACTAACTAGTGTTAGGAAATCTGCTATTGTTGGTTTAGCACCAAAATGCTTGAACATATAAGTAATACCTTCGAAATTCTTCTGGTTAAATGCTTCCTGTAATAGTTGATGATCTGTATGATAATAGGTTTGTACTAACTTTGCATAAATCTTTTGCTCATCGGGTTCCTTCCCAGTAACTTTTAATCCAAGTTCCCCTGCAATAAACAATATGTCAAGGATCCTACTAGAGTTAACTGTCTTTACAATCTTAGAACAAATCTTGTCCAAATCCAATCGTTCCTTAAGATTTTTCAAAAGACCAACTAACTTCTCTCTTATAAAATAATAACTACCAGATGCATTCTTGTGTGTCAAAAACGTAATTACGTGGTCAACTTTGAATGGATAATTGATCCACTCCGGTTTGTCATAGATTTGAATATTTATACCGTGAACAGCTGTACAAAAAACATGTTCGAAGATAAACTCAATTTGGTCAGCTGTTGGTGATATAGTCATAAGAAAAAGATCAGCCAAAAAGCTAATGCTATGGATCTTACCATTTTTGTGATGTGTTAAGATTTCCTTAAAGAATTCATTCGTACATGTATCATTATCCTTACCAGTTGTGGCTTTATTAATATCCTTGACTGCTCTTAGGATACTTCCTGTATCGCAATAATAACCACCCCAACTGTTTGTTTGTACATTCACACAATGATTGTCTATGATAGCTTTCTCAGCTGCCAACATTACTATTTTAACCTTGAATGCTTTTTCCTTAATGATCAAAGAAACATCAATTTTCATTTTAGATAAACACCCTCCTTCGTATGTGCCTTTATAGTAACAAAGTTCTTTATATTTAGTCAGTATGTTAAAGTAGATGAAAGAAGAAAACTAGGAGTTTGTTGAAACAGATAGTAGGTGCCAGCTTACGTTCCTAAACTGATTCGCTGAGTTCGCTGGATTCGCTGATTCGCTGGATTCGCTGAGTTCGTGAGGTTCGTGAGCTTCCTGGATCGGTGACGATATTTTAGCTTGACGACGCGCTAATGAATGTTGTGGGCAACAACAGTATTTCTCGATGTCATGATCCTCGTGACTACGACACAAGGCCTTATTGAAGACATCACATGCGATAAAAGCAGCACGTTTTCGGTTCTTCATAAAGTTGAAGAGCACAGTACAGCGAAACTCTTCTTCGAGGAAGAGGAGTTTCTGGTCAATAGGAAGATTATCCCACGCTTCACGAGTTTCTTGAAAAATACGGCGCACGCTCTCCAATGTATCCCCCTTCTGTATGATAAAAGCATTTCCCTTTTGCTTTCTGATTTGTTTTCGATAAGCTCTCATCCAAGCCCCCGATCTCCACATCTTGCCGCTTTCTTTGTACAGATTCAGTGGATGACGTTTATGGTCTTTAAGTTCTTGGTATTCTTCTTCGAACTCCACACGCAAAACCACATCCAGAGCTGACAGATCATACAGTTCAAGATCGTCAACAGTCACGGTAGGAGTTGTAGGACTTGTAGGAGTAGGAATTGTAGGACTTGTAGGAGTTGGAGAAGCTGTAGCAGTAGTAGAGCTGGTCGCAATAGTAGTTGAGATGTTAGTCATGTTTCTTGATGTTAGTAATAAACAGGTCTACTTTAAAATTTTCATCAATTTCATCATATAATATATATTGTGTCTATTTTTCCTCTTTATCTATTTGGGTCACTTTACCAACATACTTGATGCCATAGAACTCATTTTTCTTCTTCGCTTGAGCTAACATACATTGTGGTTCATCAGTCATATGGGCATTTTGTATTTCTTCATCTACTTCCTTGCCGTTGTAATCCTCTAAATACACTCCGGATCCTTCTCCAGGATGTGAAAAATCCGTAACATCATACCACTCACCTTGATAAGAAATCAGAATACGTTTGGGCGTTCTGGGCGTTTTGGGTGTTTCAGTCTTTTTTTCCTCTAGGCTGGAATCACTACTAGATACTTTATTATCCATTGTCATGATATTCATAACTTAGAAAATTCTATCATCATCTTTACGAATGGGTTTAACTGAAACAAATAAAATTAGCCATTATAAACAGATAAAATTTGATTTTAATTTAATTATTAGCACCTCATATTACTATTTAGTAACATAAATCAGTAATTATATGAAGCAATTAATACAAATAGGATTGACGACATCCTCAGCCTCTGAATGCTTTCGTATCTTAAAAGTTTATTTAGAGCCTAAAGAATCTCAAAATCCTGTCTTAATTGTAGTTTCTAAGAGAAGCGATCCTCCGGGCTGTTTGGGTGTTGCTACGACTGGTCGACACGATGCTTCTGTAGAAGTAGAAATACCCGGAAATATCCTATTACCAGTCAGACATTATGTTATAGGACTACGTAAGAAAACTTCTATTGGAGAGCAAAAAGACCCGGAAGAATTAGAACTGGAGGAAGCTAGTACTAATCATAATGATTTTCTCCCAGATGTTCCCTTTAGACGTTTACCTTCTCAGAAGGATTTGATACTTTCAGAAGCTGTTCAGGTACTCTATGAGAACCCGAATACAGAAGAAACCGAACAGAAGATGAATGAAGAGTTCTGGAATGAGGAAATCAAGTTGCTTACTGAATATAAAAAGACCCAAGAAAACAACTTGAATACTGATAGTGTTCCCCTAATAAAGGATGCCAATAAAAGCCCACTAATAAGACCAGATAGTCCTCATGTTGCAGATGCAAGTGCATGTGTCGGTTCACATGGACGATTTGAACAACAACAGTCCGATTTTGTTGGTACAACAAACACGGAGTTACCTTTATATGTTAAAGCAATGGCTTGTGTGTCAGTAGGACTATTTGGAATAGTATTTTTTCAATGCTTATGATTATCTTAAAATTTCTTTTAATGTATTGATGGCTTCTTCGTATATTTCTTTATATCGGACATATAATTTGTTTGTGATGTTAACTAATTTGTCTTTCTTATATTCTTTGTTATAATGGTTGATTAATGTGATTAGGGTTTGATTATTTTTTGTGTTAATATTATCCTTATAAGCATCGTAACAAACAATATCTTTACTAATTTCCTCGATTCTGTAAACGTTATCAGTAATAAAAAAGACTTTGTTTGCCATGAATTCGAATGTTTTCATACTAACGAAACCTTCCTTTCTCATATCTGGCCAATGATCATTTACTATTATCTTACTCTTTTGCATAACTTCTCCTAATCTCTCATTATTGACCCATCTTAATTTAACCTTATCTTGTGCTAAAAAGGGAATTATCTCTTCCCACCCTTTTCCCCAGATGTTCAATCTTAAATTCCCTTCCAAGACCCTCCTTACCACATCTCTATATACATTCCTACTATTACCAATAAAAGATAGATTGTATTTCGGCTTTTCAGCTTCCTTTTTATTAGTAGATATGGAGAACGTGCTAACTATCTGAGTGGATAGTGGCGACAAAACAGTGTGCTCTGGAATTACCACAGAGTTACCCAGAGATGTAGTAGTGGAGGTAGTAGTAGATGTAGTAGTGGAGGTAGTAGTAGAGGTAGTGGTGGAAGTAGAAGTGGAGGTAGTAGTAGAGGTAGTGGTGGAAGTAGAAGTGGAGGTAGTGGTAGTATTCCTACAATAGATATTTGAATTATCAGAGGGATGGTTATGATAAACAAAGACTTGTGGCAGATAAATGATTTTTTTGTTAGGTAAAAGTAATCTAAGCTTATCAATCATTGGTATCGAAGCTACACAAATAATATCATAGGGATCAAATTGTGTAATATCCCCTAACCATAATGAAGGATGAGAGTAGAACCATAAAATGTTTTTGTGTTCCTGATCTGGCTCAAATTTGTTATATCCACCTAAATATATTACTGTTTGTCGGTTTTCTTCTATTTTTGAGTCTTGTTTTCTTTGTTCTTGTTCTTGTTCTTGTTCTGATTCCTGGTTTCTTTGTTCTTGTTCTGCTTGTTTTCTTTTTAGTTTATTCCTTTTTTGTTCGTTCTCATTTTCTGTGTTATCTTTTCTTGAGTGTTTGTTATCCTTAACAGTTTCTATAACTACTGAAAACCCTAAAATTTCGATTTCGTATTTCAGATTTCGGGCTAGAAGATAATCACCCCATTGATACATATTTTCATGATCTTCTCCACAAAATACCCTTATATATATATCTTTTGATACTGAGACTGAGTTTTGTGTAGTTAAGTTAAATAGTATATTGTGTAAAGTCTGAGAACTTTCCGATTTGTAGGGTCGAATTGAAAGATGATATACATTGTGCAAACCCATTTTTTCACAAATGTGGAATGTTTCTTTCTCCCCTGTTATTATCAAATCATAACACATATCCCTTAGTTTAATTGTGTTCTCATATTTCATCCAAACTATGTGAATTGGTTCCTCAATAGTCAATGATGAATCTTTAGACTCAAATAAATTTCCGAGCTCCTGTTTTGTTGTCCCAACAAAATTCTCGACCTCAAATAAATTTCCCAGCTTACTAAATGTTGTTGGATTTGAATGAAACACTACGTCAGGTTGAGTATCCTTTGCTAAACAAAAACTATCACTTAAGTAAGGTCCACACTCTTCTAATAACTCAGGATTATCAACTGAATAGGTTATTGGAATATGGTTATACAACTTTTGAAATAGTACTAATCCTTTACATATCCTTTTATAAGTATTAACTACTGATTTACCTAAAAGTCTTGCAGGATAAACCTTTAATTCAGGTATAAGATTATATGGAAGATACCCTGAAAGAATACGTTCCCAGGCATGTGCATAGCTTTCTCTATTATTAGTAACATAATGACTCTTGAATAAAAAGAAAGTTTGTTTTGGGGTATGTATTGATTGACTTAGCCAGAATTGTTTTAATAATTTCCAAGGTAGACTGAAGATTGTCCCTGCACTAAAATAATCTGGAACGACCCAACCATAGGTATTCCTATAAAAATCTAGGATCCTAAGATTGTATTTATCTGTTCTTGTATTATGCATATATTTCTCTGGTATTACGACACTATCATGTTCTATTATGTGTTCAACGTTCTGTTTAATTGTATAAACATTACCAGCTAGAGAAGTTACTAATTCTCTTCTCCATCTAGTATCAGATTTTGTATGAAATTTAAAGAGAACTTCTGCTGTCACACCCAATCGTAGTAAAATATCCATATGTACAAAGAATCCACCTAGATCCATCCCCCTATTGGAACAGGTTGTTATCACATAATTTGCTATCCCTAAAATACACAAATTTTCAGTAAGAATCACTTGATTGGATCTATCTGTTAAATGAAATAGATAAAAAATTAAATAGCCCGTTTGATTGAAATGAGCTAGAAGTACTTCGATATCGGGCCAGATATTCATATTACCCAGATGAATGCTTATTACTAATTTATAACGTGTATTGCTTATTTTAGTCTTACTTAAATGCAGGGATGTTCCTAAGATTTCGTACCAAGGATCGGTTGAAAAGAGTGAAGATTTGTTTGTCTTATGTGTATGGCTTGAATGAGAAGTAACAGAAGTAACGGAAGGAAGAGAAGGAAGAGAAGGAAGAGAAGGAAGAGATGGATTAGGAGAAGGACCAGAAGGACCAGAAGGACCAGAAGGACCAGATGGAAGAGATGGAATAGGAGAAGGAAGAGGAATATAAAAAAGTTCTGGATTATCTTCTGGATATTGTAAGGATGAAGTGTCTTTTTTATAACTATCTTTCTTTGTATTTAAAGGTAACAATATATCCTTTTTATGTTCATTTGTACTTTTGAATATATCTTCGAAAGTGTGATATTGTTTTTGACTTTTGTCAAATAATTGAGAATGCATATTAAAAGCATCTTTATCATTTGGTAGGTTTGATGTGAGAAACGACAGTGAATTAGGTCTTAGTCGTTCCATCAAATCACGAAGGATTACTAAACTTGACCCAGTATTATGATTGTTTTGGAGAATAAAACATGGAAAAGGGCCTAGATTATAATAGTCTGTTATTTGTGTTTCTGTAACCTTTGCTAGTGCTTCAAACATTATCTTGTCTCTCTCCGTTTTAAGTATTTCGAGAAAATCTCTATCAATTAGAATAATAGGTTGTTTAACGTTAGAAGCATCTTTTAAAGAGATAAAATACTCTGTTGAATGAGAAATTAGATCGAACGGCTCAGAAACATCTAAGTAGATCAAAGATAAGTCTTTGTTAATGAGGTTTTTTTCTGGTATCCATTTTCCTGAAACAATTGAATCATGTTCATTATAAAGGTACCTTAAATTTTCGTTTTGAGTTCTTTTCCTTTTATGACTGTTTTTATTACACATTTTCATTAAGTCTTTTAATGTCATATTCTGGAAACATGGACCAACACTATTTGAAAGATTTTGTACATCTAATCTAAGTTCTACTGTCAAAGCTAAGCTGTTGGATGTCTCTGCTTCCTTTTTGATTAGATCCTTAGCTGTTGTCTTTATAAACAAAGTAAAACTAGTCAAAAGACTAATTGCTGTGATCTTAATATGAAATTGCCAATCGTAAAACTCGACCGAAAATAGGTTCTGTAAATAATCTTCTGAAAATACAACTATGTGATATTTGTGTCTAGTGTCCAATGTCAGCGATAGATTATAATCAATTCCAGGTTTACTATGGAATATGTACTTGATGCCCTTTGATGGCATATTACTCAATATAACACGTTGTTTAAGAAGATTCCCAACTTCTTCCAATGACATTTGGTAACAATTTATATATTTGACTTCTAATTGGTTAGATAAAGTGTTTACATTTATAGTATGCGTAGAACTAGTAGATTTGGAAATTTCGGACATTGGGAATAATCCCCTTAAACTCCTGAATATTTTATTCTTACTTCCTTTTACTCTCTTACTTCTCTTAAACTCTGATTTGATTCCTATTCTTTGTTTTGAAAAATCTTTGTTGGTTTTAGTACCCAACAAAGACCCTTAATCTTATACGATAATTTATCTTATCTAATCTTTAGCCTTTAGCCCTGAGTATTCTGGTTTGGCTGATAGTCTGGTATAGCATTAACTTTACTACTGAGTTCCTTCATTAACTTTCGATGTTTCTTGCGTTCATTCTCATTTGGTTCAAGGATTTCTACATTGAGTTGTGATGTTTGACTCTTAATCTGATCATCATTTAAAAGTTCTGTAGCAGGTCCTACCCTCGATGTTGGATCCGTTTCATTAACATCTACTTGGACATTTTGGACTTTTACTTTTGGGACTTTTGGGACTTCTTGTACAGGAGCTTCTTTATTGGCGCATACACTGTCTGGTTGCCCGTTACAATTCTTGAGACATTTGCCTTGGAATTTGCATGCTGCCGGAGTATCGCATCCTTCTTGCGATAAACATTGAACTGAACTTCGTGGTTCCTTGGTTAATGGAATTGATACTGGCTCTCCTTGGGGACTAGAAGCTTCTCTTTTGCATGAGTCTTCTCTTTTGCATGAGTCTTCTCTTTTACGTGGATTGAATAAGCTACTGAAGATTTCATTGACCAGTTTTTGGACATTCGCATCTGGAGCTGCTACTTTGGGTTTCGAGTTATCTTGTAGAGGTGCGGTGTTCTTTGTTGTCGTAGCATTCACGTTAGTAGCAACTTCCTGTGGAGCTGTAGGTTTGCAGTCCGAAAAATTATTTGAGGTCGAGGATTTAGATGTTCTATTGGGATCTGCCATCAACTTCATAATACTTGATATAAGATCTACATTATTACCAAGAGCCATCTTTGGATTATTAGGACTTTCGCACTTCTTAGGATTCTCAGTCTTAACCTCATTAAGTTTCTGTTGTAGGCCTTCAGAACTAGGTTGACCTAGTCTTTCGATCTTAAATTGGATACATGGTCTTGTTGATTCGTCACTAGCTCTATCTTCAGCGCATTTCAAATCACGATTCGTTGTGCTAGCAGCCGGAGCACAATCACAATTGCAATCACAATCGCAATTGCGATCGCAATCGCAATCTATTAAATAAGCACCACAGCATTCACAATAACTTTCAGTAGTGTCAGTAGTATTGACGCTGTCTTCTGTTTTAGTTTCATCTATGCAAACTTCGTTCAGGGTAGGGCAATTGTGGCACTGGCAATTGTGGCAATTCTGGCAATTCTGGCAATTGGGACATTCGAGGACTTCGACACATCCACAATTATCTTCCGCTACATCCTTGGTGCCTGCAACGCACTGACAGCCGGAACCACAGACACAACCAACTGGAACTTGATTCCAAACATCGTTTGGTAGGACAAAATTTTGGAAAGGCACATTCTGAAACGTCGGAACGGGGTTCTGAAAGGCAGGAACATTCTGGAAAGTAGCTTTATTTGGACTCTGGTTATTAGGAACATTTCGGTAATCACGATAAAGATTAACACAATAGTTGATCATATGTGGCGTAATATAACCAAGATAATACCAAGCTACATTCTTTACACGATCCATTAACCAATTGCTTTTATTATCCTTGTCCATGAATTCACCAGAGACACTACCAGATTCACTATCTTTACGGTCACGTTTATTGAAACAAGCTCCTATTCCTTCCTGGATTTTAGGCACGAAGGCCATGCGATTGTTTAATGTTTGCATTTCACGATGAATGCCTTCTAATGATCTACATCCAATGCGGACATCCTCACAAAAGTTGTAAGCACTTCCGTAAGCATAACATAAATCACAGTAAACGGAATGACAGAATGATCGTAACCAATCACCAAGAGTCAAGATACTACAGAATCCGAGACAGATCAGTAACAGATCTCCTGAAGTAAGTACTGTTTCCGGAATATGAAAGTTAAATAAAGACATCCTAAATATGCGATAAAACTCATTGTAGGGCCATAGCTTTCTTCCATCAATTTTTCAAATAAAACTCTTTTTATAATTTAAGAGTTACGAATCTTCTTATAGAGTTACGAATCTTCTTATAGAGTTACGAAACTTCTTATAGAGTTACGAATCCTCTTATAGAGTTACGAAACTTCTTATAGAGTTATGAATCCTCTTATAGAGTTACGAAACTTCTTATAGAGTTATGAATCCTCTTATAGAGTTACGAATCCTTTTTATAATCCTTAGTTAACTGGTGAAATAAAAAATGATATAAATTTTCTGTATTGTGAGTAATACAGAAAAACTCAATGTCATCTCAAACTCACAATAGTTCTACTATCAGTATTAACAGTTCCACTGCTAATAGTGTAACTACCAGTTTGGAGCTAGCGACTCTCTCGTGTGTTGCGCCTACGGCAACCAGTTTGGAGCAAGCGACTCTCTCGTGTGTTGCGCCTGCGGCAACCAGTTCTTGTTGTAGTTCGAATGATAGTGGCTCAAATAGCTCTAGTTCGAACTTATCGGGGGTCGTACAAAAACCATTTGTTCCTCGACTTGGTTATGCGTGTATCAATAACACGTTGAATTATCCAAAAGATCGTAAGGATACGACTTGCCGAATTAACTCGGCCTATAAGGCTGGTGAGAAAACCGGATTTGACCCAGAAACACCCGAATATAGTAAAGCTGTTTATGACTTTCTTATAAGGTATGGTCTAAAGAATACAGCCGAAATTATCGACATTCTGAACTGGCATGTTAAAGTCGGTTTACGTTTCTATCGTATTTCTAGTGCTTTATTTCCACATATCGATAATGATCTTCTACGTACTCACATGACTGATGAGGATCTGTATGATTATCGTAACTTAAATCCATTTAAAAAGAACCTAGAACGTATTGCTGAGATAGCTTACACTAACGGTATACGCTTAACAATGCATCCAGATCCATATGCGGTTCTTGCGTCCCCAGATGATGATAAGGTCAAAACGACTATTATGACCCTGACATGGCATGCATTGCTATTCGACATAATGGAAGCTCATATTGAAAAGGTTTATGGCGTTAAAAACTCCTTTAAAGACTCTATCTTGTGTGTACATATTGGTGGAAGATATGATAAACTAGGAGGTAAGGATGGTACATTAAAACGATGGGCTCAAAATTTCCGACAGAAGCTACCAATTTTTGTGCAAAAACGAGTTTGTGTGGAGAACTGCGAGAAAAGTTATTCTGCTGAAGATTTACTTCCTCTATGTGAAGAGTTGAAGATTCCCTTGATATTCGATTTTCATCATTATGATTGTTATCCAGTGTATCACAAGGATTCGACACAACAATCTACGATGAAATTGCTTCCTCGTATAATCGATACGTGGCTAGTCAGAGGTATGAGACCCAAATTTCACTTATCAGACCAGGCTCCTGGACTAATGACTGGTGCGCACGATCAATTTGTTCGTTCAATTCCAGAACCACTCTTAGTCCTAGCTAAGGAAGGGAAGATAGAGTTCGATATTATGATAGAAGCCAAAGCAAAGGACTATGCTGTTTACTATTTGTTGGAGAAGTATCCATTTTTTAACAATACCAATATCAAAGACCCACATTCTAAAATACATGCTCAATATCCTAATGTGCCGATTAAACCAGTACCTGTTTCGTTACTATTGGTTCCTGAAAATAATATGGGTTCAGAAAATACTATTGTAAAAAAAATAGTTCCCCTCCCAATATTGGTTCCTAGAAATCTGAGTTCAAAGAATAAACAAGATTCAACATTATAATGTTCTTAGTTGATAGCTTCAACTATTAGTTTCTCTATACTTTGTTAGGAAAGGCTATTTTATGTTGTTCAAAACCTATTTGAGATATGTTTTGAAAACAACCTTTTGGCGTGTTGTTGCCTTCGTAGGTCCGCACGTTGATCAACGTCGTGTTTCCGTCCGGCAGCGTTCCGAGATCGGCTGAAAGCCCTACACAACTTTGATAAGTACAAGTAAAAAATAAGAATCTATAAAGCTCAACGCTCGTCAGCAGCGCATATCGCATATCGCATATCGCATATCGCATATCGTAGTGGTAGTGGAAGTGGAAGTGGAAGTGGTAGTGGAAGTGGAAGTGGAAGTGGTAGTGGTAGTGGTAGTGGGAGTGATAGTGGTAGTGATAGTGGTAGTGGAAGTGGGAGTGGAGGTACGAACAAAAATGATTTATACTCGTCAAAAATGTCCTTTTAATTTATAGCATCTATTAGTTAACAATATCTTGAAAAAGAATGATTCGAAAACTATGTATTACCGATAAAGAACAGTATTTAGCGTTACTGGAACAACTAACAGCAGTTGGAAATATTAGTGATAGCAAGTGGTTCTTGCTTTATCAAAAGTTGGAAAATAGTAACATAGAGATTTATGTTTTGGTTGCTGTTCATGATACTAATGACACAATGGGAGAAAGTTCATGTGATAAACAAGATAAGGAAATTATATTGGCTGCCGGTACTCTTTTGATAGAACAGAAAATCATTCATGAAGGATCTGTCGTAGGTCATATAGAGGATATAGTCGTAGCTGAAAAAGCACGCGGATTAGGATTAGGTAAACAAATTGTTGAGCACTTAATTAATAGAGCTAAAGAGTTGGGTGCTTATAAAGTCATTTTAGATACTAAGGAAGATACCGCTGGGTTTTATACCAAGATTGGTTTCCATAAACACGAAGTTCAAATGAGAATAGATTTATGATAATAAAATGATATTTTTTGTCTTTTTTTTTTGAAATAAAAACAAATACAGACATGTCAAATGGTTGTGATAGTATGAATGGATTAACGGATAATATGGAAGAACCTAATAGTATGAATGGATTAACGGATAATAAGAATGGATCTAAGGATGGATCTAAAGATGGATCTAAGGATGGAAAATATGTTAAAGCGGGGACACTGTTATACCATGGTACTTTTAGTGAGAAGATAGACATTCAAACTAAGCAGAATATATTGTATTTTGGTTTAGAAGCTTTACCGAGTTTGGCGATACTTACTGAGCATCAAAGAAATCGAGATGATATTGGTAAATTATTTGTATTTAAAGCAAAACAAGATATCATTGTATCATCAACAAGATCGATAGATATCTACTTTCAGACTTGGTTGACTGATCAGGAGGATAAGGATATGGTTTAAAAAAGGGATGATAAATCCTAATAACATAGTGGCAACTTCCTTGTCCAATGAAGTTGTTTTGATGTTTGATTCTAATGAAGATTTGGATGGACAGATGGAGCTGATACAATCTTGGGAGATTCCTATGGAAAAAGTGTATGATTTTTTGGAAACGCTACAGAGATTTCCCCAGGTTAATGATAATGACGTAATTACTAAGGCAAAAGCTTTAATACACAAAATGGAACTCGTAAATAAAGTTGAAGATTACTTGAACTCTATTCTCGTTCAAAGGTAGTAGTTTTGTGTTAATGTACATCTAAATAAAACAAGTAAAAATCAGCCAATTCGTAAACGGATAAAAATTTGATTTGATTATCAGTCTCTGTATGTAACTGATAGCTTCTTCTATGTTAGTTTTAATAGCATTTGTGTATCTTTTTGTTACCGTGACTGCCACGATAACATGTGAAAATCAACTCTTAGCTTCAACATCACCATCAGGAAATGATTGGTATATGGACGATTGGTGTGGACCTAGACCATCATATAGAGATCAATTTCAAACACGTACTTTTACCAATGAAGATAGTACTCAACATCGATTGCTAAAGCAAATTAGCAAATATTTACTTGAAAATTATTCTGAGCACATTCAGGGACATCATGTTCTTAGTCTTGCGGATCTACCAACACATCGGTATTCCTCGACTGGTCCTTCCAGTAGATGGTCAAGATCAACGACTTCAGGAAATGATGGAGATTTTGTGATTGTGGCACCTGGATGTTATGAGGTGCCTATTAATCTGTTCGGACAGCGTATCATGCGTATCGAAGTAACTGAATCTGGACCAGTTGGATTAGAAAGTAATTTGAAGGTTTATCGTAAATTGTCACTAACTGGTTATCAGAGGGATTTAGATCTTCTTATCTTCCGTGCTCGTGATGAATCCGAGAGAAGTGATGATCAAGATAGTATTCGAGTCTATCAATCAACCTATTATGGTGATTGGGATAGTGGTACTTTAAATGGTTATAGTGTCTTATCAAAACGAAAGTTAGAGACCGTTTTCTTAGATG
>Ga0075163_10008692_pt1 | contig 13343 bp, 3 predicted proteins | sample JI1023141ADNA_FD_71478 | JGI IMG/M metagenome (GOLD analysis project Ga0075163, IMG submission 71478) | Wastewater effluent complex algal communities from Wisconsin, to seasonally profile nutrient transformation and Carbon sequestration -... | ecosystem: Engineered > WWTP > Effluent > Algae...
TCGGCAATTAAAATGGAACAAATTTGTGAACCGTTTATCCGCAGAAGGGCTGTTCGGCATTTGGAAAAAGGAAGAGTGGTGATTTTTGGAGCAGGAACAGGAAATCCATATTTTACAACAGACACAGCTGCTTCGTTACGCGCAATTGAAATAGAAGCAAACGTAATTTTAAAAGGAACACGTGTAGATGGAATTTATACTGCCGATCCTGAAAAAGATAAGTCAGCAACAAAATACGACACTATTTCATTTAATGAAGTGTATGAAAAAGGCTTGAACGTTATGGACATGACAGCCTTTACTTTGTGCAATGAAAACAAACTACCAATCGTGGTTTTTGATATGAATACTGGCGGTAATTTGAAGCAATTGATGCTTGGAAATAAAATAGGAACCTTGGTTGAATTCTAAATTAAAATTAATAAAAAAAGGGGAAAAAGTATAACTTTTTCCCCTTTTTTTATTACTAATAGGTGATTAGTAGCGATACATCTCTTGTTTGAAAGGACCTTCTACTGATACTCCAATATACTTAGCTTGATCAGGACTTAATACATCCAATTCAACTCCAATTTTTGAAAGGTGTAAGCGGGCAACCTTTTCATCTAAATGCTTAGGTAACGTATACACTTTGTTTTCGTAATTTTTGCTGTTTTGCCAAAGTTCTAGTTGTGCTAGCGTTTGGTTTGTAAATGAATTACTCATTACAAAAGATGGATGACCGGTTGCACAACCTAAGTTTACCAATCTACCTTCAGCCAAAACTAAAATGTGTTTCCCATCAACAGTATATAAGTCAACCTGAGGTTTAATTTCATTTTTACTGCTACCATAATTTTTATTGAGCCAAGCCATGTCAATTTCATTGTCGAAGTGACCAATGTTGCAAACAATAGCCTTGTCTTTCATAGCTTTAAAATGACGGTCAACAATAATGTTTTTATTACCGGTAGCAGTAACAATAATGTCTGCTTCTTTCACTGCCGTATCCATTTTTTTCACTTCGTATCCTTCCATTGCAGCTTGTAGAGCACAAATTGGATCGATTTCAGTAACAATTACTCGAACACCAGCATTTTTTAGAGAGTCTGCCGAACCTTTTCCTACATCTCCAAAACCGGCAACTACAGCAACTTTTCCGGCCATCATAATATCGGTAGCACGGCGAATTGCATCAACCAATGATTCACGGCAACCGTATTTGTTATCAAATTTTGATTTTGTTACAGAGTCATTAATATTGATAGCAGGAATTGGCAAAGTACCATTTGCAACACGCTCGTGTAAACGATGAACACCGGTAGTTGTTTCTTCGGATAATCCTTTAATTCCTTTAACTAATTCCGGATAACGATCAAACACCATGTTTGTTAAATCGCCACCATCATCTAAAATCATGTTTAATGGTTTTCCACCTTCAAAAGCATGCAAAGTTTGTTCGATACACCAATCAAACTCAGTTTCATTCATACCTTTCCAAGCAAAAACCGGAGTACCTGCAGCAGCAATAGCAGCAGCAGCTTGATCCTGGGTTGAAAAAATATTGCAAGACGACCAGCTTACTTCAGCTCCTAATACTTGCAAAGTTTCGATTAGAACAGCGGTTTGTATTGTCATGTGAAGGCAACCAGCAATGCGGGCTCCCTTTAATGGTTTACTAGCACCAAATTCTTCTCTCAGGCTCATTAAGCCCGGCATTTCTGCTTCGGCCAACATAATTTCCTTACGTCCCCATGCAGCAAGAGAAATGTCTTTTACTTTAAATTTCTCTGTTTTATTCATTGTTAAATTTTCCATGTTGATTTTTTTTGTTTTACCTAATCCAGTAACAATCTTTGTTGTGTATTGTTTTAAGATTGCTCGAAAAAGGGACGCAAATTTAAGCAATAGCTATGAGAGATACAATTTTTTAGGCTGCGAATTCTATAGATTCGAAATAGTTATAAAACCACTTCAATGGTAACCTTGGTTCCTTTACCAACAGTGCTTTCAATGAACAATTTGCCTTCAATAAGTTCAAGTAATTCGGTAATTATTAAATAACCCAGTCCGTTTCCATTTTCGCCCGATGAAATATTTATCGAGACCTGCGCTTCTTTTTTCAGTGTTTTTTTAACCCTATTTAGCAGTTCTTCATTCATACCATATCCCGAATCTTCAATTGAAATATAATAAGTAGAAGCAATTTGATGAGCCGAAATCTGAATAGTTCCCTGATGAGTAAACTTAACTGAATTAGAAACCAGGTTGTGCAAAATAATAGAGATAATGTTTTTGTCGGTTTTAATTACATCATCAAATGATACTAAATTGATAATTTCGGTTCCCTTACTTGCAGCTATTTCGCTAAACATTTCGGTAATTTCTTCAGCTAAAACTCCAATTGCTACATTGGTTTTATGAACAACAATGCGTTTGTTTTGATGCTTTATCCAGTTTAAAATATTTTGAGCATTGTCGTAAAGCCTTTCAGAAGTGTTTTTAATATCGCTTAAAGCACTTTGTATTTTTTCCTTTTCAAGCAAGGTAGTTTTATCGGCTCCTTTACTTGCTACCATTTTAATGAAGCGCAAAGGTGTTAATATATCGTGTGAGATGATGGAAATAAGTTTATCTTTTTCGGATACAGAATTTTGTAGTTCTTTGTTTGCAACAGTCAATTCAAAAGTACGTTGCTTTACATTTTCTTCAAGCAAGGTATTTCTATTCTTGATATTTTTGGCGTAAATTCTTGCAATCACAATTATTAAAAATATTACTCCCGAAATACAGAGCAAAATAAACCACCAAGTTTCAAAATACTTTTTTTCAATATGAATCGGGATTTCTATGGTGACAAATGTTGGTTGAAGCAAACGGCTTCTTTTGCGAAGTTGAAGCACATACTCACCGGAAGGTAAGTTTGAAAAATAAATACTACGCTGCAATCCCGGCAGTGCTATCCAATCTTTCGAATAACCAATTAGCTTGTATTCTAAAAATAAATTCTCAGTATTTCCCCAATAAGGCGTGGTGAAATCAATTTGTAAATTCGCAACGTTGGCCGGAGTTGTTATAGATGTGGGGCTTACGACCGGTTTACCATCGAGGTAAGCTGCGTCAATGTAAATGGGCGATTCGGTTATAAATTCGCCAATGTTATTAGGTTTAAACCAAACCAATCCATCCATCGTTGGGAGCGACAAATAGCCATTTTTCAAATATAAAAAGGAAGGGTTCGCACCGCCATTAAACTCAGTACAACGAATTCCATTTTCTTCTCCAAAATATTCATAAACGAGATGATGTGTTGTGTCGTTGAAATAAGTTATCAGTTCATTTATGCCGGCTCTAAAAAGTCCTTTATTTGTGGATATCCATGCATACTTCGTATGGTCAACAAAAACAGCATGCACTTGTCTTAACCCACCGGTTTTATCAGCTGGCATATGCACAGTTTTCCCATCTTTATAAAAATAGTAACCTCCGCCATTGGTACCAACCATTAAATAATCGTCATAAAAGGAAATGTTATAAGGGAATTTTAAGTAAAGCGATTTGAGGGTGTCAACCGTTTTCGATTGTTCGTTGTAGCTAAACACACCGGTAAAATTGCAAAACCATAGTTTGCGGTCTTTCCCTCTAAATATTTGCGATTGGTTTGTATTTGTTTCTCCTTTGTTTAAATAAACATTTAATTTAATTGAATCGTTTTTTACATAAAAAAAACCTTTTGTAGAGCCCACCCACAGTGAATCACCTTCTTCATAAAACGAAAATGGAATTTCATTTGTTGGATTATAAATTTGTTTCTGTTCACCGCTAAGGGTGTTGTATTTAATGATGCGTGCATTTTGTCGCAACCATAAAAATCCTTTACTGTCTTTAAAAATATTTTCTTCAGGTTCACTTTTAATATTCCACTTGCTTTTAGCCCCCCCATTTATGGTAAAGTCACGACTCCAATCGGTAAACAATGTATTACTGTCTATTTCAATTTGAGTATAATAAGCATTGCTTGTATTGTTTTCCGGAGTGGGATAGGTAAGTGTTTTGAATAAAGCTTCTTTGTAAATAAACAATCCGCGAGTATCGGTACCAAAAGCGATAAAGCGATTTTTAGAGCTATATATTACCGACGTTATTGAACAATTGTCGGGAACAGCATCAGTGAGTAAATCACATGTAACAAGCGTTTTATTTGTAGCGGATGCAGTAAGCGAGTAGAGTGAATTATTGATAAGCAAGCAAGGGTCGGAATTATTATAGTCCCAAAATAAATCACTGATACCTTTATTCGAATCAGTAAAATCAATCTTGTTAAGTAAGTTGCCAGAAAGTTTACATTCAGTAACTGTGAGCTTATTTTCATCCAACAAATACAATTTATTTGTTTGGGAAAAAAAGTAATAGTGCCCATTAATTCTTACAAATTGTGAAGGTTGATAAGGGAGAAGATTTACTTCAGTTACTAACTTTCCATTTTTGTAATGAAGCAATCCATCTTTGCTTCGGATAAAATAATTGTTTTCACTAACCGGCAGCAAGGTAAAGGGATATATTAAAGATTTTTTATCGATGTTTTTATTGATGTGCGGGTTGAGTAATTTAAGGTAGGTTGACGAAGTGGGAATAATACCATTAATAGTGTAACTATTTAACGAATTAATTACTGATTTGCGCAAGGTATCTTCCTTATTGTTGTAAAATCTGAAAACCCCGCCATCGGCATCTAAAATCAGCATTTCGCCGGCCATGGTTTTACATAATTGTAGTGAGCCATAAGTATTGATGGTAGAAAAGTATTTACGAAATTGTTTCCCATCAAAGCGCATTAAACCATCATCAAAAGAAGCCCATAAAAAGTTTGATGTGTCTAAAAAGAGCGAGTAAACATTGTTTTCGGTGAGCCCGTTTTTAGAATTATAATTTATTGAAGTGTATTCTGCCTTGGCTATTTTTACTGGAGCTAAACCAATAAATAGAACAAATAACGAAAGAATAAAACGAGCCAGAATTTTCTTCATTTCAGTGTTTGATGCACGTAATAGTAGGAATCAAACATTGTACATCTGAGCCAGATTTTGCAGATCAATAATATTTGAAACACCTAATTTATCGAACAAGCGCGCTTTAAAAGTTGCAGCAGTTGAACTTTTAATATCCAGTTCGCGCGAAATTTCCTTTACGCCTTGCCCTTTTAAAAGCCTTATTAATACAGCAGTTTCACGAGTAGAAAGTTGTTCGAAAGGAGATTTTTGTAAACGTGTTTTTGGATTTTTATGTGTTTCAATAATATCGTTGAGGTTTGAGCTTAGGTATTTTTTACCATCTAAAAACATTCTTAAAGCAGTTAATACTTCCGGTTCAGGACTTAACTTGCTTAAGAATCCATCTGCCCCCATTTGTATCATACGCCGGCCAAAAATATCTTCAGGGCTCATGGTATAGATTAAAATTTTAATGTTTGGATATTCTTTTCGCAACTCACCAAAAATTTCCATAACATTACCATCCTGCAATTGCATGTCTAAAATTAAATGAGTAAAAGCATGCTTTTTTAACAGCGGAAATATTTCAGTAGTTGATTCCGCTTCAACAATTTCAAATTGTCCAAAGTTTGAATCTAAAAGAAATACTAAACCCCTTCGAATGATAACATGATCGTCGGCTATTAAAATACAAGGCATAGTATAAATTTGGATTTATTAATACATGGTGGCAGAAATACAACTGTGGCTTAGCTGAATTCCTTTACGATGTTACTGCGAATATAAATTTTAAAAAACAAAATTGCAATAAATTTCTTACTAGTTTGCCTTATTCATTAAACATGCTATTGCATTTGTTGTGTTAAAGAGTGAAAAAAAATGCTTGCACAAAAAAATTTATGCAACCTTATTTCGTGTGCTTTTTCACAAATACCAAAATTAATTTAACCTAAATATTCATCGAGTTATTTACTTGTGGTCAGTTTTCGAAATCGAACTTATTACTCGTCAACAGGGCTTATCTTCAAATCGATTATAAGTGTTTTTTAGTTTCTATAGCTGAATTATACAAAGTATATTTCAATCGACAATTTTGTGTGTTTTAACGAAAATAACGGTTTGTAGCTTATGTGCTACATGTATTTTTTTTTGTGCATTTAATTTTGACCCAATAAAGTTTTTTTAAGAGTACCTCGTTTTTGTGTCAAGTAAATAAAAATTAATAGTAACAAAATGAAAAATCAAAATTTAGAAATGCTTAGTTCTTGTTCTAAAAGGAACTCAAGCAAAAGTTTAATTGGTAATAAATTCGCCATTATTAAGAAGCTAACGCTTTTATTGGCAGTATTTTCACTTGGGTTTTTGCAAACACTAATTGCTCAACCAACTACGGTGATTGTTGCACCCGGTGCAAATGGAAGCGGGAATGTTTCTCCTGCAATTACAACTACTGCCACTATATTATGGTCGCGCGGGGCGTATGTTTACACCGCAGCTGAAATGACTGCTGCTGGTAATTATCCGATAAATGGACAAAAAATCAACAAAATCAGATTGGACAATACCGTTGCACAAGGCTATACTGCTGGTAATGGAACCATAAATATATACATGAAACAAATTGCAGGATTAGCTGCAGGCGTTACATGGGCAACTGAAATTTCAGGTGCTACGCTGGTTGCGAGTTTAACAGGCGCCGCTGCTAATATTCCGGCTACAATAGGATGGATTGATTTTCCACTTTCTACTCCTTTTACTTGGAGTAGTAGTTCTAATTTGGAGGTGATGATAGAATTTAATAAACCTTCAGCAGCAACCGGATTTGGAAGCTGGCGAGCAGCACTTGCTCCGAGTGGTACTACCTCTGCTTATGCCACCGGAAATGCAACACCTCCTGTGACGCTGAGTGCGTCAAGTATAAATAGACCCAATATGCAATTCGATTTCATAAATGCCGGAAATTGCAATCCTGTAATAACTCCCGGAACTTCTGTAGCGTTCCCTTCTTCAACAATAAGCACTCCTGTTTGCCCTAACTCTGCTGTTGTATTATCGCTTTCAGGTATTTCGGTTGGTGATTTACAAACCTACACTTGGCAGTATTCATCAGACGGTGTAACTGGTTGGACTAACTTATACGGTGTACCACAAAATAATTTTATATATACCGCTAACCCAACTGAAATTCAAGCACCCTCTGGTTCATTATATTACCGTTGCGAAATTATCTGTAATGGAGGATTGGCAGTATATTCAACTCCGGTACAAACATTTGTAAGACCTTGGCTCAATGCAGGTACTTATACTATTGATGCTGCTACACCAACCGGTGGATCTAATTTTCAAACTTTTACAGCAGCAGCAGCAGCAATTGCTTGTGGAATAAATGGCCCTGTTGTTTTTGATGTGCTGCCACTTAATGGAACAGGTGTATATACTGAACAAGTTGAGTTTTCTGCTACTTCAAATACTAGCGCTACAAATACAATTACAATTAATGGTAATGGAAATAAAATTACGTTCAATGCAACAGTCGCTACCGCTCCTTGGACATTTATGTTAAGTGGTACCGACTGGGTAAGGGTGAATAATTTACAAATGGAATCGCAATCCTTAACTATAGGATTAGCCTGCCATTTATGGAAACAAGCAGACAACAATATTTTTACAGGTTGTACCATGATTGCGCCTGCAAATACAACTACATCCGGAAATACACCGTTTTCGATTAGCGGTGTGAATAATTCAAATACCACTACCAGCCCAACCGTGGGTAACAACAACACGCTTGATGGTTGTACCATTCGAAGTGGTGGTATTGCTATAGCAATTACAGGTACAAGTGCTGCGATTCCTAGTACGAATCAAGTCGTGAAAAATTGTACTATTCTCGATTGTAATACAGTTGGTATACAAACAGCCAACACAACCGGTTTAATACTAAGAAATAATTTGATTGAACGACCTAACCGAACAGCTTTAGGAGCCTTTCAAGGAATAGCGATGAATGGAGGAACAAAAAATGCACTTATCGAACAAAATAGAATTCGAAATCCATATGCTCAAACTCCATCACAATCTGCAAATAATGCAACAGGAATATTTGTGAATAGTACAGGTACTTTACTTGGTGAGACAATTACTGTTCAAAACAATTTGATTTCAGATTTTAATTCAAATGGAGTAATTAACGGTATACAAACTGCAAGCGGAGCAGTAAATTATTTAAATATTTATCACAATACGATAGTATTTAATAATGCTGCTGCGAATCCGGGAGTTGGAGCAGATGCTTTTGGAATTAATGCTCAAACCTCTTGTGCGCCAGGCTTGTGTAATTTGATAAACAACAATGTATATATTTCAAGACCTGTTGGGCTTGCAAGTAATGTATGTTTAAGATTTAATACAGGAGCATCAGGAAGCACAGCGGTTATTTCAAATTACAATAATTTATTTCTTTCCTCAAATGCCACTGGTAACTTTTATGCTAACGCTGTTAGTATAGGCTATTCAACTTTTATTGGTTGGCAAGCTGTTTCACGCGACATTAATAGCGTAAGTTACGATCCGGCTTTTATTAATCCTGCAGGATACAATTATACTCCCAACTCTCCATTAATGGACAATATGGGAACTAATCTAGGAGTTACAACAGATATTAATGGTATCATTACCAGATCAGCAACAACTCCCGATATTGGTGCTTACGAATATACTCCGGTTGCAGATGCTGCAATTTCCTGGGTTTCGCCGAATGCACCCTTTGTTATAGGCAATCAAACAATTGTTGTGAATATTGTAAATAACTCTGCATTTGCAATCACTTCGCTAAGTTTGTCTTACAGTGATGGCGTTACTACTGTTACTGAACCTTTTACCGGCTTAAATATTCCAATCGCAGGCAATCAAAATATCACCTTTGTTGCTCCTTACAATTTTACTGCAAATGCAACTATTACTGCAACTATTCTCAGTGTAAACGGAGGAGCAGATGCCAATTCATCTAACAACACAGCAGTTAAGGCATTGTGTACTCAAATGAATGGAGCTTATACAGTAAATGCACTGGCTGCTGCAAGCAGTACAAATTTTCAATCGTTTACTGCTTTAGCAAATCAACTCAATTGCGGAGGAATAAGCGGTCCTGTTGTGGTTACAGTTTCACCGGGAAGTGGACCCTATAACGAGCAAATTCAGCTAAGTCAAATTATAGGTTCTTCTGCTGTAAATACAATCAGCATTAATGGAAATGGGCAAACTATAATTTTTAACTCCACTAACTCAAGTTTGCCGTCTACTTTAGAGTTGAATGGTACAGATTATTTAACCGTTGACAATTTAGTTATTGAAGCTACCGGAGCTACTTATGCTTTAGCATGTCACTTATGGAATCAGGCGAACAACAATACGTTTACCAATTGTACTTTTACAGTACCTGCAGGTACAACTTTGGCAACACATGTACCTTTTTCAATTACCGGCTCACAAACTAGTGCCATTGTAAACGGAGATGGTGGAAATTCAAATACTGTTAGCAATTCTACTTTAAACAATGGGGCAAATGGGTATAACTTATATGGTAGCACAACTGTTGGGCTTACCACCGGAAATAAGGTGCTAAATTGTTTAATTAAGGATTTTAATGTGAATGGAATTATATCGTTTAACTCAACAAATTCTGAGTTCACTGGAAATACCATTGAACGTCCTACACGTGTTGGAGCAGCTTCACTACCTAAAGGTGTTATTTTAGCAGCAGGTACACAAAGCGCAACAGTTTCATATAACAAAATCAGAAACTTATTTGGTGGTGCTGTTGGAACTGCCCAAGGTTATGGAATTCAAACTACTGTTAATCCAGCAATAGGATTTGAGAATCGAATTATTAATAATTTGATCTATCAATTTGCTTCGAATCATCAGATATATGGTATTGATATTAATGTGGGAGGGAATGCTAAAATCTATCACAATACAATTGTATTCGACGATTTAACATCTACTTCTACGCAACAAACCTATGGTATTTTTGTTGGCGCTTCAGGAGGTGCTTGCGATATTAAGAATAATAATATTTACATAAACCGCGGAGGAAATGGTGTAAAGCAATGTTTGTCTTTTGGAAGTACTCCGGCTTGTGACTTTAATAACCTAATAAATCTCTCACCTTCAGGAACAAACTATATTGGATTTGTAAGTCCAACAGGTTATACATCACTTGCTGCATGGAAAGCTGCGTTTCCAACCTATGACCAAAACAGTAAAAGTGTAGATCCTTTGTTTTTGAATCCATTAGCAGGTGATTATACTCCTCAAAATGGCGCATTAAACAATACTGCTACTCCAGTAGGTGTTACCACCGATATTAATGCTGCGCCTCGTTCTTTAACAACTCCAGATATTGGAGCTTATGAATTTACTCCGGTTAATTTTGACGCTGCTATTTCTTGGGTTTCTCCTGTATCGCCGGGAATATTAGGAAGTAATTCGGTGGTAGTTGCTATTACCAACAATCAAAGCACAGTAATTACTGATTTGGTTTTAGCCTACAACGACGGTGGTGCTGATGTTACTCAAACTTTTTCGGGATTGAATATTACCAATGGAAATACACAACAATTTACATTTACAACGCCCTATACAATTGCTTCTGCCGTGACTCTTAATGCACGAATTGTAAGTGCTAACGGTGGAGCAGATGGAAATAGTTTAAATGATGCCACAAGTTATAGCATTTGTTTAGGAATAAGCGGAACCTTTACAATTGATGCAGGGCAGCCGGCTTCCTCTTCCAATTTCATTTCCTTTACTTCAGCCATTGCTTCATTATCATGTGGAATTAGTGGCCCTGTAGTATTCAATGTGGTTGCTGCATCCGGTCCTTATAACGAACAAGTTGTAATACCTCAAATTGCTGGTAGTTCAGCTGTAAACACCCTTACTATAAATGGAAACGGAAATACACTAACTTTTGCTGCAACTGTTGGTAATCCTAATACGCTTACTTTAACTGGTGCTGATTATACACTAATAAATAACTTGACAATTATTGGTACTAATGCTTCTGCAGCCATTGCTTGTCATTTATGGAATATAGCCGATAACAATTCATTTACCAATTGTACGTTCACTGTGCCAATGGGTAACTCAACTTCCAATGCAGCATTTGCTATTAGTGGATCACTAACAAGCATTACCGCAGCTGGTCCTGCCGGAAGCTTCAATGTGTTGGATGGATGTAATTTTAATAATGGTGGAAGTAATGTATCGTTTGTAGGTAATGCAGCTCCGAATTTAGCCGTTGGTAATGTGGTGAAAAATTCAACTTTGCGCGACTTTTTCCAGTATGGTGTAGTGTTAAACAATCAGGATGCTACATTGGTGAGCAATAACGATATTTCACGACCTAATCAAACGTTTTCAGGTATTATTGAGGGTATTCGTTCTGCGGGAAGTGTTATAAGTGTTTTGATTGAAAAAAATCGAATCGGTAATTTGTTCAGTCAAATACCAAGTGCGTCTGCTACTACTTATGGTATTGCTTTCAACACTATTTCAATCGTAGGCATCGGTACCGAAAATAAAGTGGTAAATAATTTGATTTACAACTTTAATGGAGGTCAAGGAACTCATGTTGGTGTTAATTTGAGTTCAGCCCCTTATACAAAGCTATATCACAATACAATTGCATTTGATGATGCTGTTGGAAGTAGCAGTTCAATAACTGGATTGAATATAAATACAACCAATGTTGGTCAGGAACTCAAAAACAACATTTTTTACATTACCCGTGGTTCAAGTAATGTCAGCGGAAGCCGATGTATTTCAAATAGTGCAGGTTCTGGAACATTGATTTCAAATGGCAATGATTTTTACATTACAAATTCTGATGGGTCTTATGAAATTGTTACTGGATTCGGAACTGGCTTATCATCATGGCAAGGTGCTGGTTATGATGTTTTGAGTAAAAATGTTGACCCTTTCTTTACGAATCCTTCGCTGATTAATTATTCTCCTAATAATGGAGTTTTAGATGGAGCTGCACTAGCAATTGGAATTGTTGATGATATAAATAATTCACCAAGAAGCTTAACAACTCCCGACATTGGAGCGTATGAGTTTGCTCCACCAAGCATTCCACCTAGTTGCGTTTCATCAGTTACCGTAAATAACCTTACTTGTATTACTGCAACCAATTTAACTTGGACTCCAGCAGCGGGTTTTCCAACAGGCTACAAAATTTATTTTGGTAGCGATGGAGGAGGAGTAACACTTCCGGTAAATTCATACACTCCCGGCAATGTTTTAAGCTTTATTTTACCTAGTTTAACACCGGGTGCGACTTATTACTATAGCGTTGCGCCATACAATAACGCCGGTGAAAATACATGTCCAATTTTCTCTTTCGTATCAACAGGAACTGCAATTACACAAACACCATCTCAATCTGCAAGTTCATATACAGAAACAATGGATAATGGAGTTACACCTCCTGAATTGCCTTGCGGAACAACAAGTTCAAACGAGAACTTTCCGGCAGATGCATTTACTTGGTATACTGCTAACGGAGCTGGGAATGCTCATGCAGGTACCCGTTATTTACGCATCGATAGAAATTCAAACAATACTACTGCAAAAGACGATTGGTTCTATAGCGCTCCAATGAATTTAACCGGTGGTAAGTTGTACCGTATTTATTTCTGGCACCGAATAGGAGCTGTTGGTTCTGAAAACTTTGAAATATTCTTAAGCAACAGTAACGATGCGGCTACCATGTTAACCACTTCTGCACTTTTTAATGGAGCAAGTAACTTAATGACTTATAAATTGGATTCTTCAGCCGATATTTTACCTCCTTTTACTGGAGTGTACTACTATGGTATTCATGCTAATGGCGCCGCTAACGGACAAAGCCTGTTCATGGATGACATTCAGGTAAAGCAAATTCCTGTTGCAGCTATGGATCCGGCTTCTTGTATCACCGTTCCAAGTTTGTACGATCAGTTATTGGTACAACCTGTTTACCAAGCTCAAGATTACAAATTCAAAATTGAGAATTTAGCAGCGAGCTATAGTTATGAGTTCACTCGTAACCTCCCAATTCCTGATTTTCGCTTGAAATGGGCGCCGGGAGTAACTTATGATTTATCGTACGATGTTTCGGTATCCTACAAAAAGAACAATGTATGGAGCCCTTATGGACCATCTTGTGTAGTAACCATGGGCCCTTTCCCAACCACTCAATTGCGCGGAGCATCTTGTGGAGCAACCCTTACTGATTTGTATACTCCTTTGTATATTGACTCAGTAGGTGGAGCAAACGATTACGAATACAAAATTGTACAAAACACATTAGCATACGACCATACT
>Ga0075163_10008693_pt1 | contig 13343 bp, 10 predicted proteins | sample JI1023141ADNA_FD_71478 | JGI IMG/M metagenome (GOLD analysis project Ga0075163, IMG submission 71478) | Wastewater effluent complex algal communities from Wisconsin, to seasonally profile nutrient transformation and Carbon sequestration -... | ecosystem: Engineered > WWTP > Effluent > Algae...
TCTTCGCCCAATTCCTGTGCCGGGCTCCAGAAAAGTTGTGCAAAATCCACAACGCGGTTGTCCTCCACCCGCACGCCTTCATTTTCGAGCAATTCCTGCATCAGGGTCGGTGTGGGGAAATGGTTGCGGCCGCTGAGTTCGCCCTTGCGGTTGACCACCCGGTGGGCCGGCACCCCGTCGCCGGGCTTGCAGTTGTTGAGCGCCCAGCCCGCCATGCGCGATGCGCCCAGCGCCAGGAAATCGGCGATGGCGCCGTAGTTGGTCACCCGGCCGCGCGGCACCTGCCGTACCACGGCGTACACCAGGTCAAAATAGGTGGGTGTTTCTTTTTTCATCGCGACCGGGTTTTCATTATTCGTAGCGCAGCGACTCGATCGGGTCCAGTCGGGCCGCTTTCATGGCCGGGTAAAAACCCGATACCACGCCTACGATCATACAAAGGGCAAAACCGAGAAACATCCAGCCCCAGGGGATGAGGAAGGAGCCGCCAAGCAGGGGCGTCACGATGTTGCCCACCAATATACCCAGAAAAATGCCGACAAAGCCGCCGATCTGGCAAATGACAATCGCCTCGGTCAGGAACTGCAAAAGGATGCTTCGGCGGGTGGCGCCCAGCGCTTTGTAAATGCCGATTTCGCGGGTGCGTTCGGTCACGCTCACCAGCATGATGTTCATCAGGCCAATAGCCGCACCGAGCAGGGTCATGAGGCCGATGGCCACGGTGGCCAGACGCAGGTTGGTGGTATTCTCCTTGAGGATGGACACGAGGCTGTCGCTGGAAAAAATTTCAAAATCCTCGTCCTCGCCCGGCCGCAAGCCGCGGATCTGGCGGAAAAGCCCTGTGGCTTCGGACTGGGCCGCGTCCATGTCGGTTGCGTTGTTCACCGCCACGATGAGGTCGTAGTCGGTCTCGTTGGTCCCGTACATCGCTTTCACGCTCACCACGGGTGCGTACACGGCGCGATCCTGCTGGTTGCCCATCGAAGAACCCTTGGATTTGAGCACGCCCACGACGCGGAAACGGTTATTACCGACAATCACCACCTGGTCCACGGCCTTTTCGGGCTTGTCATTGAACAGTTTATTGGCGATTTCCTGACCAATCACGATTTTGTCCTGTCCGTCTTCTACTTCCTTGATCGAAAAGCCGCGGCCAAACTCGATGTCCATGCCCTTTACGTTGAAATAATTCTCGTCCACACCGACAAAACCCACGTTGGGATTGGTCTTTTCATCGTTGTATTTTACCGTGGCGCCGCTCGTGGCCCAGAAGGAAACCGATACTTTTGCGGCAAAACCGAATCGCTCCTTGAACTCCATCGCGTCCTTGTAACTGATGGCCTCGCCGGCTTTCTGGCGCCGCCCGCGCTGGTTGCTTTTCACATCGGACCATTTGCGCTGTATGGTGAAAGAGTTGGCGCCCAGTCCGGAAAAGTTGTCGTTGAGCGAAAAAGCAATGGCATCGATGGCTGTCAGAATACCCACCAGCGCCATGATACCGAACGCAATGATGAGCAGAGTCAGTACCGCGCGCAGCATGTTGGTGCGGATGCTCTGAAAAGCCATGCTGAGAATTTCTGCAAAAAGCATTTTCGATTACGGATTGTTGATTGCGGATTGCGGCTCAAAAAGCCGCCGAATGGTGACCGGGGTTAAAATCTTTCGGAAAGTTGGCGACTTTCCCAAAGTTGGACGCCACAAAATAGAGACAACGTTTTTAAAATTCGATAAAGGGCCTCCTTTCAGGGTCAAAACACAAAAACAATTGGAATGACTGCTACACCTGCAAGCACTGCCATGTTCCACCGGCCCGCCATTTTCAGCCGGTTTGACGCACTTGTCGCCGCCGAAAGCACCCGGCACGGCGGGGTCAGTCCGGCGCCCTGGGCTTCGCTGAATCTTGGTAAAAATACCGACGACGACCCGGCCAACATAGCCGAAAACCGCCGGCGCTTTTGCACGGCACTGGGTTTTGAGCCGGCGAAAATAGCCTGGTCAAAACAGGTACACGCAGACCAGGTCCGGCTCGTAACCGCGCCCGGCGGCGCCGAGGGTTTTGATGCGCTCATCACGCGGCAAGCGGGCATTTTGCTGGCGGTTTCAGTGGCCGATTGTACGCCCATTCTTGTTTTTGACGCTAAAAACAAGGCGGTGGGCGCCGCACATGCCGGCTGGCCCGGCACTGCTGCGCGCATCGTGGAAAAGATGCTCCGGCGCATGGCCGACGAATTCGGCACCGCCGGCCCGGACTGTTTTGCCTACATCGGCACCTGCATCGATGAATGTTCGTTTGAAGTGGGCGATGAGGTGGCCGACAAGTTTGACGACGCATTCAGGCGTTTTGACGCCGCGCGCGGCAAATACTTAGTGGACCTGAAAAAAGCCAACCAGGCGCAATTATTGGCGTTCGGCGTGCCCGAAAACCAGATCGAGATTTCGCCCCGATCCACGGTGCTCCACAACGAGGACTATTTCTCCCACCGCAAGGAAAAAGGAACAACAGGCCGGATGCTGGCAGTGATCGGAATGGAGAAGTGACGGAGACAGGAAATGGGATGAGGCGAAGCGTATTTATTCAGGTGGTTTGCTGTGCGCTGCATGACTCTGGCTGGCGCGAGTCTCCGACTCGTGACATTCATCCTCGCGTTTCCAACGCGCCTTCACAAAGACCCAAATACACCAACCGCGCTTCACGTCGGAGACGTGAAAATGGATGACACGAGTCGGAGACTCGCGCCAGCAGGGCATGATTCGTATAAAATCCGCGCCCAATCCGGCCATCCGCAGGCTCCCTAAACCCGGTTCTTCCAAAGTAAAAAACCGCAGCCGAGCGCCGCCAGCACCAGACCGAGAAACTCCCGCGTCAGTTCGATCCAGGGCTGCTCGGCTTTCATCGTATCCACAATGGAAGGTTCACCCAGGCGAATCCAGTTGATAAAATCGGGCAGCAGGGTTGCCGCCCAAATGGCGGCGGCAGCCAGCCAGAGCCACACGGCAGGGCGGTACATTTTGCCGGTGGCAGCCATGCCGAAATGCACCGCGACGCCGGCATAAAGCAGTATCCACTGAACAGGATCGGGGTCGTTGTATTGCACCAGCGCAAACAGGGCAAACACAACCGAAAGAACCCAATAGGTGATTTTCATACGCGCAATTTTAAAGGCCAAGGTAAAAAGGTTTTTAATGGGGAACTTCTCCCGGCGCCACAGACTTTCCCCTCGGCTGCGCAAAGAGGGCGGGCGGGAAAGTCCGCGCAAAATCGTACCTTTGTCGGCTTTTTCAATTATGGCCAAAGAAAAGAAAAAACAGAAAGTCGAGATCATCAACCGCAAAGCCTCTTACGAGTATTACTTCGTGCAGGAATACGATGCGGGCATCATGCTGACCGGCTCCGAAATAAAAAGCATCCGCAGCGGCAATGCCAACCTGACGGATGCCTATTGCGCGTTTGAAAACGGCGAATTGTGGGTGCGCAACCTCTACATCGCCGAATACGAATACGGCACCGACAGCAACCACCTGCCCCGCCGTGTCCGCAAACTGCTGTTGCGCCGTCCCGAACTCCGCAAACTCGAACGAGGCACCAAGGAAAAAGGCTCGACCATCATCCCTTACAAACTGTTTATCAGCGACCGCGGCTTCGCCAAACTGACCATTGCGCTGGCGCGTGGCAAAAAAACCTACGACAAGCGCGAAACCATCAAAGGCCGCGAAGACAAACGCACGCTCGACCGCATCAACAAGGCGTATAAGGTGAGGTGATTGCGGATTGCGGATTGCGGATTGGGGATTGGGGATTGGGGATTGGGGATTGGGGATTTAATTTCTGACAACAAAACACAGCATGAACAAGACATTGGCCCGTATCATTTCAGTGCTTTTTCACCCCTTGCTGGTGCTTTCCTACGCATTGCTGCTGCTGCTGCTTGCCAATCCCTACGCATTCAGTGCGCGCAGCCTGACCGACAAACCGGCCATGATCCTGTTCATTTCCGTGTTCAGTACCAGTTTTGTGCTGCCCGCTTTCGGCACGGCGCTGATGAAACCGCTCGGACTCATCAAGTCGATGCAAATGGACGACAAACTGGAACGCACCGGTCCTTACATCCTCTCCGGTATTTTTTACCTGTGGCTGTACAAAAACCTTGACGCCACCGGACAGGCGCCTGCACTGTTCAATACCTTTGTGCTGGGCGCCACCATCGGACTGTTTTTTGCTTTTTTCATCAATATTTTTACAAAAATCAGCGCCCACGCAGTGGGCATGGGCGGCCTGGTGGCCATGCTCTTGCTGACCGGAAAAGCCTGGGACACAGTGGCATTCAGCATTGCCGTTTTCGGCGGCACCCTGCAACTGAGCCTTACCGCCGTGCTGGCATTGAGTATTGTGGTGGCGGGCCTGGTGGGCACAGCCCGGCTCTCGCTCGGCGCACACCACCCCGCGGATTTGTTTCGCGGCTATGCAGCAGGCGTCGTAGCCGTGTTGCTGGCGGCGATGGTTTGATACAATTTCCCTTCCGTCAGTTTTTGGGTTTCTCCGGCGCCGGCGCGCTGGCGTGATAGTCCTGTTTGATGCGGCGTGCATAATCGTCGAGCAATTCGATGACGCGCTCGCGTTTGGGCGATTGCACGATCAGGCCGATGTGGTGATCCATTTCCCGCATGCGCCACACAATTTCCGGGTCGTTGAACTGGCTGTCGTCGGGCCATTCCTGGCGAGTCAGGGAAACAATGATACCGGCGTAGTCTTTCCTGATTTTTGGCAATTCGTATTTTTTGCCGCCAGCCACCGCCACTTCTAATTTGGCCCATTCGCGCCACATGTTCACGTTGGAAGAATATTCCACCATTTCAGCAATGTGCGCCCCCCCTACCCTGGAGGATGTCTCCAGAAAATAGAACTGGCCGTCGTCGTGGCATTTGATGAATTCGGTGTGGCTGGCGCTGTACTGCATCCCGAAGGCCGTCATCACGTCGGAAGTTGCTTTCAGGAGGCCCTTTTCATCGGCCGAACCAAATGGCACGATCACGCTGCGGAAGATGCCGCCGCCATGAGCCACTTCAAACGGCGGCGCCAGGTACTGCGATGCCCGGGCAAAAATCACCTTTCCGCCTTCGCTCAAGGCATCCACGTGATACACGTCGCCGGGTTTGAACTGTTCCACCAGAAAATTGTGGCGCTCGCCGCCCAGCGTGTGCAGGTGTTCCCACAATTCATTGGCATTGTACACTTTTTTCATGCCGGTAGCCGATGCCTGCCCGCGCGGCTTGATGATCCAGGGCGCAGGCACCTTTGCTGCAAAGGCATTGATCTCGTCGTCGTTGAACAGGGCTGAAAAAGCCGGCACCCGAATACCTTCTTCAGCGGCTTTCATGCGCATGGCGAGTTTGTCGCGGAAATGCCGCGCTGTCGTCTGGCCCATGCCCGGAATGCGGAAGTGTTCGCGCATTTCAGCGCCTTTCTCCACGTCGAAGTCGTCGAGCGACACGATGCGGTCGATCTGGTGTGTCCGCATCAGCCAGGCCAGGCCGCTGATGACATCGGGCATGTTCCACTGGTTTTCAGGCCCTTGCTGCACATAAAAGATTTCGTCGATCGCTTCACGCGCCCAGGGTTTGTCCTCCAGTTTTTTGGAGGTGAGAAAATAGACCCGGGCGCCGGCTTCCTTGGCGCCGCGCAGGAAATCATTGCCCTTGAAAAAACTGGATACGCAAAGAAAAGTAACGGGTTTGTCCATGGATTGTCTTGATTGGTTGGTTATCAGTTGCTGGCGGGGTAATTACTTCAGTGACGCCAATTACCTTGATTTTTTATTCGGGCAAAAAACGATAAAAGTTTTCATTCGGGCGGCATGGCATTTTTTTTCGGGGGAAAATTTTTTTAAAACCCTGTTGGGACAAATAAAAACACCCTGACGACAAGGAATTGTCGCCAGGGTGTTGCAATATAAACTTGATTCTAACTAAACCTTCAATTTTCTTCGTCAAACGCCGCAAAGTCGAACGTCAGCGTGAAGCGGAGCGTGTTGTCGAGCGGGTTGCGCTGGTTGGTGGTCGGGATCAGGTACGAGAAATCGAGACCGAAAATGTTGTATTTCACTCCGAGGCCGGCGCTGAAGTATTTGCGGTTGCCTTTGGAATAGTGCTCGTAGAAATAGCCTGCGCGTACGGCAAACTGATCGTCGTACCAGTATTCGAGGCCTGAAGCGATGTTGATTTCTTTCATTTCTTCGCTGAAACCACCCGGCGCATCGCCGAAGGATTTGAACACGCCGCGTACAGCCGAGTATTGTTTGTAGTCGGGAATGTCATCGCCATCCTCGTCGATTTCGGGGCGGGGCGTGGGCACGAGCAGTTTGTTCAAATCCGTCGTCACCAGCAGCGAGTTGTATTCGTCGAAGTTGAATTTCCAGCCCAGACCGACCCCGAGGTTGGTCGGGATGTAGTCGCGGTTGATGGAGTTGGTGTAGGTGATTTTGGCGCCCAGGTTGGTTACTGCCACACCGAGCGTGAATTCGCTTTCGTTTTTGGTAAACTTCACCGGAGTTTTGTAGGTCAGCGAAAGATCGGCTGCGCCGGAAATGCCGGGCTTGATCTCGTTGCCTTCCACACGCTGGCCGGTGGCGAGGTTTGAATAGATGAATTTGGCTGCAATGGCGCCCGAAAAATGGTCGGAAAGTTTGCGTGCGTAGCCACCGGTGATTTCGAATTCATTGGGACGGCCCTGACCCAGCGAAGTGCCGTTGTCGTCGGTGAATTCGATATCGCCGAGCGAGAAATAACGCAGCCCAAAACCGACGGTTTGCAGTTTGTCCAGTTTCACATAGCCCGACAGGTAAGCCAGGTAAACATCCTGGAGGCCCAGGTTGCGCATCCACGGAGTATAAGAAGCAGCAATGGCAACTTTTTTGTCGGCAAAAGCGAGTTTGGAAGCATTGTAGTGCATTCCGTTGGGGTCGGCCGAGGTGGCAATACCGGCATCGCCCATGGAACCGCCGCGTGCATCGGGTACGATGCGCAGAAACGGCACGGCGGAAGTGACGGCATTCGCGCATTTTTCGCCGGTGATGGGGTTATATCCGTCTTTGCACTTCGGTTCAACCTGTGCCTGGAGCGTCGTTCCGGTCGCCAAACCTGCAAGTATCAGCGACAAGGCGAGTAATTTCTTCATGAGAGCAAATGAAATTTTAGTGGCAAGTCTGATTTTCTTCAAATAAGCGGGCAAAAATAGGCCTTCAATCCGGCATTTTGCTGTACTTCTGTCTAATGGCGTTTAATTCCGGCATCGGGTTGTCCAATGCCCCGGTTATTTTACCGAAAAAAAACGCACCGGGACCTCCGCATGCCCTATTTGAGCAATACCAGTTTTTCAAAATCGCTTTCGGCTGTCACCTGGGCGCCGCTCAGATCGGTACCGCGCACCTTGACGCGGTAGAGGTAAACGCCGCGCGCCAACTGGTCGCCGTATTCATCCTTTCCGTCCCAACTGATGTCGGTCACGCGGTAGCCATCGGCTGGAGCGGTGTGGATGAGCGTTTTGACCAATTTGCCCGACACGCTGAAAATATTCACCTGCACATCGAGCACCTGTCCCGCCAGGTTGTGTTCAAACTGGAACAGGGTGTTGGTCGTGAACGGGTTGGGATAGTTCAAAACGTGATCCAGCGCCGCTTTTCCGTCTTCTGCCACCACAAATTCGGTGTAGCCTTCGCCCGAATTGTTGGCGATGTCCCAACCTTTCACCCGCAGGGTGTGGCGGCCCGTGCTCAGGTTGCGAAGCGGATAGATGGCCTGTCCTTTGCGGAAATTGTCCTGCGCGCTTTCGTAAAAATCATTCAACACAATGGTTTCCAGCACATTGCCATCGAGCACCGCCGTCAGGTCGTGGCCGAGGCTCACGCCGCTGACGTTCATGCCGTAGTCGTCGGAGCATTTCACCAGTATTTTCGGGTCGTTGTCCGTGATACCGCCGTACACAAAGGCGTCTGTATTGAGGAAAGGCATCACGATGGGCGCCTGGTCGTCCTGGATCAGGTTGGCATTGCCGCCGATCACCACATTTCCGGTGCTGCCCGCCGCATCGAGCGGGGTTCCGTTTTCGGCGTAATAACTGATTTTTCCAAAGCCATAGGAATAGTTGATGTCCTTGGGCACTACAAATTCGATCTGGAATTTGCCGCCCGTCACCGTGGCGCTGCCTTTGAAAATGATGTTGCGCTGAACATTGAAGGTGCGCACAAAACTCGTCTGGTCCTGTCCGAGTGTCTGCAAGGTCAATGCCTTGTCGTACACCGACACGAATACTTTACCATTGAAATCGCTCAGCAGGTTGCCGAGGGTATCGGTGACGCTGCCTTTCAGCGTTACCGGCATCAGGGCACGGAGTGTGTCCGGCGTGGCATTGGCAGCCTTGCCGTTGATGGAGTCGGTACTGACGCGATATTCGGGCAAGGCCAGGAACATGGCCGGGTCGCCCAGCAGGGTAAAGCGGCGCGAATTGTCGAAACCGCTGGAAATGCTGTTTTTGGCCTCCTTCAGTATGTCGCCGATGGTGAGGTAACGCCCGTTCACCTTTTTGAACAGGAATTTCTGCACAGCGTCGGTGAGCGTGTTGTTGTCGGATATATAAACGGCGCGCACCGTGGTGAACAGGCCAATGGCGCCCGATTTCACCTTTAAAAGCGCCTGCTCTCCGCCTGTCAACGTTTCGTAGTCGTCGTAGCCGCCAAAAGAGCAGGTAGCCGTGATGATGAGCGGGTAGCGGTTGGGATTTTCCCAGCCTGCTATGTCGTTGTTGTCGATCACGCGCTCCTGGGCCCAGCCGCGCGGGCCGCCGTGGCCGATGTATTGGGTAATGAGATTTCCTTTAAAAATATTGGAAGTGATGGCCGACTTGGCATCCGGGTAGCGGTCGCCGGCCGAAGTAGCCACCTGCTGGTAGGCATCAAAATAAATCTTTTCGTTGTTAAAAAACTGCTCTGTGTTGGAAGTCACGAGCGCCAGGTCTTCGGTCTGGTTGATGTGGGCATTGCCGTCTTCATCGTCGGCGATGAAGAGGTTGCGCAGGTGCCAGTCGCCCAGGGTCGCCGGATCCTTGTCGTAGGCGATGATTTTGTCCACGACCGCCTGCGCGTCTTCGGGGTTGTGGACTGTGAGCCGGCCGACGGCGATGTCGAGTTTGCCGCTGAGCGAGCCGCCCTCTTCGGGACTGAGCAGGGAAAAAAAGTCGTCGGCCGGATAGGCGCGAATGGGATCGAAGGATTCGGCGGTTTCGTACACCGGGATCAGGTCCTTGTTGTTGTCGCTGTTGGTGATGTTGCGCGGATCAAAGGAGCCGTCGCCGAACAGCAGAAGCCAGTCGAATTTGGTCGGGTTGCGCTCCAGCAGCATGAGGGCGAAATCGCGGATGGCAGCGGGATCTTTGGCGCCCGAAGAGAACTCGTTGTACACCTGATTGACGTTCACCAGCGCCACATCGAGGCCGCTGAAATTTTTGCGGTGCTCGGACAGCTGGATCGCCTGCGCTTCCAGTTCGGTCGGATAAACGATGGCCATGTGCAGGTTATCAAGGCCGTGCAGATTTTGATTGGCGATTTTGCCCGCCACTTTTTCCGGTTTCGGGAAAGAAGCATTGTCGTAAAATGCGATGAAATCGCGCAGCACGCCGAGGGTATTGGCGCCAAACTCCAGCGTGCCGCCGCTCTGCGTTTTTTGCTGCAAATACGGCACCTGTGCATTGGTGATGTCCCACACTGTCAGGTTGCCATTCGCGCCCGAAAGGCGGAAAGTGGCAAAATCCTGGGTGATCGTTTGTTTGTCGCGGAAAGCCATGGACTGCCCTTCCATAATCAAGCGGCGGCGGGCATTCACTTCGATGAAATCGAGCCAGCCCTCACTTTGCTGGCTGACCTCCGGGTACTCGATGTTGACGTCGATGTCGTCGCCGTCGGGCTGGAAAGTAGACTGGAACACCCCAAGCGAAGCATAGGTAAGTTCGTTGTCGCTCACTTTCACCCCGGTGAGGGTGCGGCTGAGGGTGGTGCCGTCGACGGTGAGCCGCACCACGGTGGAAAGGGTGCAGCGGCCTGCAAATTCGGCGCGCAGGCGAGCCGAACTGCCCGGCACCAGGTTGGGGAAATCAAAATTATAGTCGCGGGAGCGGGTTTGAAGGAAATAATCGCCAAACCATTTTTTGCCGGAACCTGTGGCCGACACGAAAGCGTCGAGCAGATTGGTCTTGTCCTCTTCGATGCGCTGAAAATCGTCGAATTCTTCGGTGATATAGGAAGCAGCCACGCTGGCTTGTTCCGCAATACGTTTGCCAGTGCCGTCGCCGGTTTTGATAAAATACCAGGCGTTGAAATCATACAGGTGCTGGCGCACTGTCAGTTCGGGGTCGTTGGCATTGGCGCGGTAGAACCATGGGCGCGGGCCCACGGCGTAAAAAAGAATGTAGTCGGCGGCATCGAATTTGCCGTCCGATTCGCCCACCACCTGGATGGCATTTTCAATCAGATCGTCGGGGCGCAGGTCGGCATTGCGCTCGGGCACCATCGCGCCGCCGTTGCCGAACAGGCGAATGGTGCGCGGGTCGATGTTGTCCAGGTCGCTGATGCCCAGTTCGTTTTTCAGAAAACTGTAGTCAAGTTTGTAAATACCCGTGTTGGCCACACCGAATTTGTACACCGTACCGGTGCTCAGGGCGGAGTTATAGGTGAACGGACCGCCGCGTTCTTTCACCGGTTGGGAGGCGGGCGTCACGCGCACGTTGATCGTGAATGAAACGGCGCGTTCGAAGCCGCTGCCGGTGCGGCGCAGCGGCACAAAACGCACCACGCCGATGTATTTGAAACGTTCCTGTTCCACTGTTGCCTTCACCACCAGGTCGTTGCCCAGCAGGGCATCATCGGCGGAAGTTTTTTTCTGAAAGGCCTCCCATTGAACGGAGACCACTTCTGCGTCGATGGTAGAATAGCCGCTGAGCGGAAATTGTGCGGTAAAAACCGGCAAAGTCGGCGCCTCATCGCTAAAAGTGCAATGTTCGAAACGCCAGAATTCCACCACATCACCACCCGAGAGTTCGTGTCTGGCCGGTTCGGCTTCCCATTTCAGGGTTTGCTGGAGGGTGAACGAAGATTGGGCATGCAGCGCCACCGCGCCACAGCAAATAATCAGGAAGGAAAGGAGTTGATTCTTCATCATTAGTAACACTGGATGTTTGCCATGCGATAGGTGCAGGAGCGGCAGGGCGGGTTGCCCCAGCCCAAAACAATATTAGGGCAAAGTGGATTTGGAGGCCGCAAGAAAAAAACACTTTGGCTGAAACCGGCAGATTCGTGTTTCGCTCTACTTTCGCGCCGCGAGACGGGGGATTAAACGTCATTTGGGGTTATTGAGGGGCATTAAGAGTCATTTGGAATGGTCATTGGGGGGCATTAGGGATTGACCTACAAAAAATGACCATTAATGACTTTCAAGAATGACCTGAATGAATGACCCTTAATGACCCTCCAAAATGACCTGAATCCCCCCCCTCGTCCGACAATCTAAAACGCTGTACCTAACCAAGTTATAATGAAACAAGACCGCATTCTCATCATCGGCGCCGGAGGCCAGATCGGCGCAGTTCTGACCGACGCCCTGCGCCGGGTCTTCCTGCCTGACAACGTCATCGCTTCCGACTTGCGCGACCTGGGTCCGCAGGAAGGCCCCGTCGAAATACTCAACGCCCTCGATCCGCTCGCCCTCGAAGAAGTGGTCAAAAAATGGAAAGTCACCCAGATTTACCACCTGGCGGCCATCCTGAGTGCCACCGGCGAAAAAGACCCGATGAAGGCCTGGGACATCAACATGCGCAGCCTTTTCAACGTGCTGGAAATCAGCAGGCTGCGCGGTCTCGACAAAGTGTATTTCCCTTCTTCCATCGCTGTTTTCGGCCACGAGGCCGCGCACACCGATACGCCGCAATACGAAGTCCTCATCCCGGAAACGGTGTATGGCATCAGTAAGGTGGCGGGCGAAAACTGGGCGAATTATTACTTCCGCCGCTACGGGGTGGATGTGCGTTCGCTGCGTTACCCCGGCATCATCGGTTACCAGAGCATGCCCGGTGGCGGCACCACCGACTATGCGGTCGATATTTATCACTACGCTATTCAGGCCAAAGCCTACGAGTGTTTTCTGAGTCAGGACACCAGCCTGCCGATGCTCTACATGCCCGACGCCATCCGCGCCACGCTGGAACTCATGGAAGCGCCGGCCGACAGCCTCACGGTGCGCACCAGTTACAACCTCTCGGGCATGAGTTTCACCCCGGCCGAAATCGCCGGCAGCATCCGCCAACTGATGCCCAACTTCCAGATCAGTTACAAGCCCGATTTTCGCCAGGCCATCGCCGATTCCTGGCCGGCTTCGATCGACGATTCAGCCGCCCGCCGCGACTGGGGCTGGAAACCGGAGTTCGATCTGGATGCCATGACGAAGGATATGCTGCACCATCTGGCGGTGCAATATCATTTGGGGGAGAAGGTGTAAGAGGGAATATCTTGCCTTAAATTATGGATAACGGCCAGCAGCAATCAGCAGCCTCCGCTCGATGACGCTATCTGCGTGATTCATTCCGAAAATCTTGACGGTCATTTGAAGACCGTAAAATGTCCCTATTTCCGGGACACGGCAATACTCGCACCGAAAGTTTGCCCGTGTGGCAACAAGTCGTCGGAGTGCATCCGGGATATAGCGGCTCATTGTTGGGAGAGACGGTAGAGTGCGCGTGCCTTAGCAAGACGGATAAGACGCTCAAGGACAACATAGTGGTCTAATTCATCCTTTTCAGTTGCCGTCAATCCTTCCGATTTTTCCTTTTCAATAAGTTCTTCCAATCGTTCCTGCATTTCGGGCGTGGCACGCAGTTCGAGCACTCGCTGCGGGTTCATCCCCGCGATGAAGTCGGCCACTGTATCATAAGTGGTATGAGCTGTCATGATGCTGAATTTTTGCGCAAGTTAAGGATTATTGTTTGTTTTGACGAGTTATTCCTTCACCCACGTTCGCGCCTTTTCCACATCCCCCATGCGCGCGTTCGGGATGGCGCCTGCCGTTTCGAGGTCGATCCAGTAGTTTTGGCCCGGGTGAATCGCACCGCCAGGCGGGCAGCCCTATGACATACCGGGGTCAAACTGCCCGCTATTTGCCCTGGCCAATCGTTCACAGACCGTCCGGCACAGTCTTTTCATTTCCTTTTTGCACTCCCGCACAAAGTGCGATATTTGCAGCCGCAATAGCCCCCTCACGCCGCTCACTCTCTGTCGCTCTCACACATGTCTGCGAAAAGCAAATCCAAG
>Ga0075163_10008694_pt1 | contig 13342 bp, 13 predicted proteins | sample JI1023141ADNA_FD_71478 | JGI IMG/M metagenome (GOLD analysis project Ga0075163, IMG submission 71478) | Wastewater effluent complex algal communities from Wisconsin, to seasonally profile nutrient transformation and Carbon sequestration -... | ecosystem: Engineered > WWTP > Effluent > Algae...
GGTATAGCATTCCTTGCATGCCTGCGGGATTTGCAAAAGGGTGGAAAATGCCTTTTTAAAATTCCGGGTTTCTGCCAGCATGTTGGCTTCATTCATGACGAAGTCGCACTGGTCGGTGTAATACTGAAGGATACGCTGTTTGCCTTCGCTGAGAAAGTCACGAAGGTCATTGGTTGGCTTCAGGTTGCGGATGGCGTTGCTCACTGCTTGCTGCGCATTGTTGCCGGCGCCTTGCAGTTCCACCGAACGGGAAGAAAAAATCTTTTTGTCCTCAAAATCGGCGATGTACAGCCCGATGCTTACTTCTGCCATGGTTTGGGAGGGCGGCGTGGGCGATATGGCAATATTTGAAATGTTGACGCGCGGAAAAATCATGAACTTCGGGCTGTTGCCCGACCCGGTGAAACCGCTCCGGGTGACGATTTTTGTCAATTGATCTTCCAGCAATTTGCGAATGGAGCTCGCCTGGCCGCCGGGAAGTTTTTGGTTGAACAGAACACTGTCGTCGGGGACGTGAACATTCAAATTGAGCCGCTCCTGGTCGCTCATCGGATCGTTTTGGGCTACGCCGATTTGGCTTAACAGCGAAAAGGCCAATACGAGGAAAAAGGGTTTGTAAATCATGGTGGTTGAATATTGAATCATTTAAATGTTATTTTGGGGCATTTCTGGCGCAACGGAACCCGATTTGGGGCGAACCCAATTGCGGCGGCGCTTCTCCGCGATAAGCCGCCCGACAATACTTTGAGGATGCAGCCCAATGTCCGCCGCGAACAACTTTTTTGTGTATCGCACTGCTTTCTGCCTTGGTATAAGGATAGCTCTGCTTCCAGTCCCAGCACCATTCCGCTGCGTTGCCGCACAGATCATACACCCCCAAACTGTTGGGAGTGAACGATTTGACGGGCACGGTATGCCCGCGTGCCGTACCGCTATTGGATTGGTATGGAGGCAGGGTGAGCGGGTTGGAATCGAAGTTGATGTCCTTGTTGGATGCCAGCAATTTGCCATTGCCAAAGCGCACCTGCTGGCCACCCTGACGGGCCGCAAACTCCCACTCCGCTTCGGTAGGCAAGCGATAGCCGTCGGCCAGGCTATCCACCACAATGCTCCATTTGAGCGGGTCTATGGGATCGTTGGCAAACGGATCCCGCGCATTTTTGCGGATGGTATAACATGGCTTGAGGTTTTCGCTCCGACTGCGCCAGTTGCAATACTCAATGGCATCGTACCAACTGACATTGATGACCGGCCGCAATCCCTGCCCCCATCCTTCATCAGAGGGCGGCGGAACGTCAATTTCGCGGCAAAACCGGGTGTAATCATCAAAAGTAACCTCGGCTACATCGAGCAGAAAATCGCGGACAGTCCGGTCGTGTGCGGGGCGTTCGTCCGGATTGCCTTCCTGGAACAAATCGCCCATCCTGAAACTGTTTCCTTTTATCAAAACCATTTTTTGGCCGGGATCCACAGGAGGCATTGGAGTTGTTCCCGGCGGCCCGCCGGCTTCAAAACCGGCGAGCGCTTCTCTGGCATCCTCTGCAAACAATCCCCGGGGAAACCGCTTCAGGTAGTTGTGATAACCATCTGCCGTATTGCCGGCCTTTGCCTGCCGCCATGCCGTTCGTTCTTCTTCCAGGCTGGGCTCCACCGCTGCCGGCGCAATGTTGGTGCAGCTGCTTTGATGGGCAAAAACAAAACCGCCACTGATTTCGTGACCCTTAAAATCGCCCTGCATGGGTTGGGGGATGGCTTCGGCCAGCACGGAGTAAAGTTTTGGGAAGGTCAAAAGGCCGTCAGAATTGCGCATTCGGAGCGCTTCGAGCCATTTTTTGGCAAATTCCGAGTCGGCGGGCGTTCGTTCTTTGCCGCCTGAAGTGAGGTACAAGCGGCTTTTGAACCGGAGTTCGCGTTTGCATCGGGCGGCGCAATCCTTTGTTTCATTTTCCCATGCCGGTTCCGTCGGTTTATTTCGGAATTGTTGACCGAAAGTTCCTGAGTAACAGGCATCCAGTGCCAAAAGGATGTGTTCGCAATTTATTTTTGAAAGATAGGCTTCCAATACCGGATGAAGAATCCAGGTTTCGTAGGATGGATCGTCGAGCAGCCCGTCTTTGGGAATGAGTGCGCCGATGGCTTCGTCAAAATGTCCGTGCATGGAAAAATAGACCAGCAATTGATCCCCCGGATCAAATGAGCGGGTCTGGTAGTCGGTGAGCACCTTCAGCAACTCGCCTTTTTTGAGGTTCATGTGGATTTCGGCCTTCCGGAATCCGTACGCGGTCTCCAGTTCCTTTGCAATTTCCCTGACTGTTTTGTCGCTGCCCGGCAGATCGGGCCACTGATCAAAATCGGTTCCCACAAAAAACAGGGCGTAATCTTTTCCTGAGCGAACAGGGGATTGAGCCAGGAGCTGCCAGGCGAGTGTTGATGCCAGAAGTAAGGTGAAAATCAATTTCATTTGGCAGTTGTGTCAAAAGTTTTCAGTGTTCTGAACCCGCTGGCAAGCCAGGAATAGAATCGGATTGCGGCGCTGCATGCCCGATTTTCCGGGAGCAACGGTGTTCAACCGGATTTACCTTTGGTAATCGCCATCCATTCGGGGGAGGGGATAGACCAATACCATTTTTCAATATGAGGCGCCCCCAAACAGCGCCTGGAGGCAAGTGTTTTTGGACTTGTTTGGCAATTTGAAAGCTATCAGCCGTCTTGTCAGTTTCAACCGGAAAATCCAGTTCCCGAGGCGGGTGTGCCAGTGGCCATTCAGAGGTATTAAATGTTATTAAATTTAATTCTTAGGCAATTAATAAACAGCATATTAAACTTGATTTTAATGAACCCTAACGACCTTAAGTAATGATCTTTTATGTCCTCTATGTACCCCTGAATGACCGCTGGCACAACGCCGGGTGTTGAAACTGATGGAACAAATCTATCGTAGTGCCCAATGGGCATGCACTACTGTTTTTTCGAATAATCCCCGATTTTTATTTTGTATTAGTAAAGCACTGTGTGATGTAGCATGGATTAATTTTAATTGTAACATAAAAAATCAAGCAGGTTTTCGCATATTTCCGGGACTTGCCATCTCATTTCGATCTTTATCCGGGTATGGTGGAAAAACGCCTGCAATCCCTGATTTTTATTTTCGCCTCCTCCCTTTGGGCAACAAAAAAAGGCTTGTCAAGCGACGCCTGACAAGCCTGAAGGTCAAAGTTGTACCAACTGTGTAACTGAATTTTAGCAAGGATTGAGCCCCTTCACTCATCCCCACTCTTCCAGCTCTCCCGCATATTTATCCACCAGTACGGCGCGCAAACGCTGGCGCGCCCGGCTGAGGCGGCTTTTGGTATTGCTCTCCGTCCAGCCCATCACGGCGGTAATTTCCAGAATGCTTTTTTCGTGGAAATAGAACAGTTGCAAGGCCGAAGCATCTTCTTTCGACAGGTTTTCCATCGCCTCGGTCAGCAGGGCATTGCGTTCGCGTTGCATGAGGCGCTGCAATCCGCTGGCGCCTTTTTCGGGCATGCGGGCGACCGGCGATTCCGGCGCATCCAGTGAGATGGTGTTGAGTTTTTTGCGGCGCAGGTGATCGATGGCAACACGGCCGGTGATGCGCAGCAGCCAGGTTTTGAAACTGCTCTCGCCCCTGAAATTGGACAGGTACCGGAAGGCGCGCAGGAAGGCGTCCTGGGTCACTTCGTCGGCATCGCTGTGGTTTGCGGTGAGGCGCAGGGCAATGGCAAAAACGGCGCTTTTGTGTCGACGTACCAAAAGGGCGCAGGCTTTTTGATCGCCGGCGGCCGCTGCTTCAAGCAGGCGGCGTTCTTCAGGGGTCACCAAAGGCCAGTGTGCAGGGGCCGGATTTTCGGCAGGCAGGTGAGGGGTGGCATTGCCGGGGGGGGCAATGATGGACTGTACAAGGAAGAAGGTATTCATGGCTTTCGTTTCTGTGTGTTTTTGTCTGGATAGCTGTTGCAAAATTGCATCCCCGCCAACGGATTGCCAACCGGCATTGAGCCGTTGACGGGGATGAACCAGCCAATGGCCGGTATTATGAGTGTGGTTACCTGAAGTTGCGCAGTTCGTGTTCCCACTGTGCGCAGGATTCAATGATGCTGATTTCGTTGGTGAGCAGGCTGTTGATGTCGTTGATCATCATACTCTGGGCGCCCAAAACGGTGGTGTAGTGTATGCCAAAGTCGTAGTTTGCCCCGAAATTGACTTTTTTCAGTGCCTCATTGAGCGGTGTGGTGCGTTGCTCTGCCTCCTGGCGGAAGCGGGCGAACATGACCGAAGCTTCTTTCAACATGGCTTCGGCAAGGTCCCGGTGCTTTACCAGGGCTTGTTTTTGTATGGCTTTCACCTGCTCCGGATCATGATCGTGGCCGTATTCGCCAAATGAAATCATGGGAAGTTTTTTGATTTCGGCCTCGGCCCAATCGCGCACCTGCTGGTGTTGTGCTTCGTATTTTTCCTGGAGGGTCGTCTGTGCTTCATAACGGCTCATGTCCATGGCCGCCTGCGTGAAGGTGTTGCACAGTTCGATCCACTCCACATCGGTGCCGGGAATTGGGGCAGTATTGACGTTGGGTGTGCCGGTGGCGGGTTTCAAACCCTTGTCTGCCAGCAGGTTGGCGATATAGGTGTGTTGCTCCTGCTCGCTCATTTGGGCGAATTTCTGGGCAAATGCCGGATCGCTGAGCATTTTCTGGGCGAGTTCGGAAGTTGCAGCATCCATCGACGACTGTTGCTGGGGCGTCACCCTCGATACCGCCACGGGTTGCGCGGTCGGGCGGATGCCGGTGGGGTATTTGCGGTAGAATTCGACCGTCAGCGTCTGGATTTCTTTTGCGCCACGCTCGGCTTTGGCGGTCCATGCCTGGTAATACCGGGCTGCTTCGGGACTGGTGGCGCCGTTGGCATAGGCGCGCTGGTAGGCATCGGCGATGGATGCAGGGGCTGCGGGCAGTTCGTGGAGCAGGGCGACGACGTCCGTTTTGCCGGCTTGCTGAGCGTTCATTTGGAAAAGGGCGAGTGCAAACAAGTTGCAGAAGATCAGTTTTTTCATTTTTTCAAAGCTTAATTTTTTGTTGTTCAATGAGGTGTGTGGGTCGGGGTTATTTCAGGCGCCGGCGCAGAGCCACCGCACTGAAGACGGTTCGAATGCCTGCTCCGCTTACCGCGATCGCAGCGATGGCAAGCATTTGTTCGAGGATGTTCATAGCGTTTACTGTTTTTGTTTGGTTGAAAGGATGAGGCAAAGGTCGAGGCAATCGTTTCCCCGTACTGTCGCATACAACGACAGAAAAGTGACATATTGCGACAGAGTTTTTTTGGAAAATCAGGTTTCCGAAAGTAGGCCGGATACAGGTTTTTGTTTTCGATGAAGACGCTGCAAAGGTATCCGGGCCTTGCGGAAGTATTGGTTAACGAACCTTTGTGTAAGGTTAACTCAGGTTAAAAGCCGCCGTCAAAAAGGGTAGTTGAAAGCAATGGCGCTGGTGACTGCGGGAAATCCGTTTCCATCACCTCCAACTACCCCTGATGACCGGCTTGTTTGTTTACAGTGTTTTCGGTGCCGGTACGGTGTTTTTCACCGGATTCACTTTCTTGAGGTAAGCGAACACGGCTTTCAGGTCATCATCGGTCAGGTTTTTGTACGAAGGGATGGGCATGGGCGGCAGAATCGGCCGCGTGCCATCCATTCCTTTCGATTTGCCTTCGCGCAAAGCCTTGACGAATTGTGCTTCGGTCCAGGTACCGATACCCGTGTCGTCCGAGGTGATGTTGGCAGCATACGAAACTCCCCAGGGACCTGCGGCGGCCGTCATACCGGGACTGAAAACAGCCACGAATTGCTCCGTGATCATTTTCTTTTTGTCGTCCGTGCTGAACGGCTCCTCAGCGGGGTGACCCATGAAGCGGCGCGACATGTCGGGTACAGGGCCTTGCGGGGTCATGCTTTTGGGTGTGTGGCAGTCGTCACAGCCGAGCACCGACACCAGGTATTCACCACGTTTGGCGGGATCTTCCGGGCTTGCTGCTGCTTCGGTGGCAGCGGGCTTTTCGGCAGGTTGTTGTTGGCAGTTGGTTAGCCAGGACATGGCCAGGAGAAGGCAAAACGCCGGAAAAAGATGGGTTTTCATTCTAAAAAATGTGTGATGGTTAAGAAATGATTGATTGTGAATGGCAAACATACACGAAAGACAACATTATTCTTCCGGGCTTTCACTTCCCCAAATGGTTCCTTGTCCTGACTTATTTCAGGTCTGGTTTATAGCGATTTGGGATTTGGGACAGCGTTTTTTACGGGCTTGACCGTTTTCAAATAGGCAAATACCGCTTTCAAATCTTCATCCGTCATGTTCCGGACTACCTGCCAGGGCATCGGCGGCAGGAGCGGGCGCGTACTGTCCAGGCCTTTCGACTTGCCTTCGCGGATGGCTTTCATAAACTGTGCTTCCGTCCAGTTGCCGATACCGGTATCATCGGGTGTCAGGTTGGCGGCGTAGGATACGCCCCAGGGGCCTGCGGCGGCGGTGAGCCCCGGGCTGAATATGGCGACAAATTCCTTTGTAATCAGGTCTTTTTTGCCTTCAGCCGTAAAGGGTTCTTCTGCCGGGTGGCCGCTGAAACGACGCGACATATCCAGTTCCGGACCGTGTTCGGTCATTATTTTAGGCGTATGGCAGTCGTCGCAGGAGGCAAAACTGACGAGATACTGACCGCGCTTCACCTGTTCGGCATTGGAGGCCGACACATCGGCGCTTGCTGTGCTCATTTCTGAAGGTTGCTGTTGGCAGTTGCTCAGCCAAAAAATGGCGATGAGAAGCGAAACAGCCATAAATGCTTTAGTTTTCATTGCTTGTGGTATGGATTGGTGAATGAATTCAGTTGGTTGGCGGTTAGTCGCGGTCTGCTTTGATCACTACGCGCTCCCCGTCGAGGTTGCCGGACAGTTCGAGTTCGTCTCCGTCGATGTCCACATCCAGTTTCAGTATTTCGCCGTCGTTGGACTGGAGTTCTACTTCCTTGTCTTCCTGGTCTACTTCGTAGTCGCCGGACTGGTTTTCGCTCGAACCGTCGCCGTAGTTGATGCTCCATTCGAAGTCACCGTTGGAACCGCTGTAAGTTTCGAATTCCATTTTGGACGAGAGGATCACGGTGCCCATGACTTCCACGCCGTCGATCGTGAAGGAGGTAACTTCCCAATCGCCGACAATGGCGGCGCGCAGATTGGAGTTGTCGTTTTTGTCGTCGTCTTTTTTGCAACTGGTGAGGCCCGGCAGGACGAACAGGAGCAGGGCAAATGCGGACAGGTTGAATTTTGAAAGGATGGTTTTCATTGCTTAATTTAATTTAGTTGTGATTGAAATGGATGGTTTCAGGTTAAATGACTGGTTTTCAAAGGCTGTTGTTGGTGAAAAATACACCGTAACGGCGTTCGAGGTGCTGGGACAACTCCCGGAACGGGCAACAGAGGTGGCTGTCGGGCGGAATACCATTCCTCCAACGGGTTAATGTCTGGGTAAAAAGCAGCCCGTCCCAAACCTGTGAGGGTTCGAAAATCGGCACTGGACCGCCGCTCACGGCGGGACAGACTGCGTTCTATAGCCCGGCTCTTGCAGCTGAGCTTCCTTTGAAAAAAAATGAAAATGCCGGGTAGATTGTGTCAGCAGGGAATGCTGCCGACCCGGGCGGCAATGCCCGGAAATCAGGCGCGGTTGCGCCGATTGTTGATTCCGCCGGATGAGCGTATATTCAAAGTCGCCGGGAGTCATCCAGTGTAGTTTCTTTGTTGGCACAGCCAGTTTGCACTGGCAACACCCATCAACTGAAATGACTTTTAATGACCTCTAATGACTTCAATTATACCTCGTTTCCAAGGCGTGAGGAAGATTGTTCATTGTTCATTTTCTTCGTTTTTTACTCCGGATTAAAGTTGTTTTCATCTGCAAAATTTCAGGTTGTTTTCATGGTTCAAAGGTCGGGCATTTTCAAATGGTGCGATTGAAAAAAAGCGACATTCTTTGGTGTTTAATGTTTTCGTTTTCAATGGCTTAAGCAGATTTTTGATCCACTTGTTTTCATGGTTCAAAGGTCCGGGTTTCCATGTTGGCGTGATTGAAAAAAAGCGACATCTTCATTTTCAACGCAGCAAAATTAAAGGCCTGGTTCGGGTGTGTTTTTGGTAAATACCAAGATTTTAAATTCCCTTTCATTGATGCTGCAAAGGTGCGAAGAAGCCCCCGGTACAGGAATCACATGAATGTGTGAAAAGACCCGAAATCTGTCCGCATTTCTGTTTCTGATTGTGAAAATTCATGCGATGCATCGCATGCAACCTTCCGGATTTTCACTTGTCGGCCCATTTTCAGGGTTCGATCAGCGGCGCATTGGCTTTGATGGTCGCCGTTCCACCCGGATCGGCCAGGAGGCCAGACGACTTCTGCGGGGCATTGTTTTGCTGTTCCAACTGCCGGAAATAAACGATTCCGGACGGGTCGATGGCGGGCATTTGGGTTTGCACAAAGGCAAAACCACTCAGGAGCAGCGCGATGGCTGCAAGTTTCTGTTTCATAGCTGGAAAAATGAATTGATTGGAAAAATAGCGATTCCGGTTGTTCGACTCTCTAACCCGGCAACGCAATCAATGCTGCAGGATCAGCGATCAGTGCTGTCGGGCTGGCGCCTGAGAACTCCCTGAAATCGCGGATAAAATGGGCCTGGTCGGCATAGCCACAAGTGTAAGTGACGTCGCCCCAGTTGACTGTAGTTGCTTTTTTCAACAGGGTAGTCGCCTTGTTGAAGCGCATCAGCCGGCCGTATGTTTTGGGGGTGACTCCAAAGTATTCACGGAATGCCCGTTGTAACTGGCGTTCACCGACAAACACCTTTTTGCTGAGCGTTTCGGTGCTTACCTGGCCGCCAAGCTGGCGAATCAACCGGATGGCTTCTGTAAAGTATGCTTCTTCGGGATTCCGCTTGTTCAGTTCATCTTTCAAATAGGCTTCGGCGAGGGCAATGCGCTGGTGCACATCGGTGGCATCGGCGATACTTCGGCTCAATTCATCCATACTTTTGCCAAATACCGAGCGCACATCAAGCGCCACGTTTTCCATTTCACGAAGCGGCTGCCGGAAGAGTTGAACAAACATTTCGGGATTGAACTGAATACCAAACCATCTTATATGGCTACTGGATTTCAAAACCGCCGGCTCGGTCCACAAACCCGTGAAAAATGCCTGCGGTACCTTTTCCCAAATCGATCCGCGTTGCAGCCATTCTTCTCCTTCCGAAGTGCCAAATATGATGGATGCCGTGCCTGAAGGCACACAACGGTAAATTTGATTGTTCGGCAGTATGCCTGCATGTACCCAAAAACGATCAATATACGGTTTCAGGGCCGGTGATGGTTGGAATTCCTGATAATGCATGTCATTTTCATTTTTCGATGCAAAGGTCCCAAGATTTTGAGGGCTTCGATTGAAAAAAAACGACATAATCAATCCCGCAGCATGGCTGCGATGCTGCCCGGGTGGCACGCTGTCAGGTGGTTGTGGCGAGTGGCGTGTACACTTGCGGTGCAAAAAAGGACAGAAATGACGTTGGGTTTTCGCCGGTAAATTCTTTGAAATCCTTGATAAAATGCGACTGATCGGAATAACCGAAATGGTGGCTGATTTCGGTCCAGGTGGCTTCCGGGTGGTGCTGCACGTAATCGTAGGCGCTTTTGAACCGTACGATCCTTCCGTACATTTTGGGACTGATCCCGATGTTTTCCTGAAAAACCCGTTGCAATTGCCGTTTCCCGACGAACACCTTGCCGCACACTTCGTCCACCGAATGCTGGCCGGTACCCATGCGTATGAATTGCAGCGCTTCCGAGTAATAATAGCGGTCCTGCTGCGCTGGCGATGCTGCCTTTTTCCGGAAGAAATCAATGGCTTCTTTTACCCTGTTTTCATTGGAAGGAGCATCCTGGATGCGTTCGGTCAGTTCATCAGCCGACTTTCCAAAAGCGGAACGCAAATCGGTATAATCGTCTGCGAGTTCACCGATCGGCAGGTTAAAAAGCGTGATAAACATCTCCGGTTTGCAACTGATGCCGAACATCCCGCATCCACCTTTCATTTTGAAAATGACTGGTCCTGCATGGATACCACCCAGGAACGACTCCGGGAAATCGCCCTTTTTTCCGGCTATGATTCCTGTATGTGTGTAGGGCGGGCTGATGTGAATGATGATTTCCACCAGACCGGTCGCCAGACAGTATTGCCAGGGTGAGGTCTCCGATGACGGTCCGGAATTCTCCGCGTACCAAAATGAATCGATGAAAGGCTGCAAATCAGCAGGCACAGCAAAATAGCCGGTGATCATTTTCATTTTCTTTTCAACAGTTAAGTCAAAACTCGGATTGTTTACGGTCTTGGAATCGGCAAAATTCACTTTCAGGATCTATCCCCGTACTTCATGCAGCGATGGACAGTGCAAAGGTGCAGCTGGTTGCATTGCTGTGATTGGAAAAAAGCGACTTTTATATCCGGCAATAGGCAGCCACCAATTCCTTGTCGATGCCTTTTTTCTCGGCGCGGCGCGCCAGCCAAACCATCACAGGCTCCATCCAATGGAATACTCCGGGCAGGTTGGTGTCGCTCCAGCGTATGATTAATGCCATGTGATACAGGCTTTTGGGGATGCCTTTGCGGTTGGTGCGGCCGTCGCGGGCAAGGCCGTAGGCCACCTGGAGGGCGGTTTCAAAACCGGTTTTACCGGGTTCCAGCAACACCGTGACCTCCTCCTTGATGAGCGGATTTTCGATGGTTCTGGCTGTTTTTGTTGTCATAGCGATTGTCGTTGTTTTCATGCTTTTATACTGTTGGAAGGCAATCGTGCGATCCATTTCGACAAGGCAAAGTTGCAGGCTGGCCGGCATGACCTGAAATCACATAAAAGTGTGAATCGGGGGCGCTTCGTCCGGAAATGGTGGATTAAATCCGGAAAATTCATGCGAGGGCCCTGGGCGCAACCTTTTGACAATGCAAATGTCGGGGCGGCCCAACTCAAGCCAACAACCATCCGAATCTCAACTTCTTAATGAAAATACCCGAAAGCGGATTGCAGTCGTTATCTTTGTCAACAAAAGTTTAGACTATGGATACTGGTGTAAAATATCCGCTTACCCGAAGCGAACTGGCCGATATAGGCGGGGCCGGGCTGGTGCGTTTCCCTGCTACCTTCGACGAATACTGGGATGTGCTGCAAGAGGCTGAATACACCGCAGATTATTATAAAAATGAAATAATAGCTATGAGTTATGAAACTGATCTGCACAGCCAAATGACCACAAGAATGTCATTTCTACTTAACACCCTGTTTCTTAACAGGAAAGATTTACGCATTCATAATTCCAACCGGCCGGTTTATTCCGAAGGTGTCGGCAAGGACGAGGTGGCGGTGTTCAATCCCGACGGCTCTGTGGTTTCGCAACCGCCGGTTCACTTCGAATACCGTCCGGGCATGAATGCGGAAACGACACCGGTCGTTCTGTTTGAAGTGTTATCCAAAAATACCCGGCACTATGATTTGGGGACCAAACTTCCGTGTTACAAACGCATCCCCTCCCTCCGTTATATCCTGTACATCGAAACCGAACGGCCCTCCATCACGGTGTACGAACGCCAGGGCCCCAACCGCTGGACCGACACCGAATACACACAGGAAAACGACATTTTTTTTATTGACAACCAGCCGATTGCGCTGAAAGACGTTTATCTGAATATTTACTTTTGAGTTTTGCTGCCGCCAAACCATACGGCGTCTGCCTTGTCTAGAAAACGTTCGTCCGAAAAACCGCTGCGGTTCATAAATACGGCGCTGCCCAGCCCCGACTCTGGATACAGCCTGAGTTCGCAATAGAATCCGCCGCCGCCACCTGCATGGCAGACGTAAGGGTTACCCGATAAATTGCCGGTAAACCATCCCAGGCTCATGCCGGAGGGCCGGCCGTGGAGGAGCCGGTTGGCCTTCCACATTTCCCGCCTGCTTTCCGGCGACAATAATTCGCCGTCGCGTTTCAACAAATCCTGCGCGAAGGCAATGAACCCGCCCGGCGTACCGACGAGGCCGCCATAAGCGCTGCCGTTGACGTACATGGGCAAAAAACGGGTCCAGCCGTCAAAAGATTCACCCATGTATCGCTTTTTGTCGAGCAAAAAACCCAGCAGCAGGTTGCCGAAACTGAACGTCCGGTGATACCCCGTGGCCACCTGCCATTGCGACTGCCGCACAAAACCGATCTTCTTCTGAATGGACAAGGCCTGCAACAAATGCCGGTCGATGTATTGCCTGAAAGTCATGCCGGATACCTTTCCGATCAGTTCGCCCAAGACGAGATAGTTCAGGTTGCTGTAGGCAAAATTTTCATTGGGCTTTGAGCGTGCGCTTTTGTTTTTTTGAAAAACCTCCCGGATGAAAGCGGCTTCGTCAAAACCGGCTTCGTCTTCCGCCCGGTGAATCCACGACATCGGCAGCGGATTGGGCAGCCCGCTGCTGTGCGCCAGCAGGTGCCGGACCCGGATGTCGCTCCCGAAGGCAAACTCCGGCAGGTATTCCACCACAGGAGCATCCATGTTGATTTTTCCCTGCTCGACCAGCTGCATGACCGCAGTTGCGGTAAAAATTTTGGTGACGGAATAGCCGTAAAATGCCGTCGCAGCATTCACCGGGACGGCGTTTTTTACGTCGGCATGGCCAACGGCAACTTCATGGCGGATTTGTGCCGCATCAAAAAAGGCGTAGTACAGGCCGGGAGTTTTGCGGTCTGCCATTTGTTGCAGGAGCAGGTCGTCGATGGGGGAAGTACCTGGTTTCAACTGACTCATGGTTTGCTGTATTTTTTACAAATTTCGATGGAGGTGTCAATTTGGTTGATTATCCTGAACGCCTTTTCGGGCGATATACACCCGACTATCCAACAGGCTAAAAGGCATTTGAACAAGAGTAGGACAGGCTGCGCCGTTGAAAGGTCGCATTTTTAAGTTTGAGTGTTTTCCATGAGCCCGTTACCCGGATTGGGGGCGGCATGCTGTTCTGCGCCATCCATGAATTTCTTTGGAACCGTACTATTTTTGCCCACCTTCCAACCTTGTTAAAGAACAGCCTTTTCAATGAAATACGCCATACTACCCGTGTTATTTTGCCTGATGTTCCTTCCTGCCGAATCTCAGGACGCCGAAATTTTCAAGCCGGATTCCATCAGAAAGGAAATCAAGGCCGTGGGCATCGGAACTGCTCTGAAGGTGGACGGTGTACTGAACGAGCGGGAGTGGTCGCTGGC
>Ga0075163_10008695_pt1 | contig 13341 bp, 15 predicted proteins | sample JI1023141ADNA_FD_71478 | JGI IMG/M metagenome (GOLD analysis project Ga0075163, IMG submission 71478) | Wastewater effluent complex algal communities from Wisconsin, to seasonally profile nutrient transformation and Carbon sequestration -... | ecosystem: Engineered > WWTP > Effluent > Algae...
CCGCCCTCATCGACATGCAGCACCATGCGAGGCGACAGCATCACCCCTACATGCAGGGGCGCGACGCCGAAGCCTGCAACGGGCGTCAGCATCACCATCACGTCAAAGGCTTGCGGCGAGGTGACGGCAATCCAGTCCCCGCCACGCTTGGCCGCCTTGATGGTGTCCGCCTCGTTGTCGCAATGGTCGTAAGACGGCAGCACAAGGCCCTTGCGGTCATGCAGCACCATCCGCACCAAGCCCCAGCAATCCAGCCCCGTGCGGTCGCGCCCGCCACGCTTGAACGGCAGGCCGATATAGGGCGCGGCGAGACTGAGAAGATCGTCTCTCATTGTGACAGCCAAAGCCCAGGAAAATCAGAAGGGTTGACGCGCTGCCAGCCATAGGGCTCGGTATCATAGGCGGCCGCCGACAATTCGCCCGAGACAGACAGCTTGCCGATATTGGCCACGCGCAGTTTCATCATCCGCCATGCGTCGATCACGTCATCCGGCGCCGATGGCCGCACCAGTTCAATCGTGACCGTGAGGCCCTGCCGCATTTCCATGAGCAGCAGGCCGATCTCGCGATCCACGTTGGGCAATTCCATGGTGGCGCGCGGCATTTCGCTGGAATCGGACGGCAGTGAAATCTCGAAATATGCGGCAGAGAAAGTCTGGCCCCGCGAGGCAAAGTCCTCGGTGTTGCGGGCCAGACGGATCGCGCCCGGCACTTCCGGCCCGGTGATGGTGCAGAGGAAAATCCCCGGCTCGGCCCCATCGCGCTGCAGCGCCCATTCCAGATTGTCAGCAGTCCAGGCCATCAGGAGATCCTGCGGATGGTGGCAGCAAGGCGGAACAGGTCCGGCCCTTCCATGGTGAGGCTGTAGTCCTCCTCGAAGCGGGCCAGCACCGTGGTGTCGCCGGTGAATGGGTCGGTGATTTCAAAGGGCAGCGCGCCGTCAGCAAGGGTGGTCTGGTAAAAGGTGAGGAAGGCCGCCTTCTGGGTGGCGGTGAGCAGGAAATTCCAGCCGATCAGGGCTTGCCGCAGGGTGTATTTCTGCCGCGACATGACGCGGCCCGCATCGGTGCCAAACTCATGGCGGTTATTCACCGGCGAGTAGCTGTTGCCAGCATAGAGCGGGGTTTGCGGCAGGGAGACGGGCCAGACATCTGCCATGGATCAGCGCCTCGTATTTGTTGGGTTGATGCCGAATTGCCCCGGCATCTGCTTGGCCAGCTGGCCGGGCAGATGCTGTTTCACCGCATCGCGGATCATCAGCGTGATATTGCCCATGCCATCGTCCTGCCGCTCGACCGTGCCGCCGCGCCGCTGGTCAATGACATTGACCGTGGTGCCCCCACCGCCACGGCGCATGGCCTCGGCCTGGCGGGCCGGGATGATGGCCTCACCCTCATGGATCTGCGCCACCATATCGCGCGGCACGCGGGATGTGCCCACGGCAAAACTTGGCAAGGCCCCCAGCAGGCCGGAACCGCCACCGCCATAGAGGCCATGGCCAGCCGAGCCCAGAATGGCGTCGATCAAATAGGAGAAAGCCTTGTTGGCAAAGGTCGAGGTCACGGATTGCAGGATCGACTGCCCCATGTCGCGGAAGGCGCCGCTCACCGAGCGGGTGCCGTCCATGATCGAGGAAAAGGCCTGGTCAAAGCCACCTTTCATCACATCGCCCAGATTGAGAAATTCCTGCGCCGCCTCGATGGCCTCGACCTTGCTTTCACCGAGGGCCCACTTGGCGTCAAACAGCGCGCGGTTGTAGGTCTCCTGGTTGATCAGGCCCTTGGCCTTCAATTCATCGAGGCGCTGCAGGGTGTCGCCATAGGCCTCGGCGGCGGTGCGGGTGCCCTCATAGATGCGCTTGGCCTCGGCCAGGGCGGCATTGTGCTCGCGGTCGATCTTGGGGCGCTTGGGGGCAGCGGGGATGGATGGTGCAAAGCTGCGCGGCGTCAGGGCGCCGGAGGTCGAGACCGTGGACGGCAGGCTGCCCTTGCCGGTGCGGTCCACCTGCTGGCGCAGCATCTCGGCATCGCGCGAGGCGTCCTGCATCAGCTGCCGCGACTGGGCGAGGGCTTCATTCCAGCGTCGGGTGGCCTGTTCCGCTGGCATGGACCAATCCGAAAGGATGTCCTTGGCCGCGCCGCCAATGGCCATGAGTGAATTGAACTCGGCCTTGGTGGTGCCAAAGTATTCTTGCGCACTGCGCTTGATCTCGTCCCAAGCGCTGATGGCCGCATCCGCTGCCGAAGCCGAATCCGCCACACCCAGAAGACGGTCGCTCATGTCGATGAGATCAGGGATCAGCTTCTGCGCCAGAAGATTGGCAAAGCCTTCGCTGCGGCCATAGAGCCGGGCAATATTGTCGTTGAGCACCTCAGCATTGCGGGCCGTGGATTCACTGATGGTCTGGCCGGTGCGGTCGGCCTCATCGCCCAGCTCGCGCATGGCTTCGGCCCCGCCATTCAGCAGCGGGATCATATCGGCGCCGGACTTGCCGAAGATCGCCATGGCCAGCGCCGCCTTGCCTGCGCCATCCTCCATGCGGGAGAACTTGCTGGCCAGCTCCTGCATGACCACGTCGCCGGATTTCAGCTTGCCCGAGGCTTCGGTGACCGAAATCCCCAAAACCTTGAAAGCCCGCCCGGCTTCGCCGCCATCACCGGAGGCAATGGCGGCCATGTTGCGGTTGAGCTTGCCGAAGCTGGTGCCCAGCTGCTCGATGGACACGTCCGAGAGCTTGGCAGCAAGGCCCAGGCGCGAGAGGTTTTCCACCCCCACGCCCATGCGCTGGGCCGCCTTGCCCATGTCGTCCATGCGGTCGATGGCCGACTTCATGGCATTGCCAAAGGCGGCCCCCACGGTGGCGACGGCAAAACTGCCCATCACCCGCTTGGCGCTGTCGAGCGCCCGCTCCATGCCGGCGATCTTGCCCTGCACCGCAGAGAAGGCCCGCCCGGTCATGTCGCGGGCGGTGATGTCGACGCCGACCCGTGCCGTGGTTGCCATCAGCCCTTGACCTTTTTTGCCTCGCTGTGCTCCAGCCTGAAATAGGCCATCCACAGCACCCATTCTTCAGCGGTGATCCCCCGGATCTCCGCCAGCGTTTTGCCCAGACGATCCGCGAGCTTGAACTGCAGCAGCAGCTCGGGATCGTTGGTCAGTTTTTTTCGGCTTGCTCCACGCCGTCGCTGCGCGTCATGGCAATGACGATGCGCTCGATGATGGTGGCATCGGCAGCACCGCGCAGGGCGGGTCTGTCCTCGATCGAGAACAGCTTCTGGCCGTCACTCTCCTCGGCCTTGCTGATCAGGATGCGCAACATGCCATTGATGTCATCATCCTTGGCGGCCTCGCGCATGGCGCGCAGCTTCTGCTGCTCGTCCAGTGTCAGGGGCTTCCAGTAGATGCGCGTCGGCGCGCCCGCCTCATCCAGCCATTCCGGCACATCATGGTGCCGGACCTGGTTGAAATGGACGCGGGCGCGGTCAATGATCTTCATCATGGGGCGGGCCTTATGCCGCCGTTGCCCAGGCCAGCGCACCGTTGCCCTGGAACTGGAAGGCGCGGGTCACCACGGCGTCCTTGCTGGCCGACAGGGTGATGCGGGTGACCGTGGCGGTGCCGGAGAGATACTTGTCGCCGGTGCTGGCGCCCTCGGGATAGAGCTTGAGGGTGACGCTGGCGCCTTCGGTCAAAGCCTCCTGCCCCGTGGTGTCGCCTTCATCCCAGAAGCACGACACGCTCCCGGACCATTCCTTCTGGCCGGTGAGGTGGGTCTTCCAGGTGTCGCCCATGACGGTATCATCCGCCACATCGATGCCGCTTTCGACCGAGAACTCGGTCACTTCGCCGACGGTGTCGCTGCCGATTTTCACGACGCCTTCATTGCCATGATGCGTTGCCATGGGTGGTGCTCCTTGCTGGTGGGGTGGTTGGGGTTAGATTGATGTGCCCGGCACGCCCCGGCGGGTGCGGTACTGGGCGGAAAATGTCAGGCGCAGGCCCATCATCGGGGTCTGGCCGGCGGCGCTGCGCGAGACAGCGCTTGAGGTGAGCGTGATGTCCTTGACGAGGGCCGCCAGGGCGGCATCGCCGGCAATGGCCACCTCCACCTCGGCGGCGATGGTGTCGAGCGTGTCGTCAATGCCTTCCCCTTCCGCCGTGGCGTCGATCACCACGTCGAGGGCGCGCATCAGTCCGCGGCTGGCGCCCATGGCGTCGGCCTCGCTGCTTTCACCATCGGTATAAACCAGCAGGTTAGGCAGGCTTTCCGCCTCCTGCGGGGTGATCTTGTTGACGAAGACGTTGGTGCCTGTCGTGGCAAGGCCGGTCACTGCGGCGGCAACGGCTTCGCGGATCTGCTGGCGGGCATGGGACATGGCGGCGGCCCTATTGCTTGTGCAGCATGACCGAGGTCATGCCGGTGCCGTCGGGTTGCACATCGCTGGCCTTGTAGGTGATACCCTCGATGACGAAGGTGTCATTCTGCCGCCCGCCATTGGTGAGATCTGATGTGGCGACAAGAATGTGCGGGCCGGTGGAGGAGACAGGCTGCTCGCCCCCCACCTCCACCGAGGTCCACTGGGCATCAAAAATGCCACTGACATCCCGCGCCGCCCCGCCCGAAACAGGCGTATAGGAGGCCACCACACCCCAGTCATCCGACGAGAGCATGGCAGCCCGATCAGCGGCGGTCTCAACGGCCATGGTCAGCGCGCCTTGCGTTTCTGCGTGGCGGCGCCGGCAATGGCGCGGTTGTCGGCATCGGCGGCGGGGGATTCACTGCCCGAAAGGGTCGGCACGGCAGGCGCATCGACCGCCTCAGCCTTCTTCATGACAATGAGGGTATGGGCGTCGGCGGGGGATGCCGTGATGACATCCCCGGCCTTGACCCACTTGCCGCCGCACACGGTATTGCGGAGGATGCGGATCTTGCTCATCAGCCGATGGCCTTCTTGCGTCCGACCAGCAGCACCGACATGTCAAAGGTCGGCGAGGTGCCGCCAATGGTGGTGACGGCGCGCAGATAGCGGCGCACGCTGTTGGCCTCCACGGCGATGGCCTCGGTGGCATCGGCGGCGTTGGTCAAGCCGGTGAAGGCAAGACCGGAGACATCCGCGAAGCTGGAATTGTCGGCGGAGTCCTGCAGCTTCACCGCCAGGGTGGGCGAGGTGCCGCCGCCGGCGCTGCTGGTCAGGATGGCCATCAGCTTGCCGTCATAGTCGCGGAGGTCGACGCCCGTGCCGTTGGCAGAGGTCGTCTTGCGGGCAGGAGCGATCAGCTCCAGCACGTCCATGTCGGAATAAAAGTCATTGTCGCGCATCGGGCGATCCTTTCGGGAAATGGGGGCGGAGAATGGAGGCGGAGAACTGGGAACAGAAAGGCGAAACAGCGGGGCGCCCGGAGACGCCCCGCTGCCGTCACTCAGGCTTAGTAGCCGTCGTCACCGTGGCAGAAGCTCTCGGCGTGGCGCACGCCCACGTCACAGCTCTGCAGCGCCACGATGCGGGTCGTGCCGGTGCTGGATGAAGTGTAGGGATCGACGGTGATATCGAGACCACCCCACATGGCGATGATCAGATCATCGAAGTTGCCGAAGATCATCTCATCTGCAGTCATCTGCGTGGTGCGCAGCGCACGATAACCGTTGATCTGGTTGCCCGGCTCCCAGATGAACTGGCCGGTGGAAGACGCCTTTTCGGTGGTCTTCAGGGTGCCCACCAGCGTCGGGTGCAGGATATAGGCCATGGAGCCCATCAGGGCGTTGTCGGCATCGACGGAGGATTCCATGCCCACCACGTTGGCCCATGTCGGCGCACCGGCGCCAGCAAAGTCCTGCGTGTTGATGCCTGCGGTGTTCTTGATGCCCTGCGGTTCACCGGACGAGCCGGAGCCGTAGAGGGCGGCAAGGTCGATCTTGAGGGCCAGCACCTTGGCAAAGTCATCCCGCACGAAGGCTTCTGCGGCAAACGATGACTGCAGCATGAAGTTGCGGGTCAGATCGGTATAGGCGCCCACGGTCTTTGGCGACAGCGAAAGACGGCCCAAAGCCTGCTGGCTTTCCGTCGGTGCACCGCCTTCACTGGAAATCCAGTATCCGGTGGCAGCGCCCGTTTGCTTTGGCATGTCCACGTTGCCCACCAGATTTGGCATCATGCGGGCGCCAGCCTCTGCCGTCACCATGCGGGCCCGCAAAAGGTCGATGAACGAACCCGACAGCAGATCGGTCGCCACGGCATAGCCGCCCTGGCTGCCGGTGCCGACATTGAGGTCGCGGCGCATCGGGGCGCAAAGCACATCCGCCGGGATCAGGATGCCCTTGGCCGGGGTGCCGCTCTTGTCGGCGGCGGCGCGTGACACCTCAAACTCGAAGGCAGCGGCGTCCTGAAACTGCTTTTCGCGGGGGAAGGCCACGGCGCGGATGGCCCGCATGAAAGAGAAGTTCTGCACTTCCTTGTCACTGAGGCCGATGCGCGTCTGGTTGAGCATCACCTCATTGCCGCGGTCGCCGAGCTTCACCAGAACATTGTGGCGGAACTGGTCAACCGAGAGGCCGCCGCTGATCGCATCATCGGCTTCCTTCTGCAGGTTGAACTGGCGGCCGACGGCCTGAATGTCGGAGACGCGGCTGCGCTCGGCCTTCAGGATGTCGTCGGGGTTGATCTGCGGGGCCACCGGAGGGGTGGCAACAATCACAGGGGTGGTCATGGGGGAGTCCTTTCTGATGGTGATGGGTTTTTCCTGCCAGCCATCGGCACGACCCACACCGACGGTGGAGTCTGCTGGGATGGTGACAAGGGAGGCTTCCAAGGGCTGCCATGAAGTCACGCGATAAATGGCGCGGGCTTCCTTTTCCTCAACGAGGAGCAGATCCTTGATGCGATAGCCGACACTCACATTGCCGAGCTGGCCATCCTTTACGCGTTGCAGCATGTCCTGAGCCCGTTCGCCTTTCCCAAAGCGAACGATGGCCTTGCCCCGGCCACCCTCGATCCACGCCTTTTCAATAACGCCGACCTGGTTGTCGACGCTGTGATCATGGTCCACCAGCAATGGGGCCCGGCCGGATGCCATCCAGCCAAGGTCACATTCGCCGGCCTTGTGGCCCAGGATTTCTGTGCCCCATCCGCGGTCGTAAGGTTCCTCGGATGAGAATGACAATTCGATCAGTTCCGCGCCCGCCTCGTCTTCATCAGCCTTCGGCATGAGCGAGATGGTGGCAAGCCGCGTCTGCGGCGCCAGTGTGAGCTGGTCCATGGGCATGGCAGATCCTTTCTGTGAATCAATCCTGCGGCGGTGGGGCGGCGGCAGGGGCCGGGCTGTTTTCGTGGCCCGGTGGTTGCGGGTTGAAGTCGAGGCCGTAAGTGGCGGCGAGTTTCTTGGCCTGGGCGATCTGCTCGAAAGTCTCATCCAGATCAGCGCCACGCTCGGCGACAATTTCCTGCGGTGAGCGCAACATGGCGGCCATTTCCCGCTGGTTGGCGTTGGCTTCATCCGACGGGTTGACATAGGCCCAGCCACGCGGGCGCCAGCGCACCTGCGAGAATTTCTCCAGTTTCGATGACGGCAGCGGCAGCGCCTGCGTCAGCATGGCCATGGGCAGCCACTCGCGATAGACGCGGTCGTGCAGGATTTCAGACAGCCACGACTGCAAGGTGCGCCACTCATCGCGCTCTTCATTCTGTCCGGCGCGCAGGCTGCTGAAATTGGCGTTGCTCAGGTCATTGGCCAGCGTTGCATAGGACACGCCAAGCCCCGCCGCTGCACCGCGCAGCACCACCTTCATGAAAGGTTCGATCTCGCCCGACGGATAGGCCGGGTTGTGTTCCTTGTACTCATAGCCATCCGGCAACGTCTCGAACATGCCCGGCTCTGCCTCGGTGACGAGGTGGCCGGTCTCAGTGGTCTCGACGCCGTCCAGTTCTGTCGGGCTCACATCGGCATCGCCATTGGATTTCTGGAAGAAACCCATCTTGGCAGCACCAACACGGGCGGCGGTGATGGCGGCCTCTTCATAGCCGCGCAGCATGTTGAGGCGGCGCAGCGCCGTGTAGGACCACGGCACGCCGGCCACCTGGCCGGGGCGCTCGGGGCGGAACAGCATGATCACATCCGAGGCCGGCACGCGCAGCACTTCGCGCGACAGGCCGGAGCGCAGCATCTCGCCGGGGTGTTCCTTGGCGAGATGATAGGCCACCGGGCGTTTGAAGGCATCAAACTCGATGCCCATCATCACAGATGTGCCGTTGTTCTGCGAGACATTGCGCTCAATGTCGAGATGGTCAATTTCCAGCGGCTGCAGCTGGAAGCCGAAGCGGCCAAACTGGCGTCCGCGATAGATGCGAAACAGCATATTGCCATCACGCGCCGTGGTCTCGGCGGAGAGGTTTTGCAGCGACAGCCACGAGTGTTGGCCACAGACCGAGGGGCTTCCGAAGCGGCCCCAATCGGCCCAGCCCTTCTCGATTGTCGCGTTGTCGCGGGAATCAAGGTTGCCACTCAAATCGCGGGCCTGTGCCTGAAGCCGGATGCCCTGTGGCCCCACGATGTGGCGGCGCACCATGGCCAGATAGGCTTTCAGATAGTCATTGTTCTGTGCCTGCTGGCGGCTGTGGTTGATCAGTCCGCGCAGTTCCCAACGGATGAGGTCACTGGCCGACTGGTTGCCATTGACCCCGAAGCCAGCGGCGATCCGCGAAGGCCGCGACGCCTCATAGGAGCGCTTCTGGCCGCGCATGGCGACACGGCGGGCGGCGCGGGAAACCCCGAGCAAAAAGGCTGACAGCATGGTCACGTCCTGAACCTCACAACCGTGGTGCGGCCCGTGGCGCGGCCATTGCGCTGCGCCTCCAGACGCTGCTGTTTGTTCACCTCGCGGCGATAGTAGTCACGCCACTGCATCAGTTCCTGCGGCGTCATCTTCGACAGCGAGCGCCCGGCGACTGAGTAGGAGTTCACGTCTTTGGTGGCGCGGCCCTCGATCAGCGCCTCGATGGAGGCCAGAACCTTGGCGGCGTGACTGCGCGGATCTGCGGCCGTGGACGAATTCGCCTCCACGGTGAGCACACCAGTGGCGATGCGCACGCGGGCGGAATCGCTGGTGCGCGTCATGTAGGCATCCCAGTGCCAGGCGCCAGCAGCATAGCCGTTGGAGTCGGTGTGGGAGGTGGTGGCGGTGTAAACCGTGCCGGAGCCCGCCGCTGTGATGGTCTTCACCGTGCCGTCACCCTCGCGGCGCAGCTTGTAGGCAAGCCCCCAATCTGCCACGGGGTAGTCAGCAGCGAGATCGCTGCGCATCCACACCCATGTGTCACCCGCCACAAGCCGTGTCGGCTCGCCTTCGCGGATGTCTGTCAGCGGATTGCTCATGTCTTCCACCCATTGACGAAGCCGCCCTTGCCGGGGCGCTTCGCTGGTTTGCTGGTGCTGCCGGGCTTCGGCATCACGCTGATCGGTTTGTCCGGCTTGGCGACAAGCCCGACATCTTCAAAATCCAGTTGCGCATCGGGCAGCGGCGTGCAGCGCTCGGCCTCCAGCTTGTCCCACACCTTGTCGGGTGTGGTGCGCAGGCCCAGCTTGATCGCAGCGGCTTCCGCCTGCAGCATTGTATCCAGTGCCTCGTTGGCCTGGTTGTCGTCTTTCACCCATTTCCAGTCGACGAAACCGTCGCGGCGCTTCACCGCCTTGCGATGCTCTGCCGTCAGCTGGCGGAAATACTCATCCGGCAGCGCCCGCGGAAAGCCCACGAAGCCCCTCTCCATCGGGTCGGCCTTGCCGACATTGCGATAGAGCGACATCTTCAGCACCGAGGTGGCGAAGTTGTAGAAGCGTTTCGAGTAGCTGATCAGCTTGCCCACCCGGTTGCGCTCGCGGCGCACGCGGGCGATCAGCGGGGCTGATTCCGACCCCACACCGCGCACCATGATCACCTTGCTGGCGGGGTGGCGCTTGGCCCAGGTCCACACGTCTTCTGTCCAGGCATTGCCGTCGATGGCCGCGAGGTCGAGGCCGATCATCCGCCCGCTGGCGTGTTTCCACGTCCGCAACATCAGGTGATCAAGGCCCGTCATGCAGGCCTCTTCGGTGATGTGCCCGGTGATGATATCCACATCCACCACATGGCGCCGGTAGTCCCGGCCCCAGGCGATGAGCTGCCACTCCACGCGATCCTTTTGGCAGTCGATTCCCAGTGTCAGCACACAGGCCCACACCGGAATTTGCCCCCGGTCCAGCTCGCTTTTCGCAGCCCGGTCGCGCAGTTCTTCCCAGGGCGGTGCCTCGCCCTTTTCTTCATAGGCCAGGCCCACGGTGTCGTTGAGGAACACCTTCTCGGCCGCCGGGTCGCCCCGCGCCTTGAGCCATTCCTGGGCGATGCGCTCCCAACTCTGCAGCACGGTGTAGGCCGACCACAGATAGAAGCTGCGGTGCTGGCGCATGGCCGCCGGATTGCGCGCCACCCATTGGCCCGCCATCACCATCTGCCGGCGGTGATGCTCCTCGATCACCCCACCGCAGTCCGGGCATGTGAAACACGCCTTTTCCGGGTGGTCCTCGTCGAGGGCCGCCAGCATGTTGCCCCATTCAAGGGCGTGCCTGAATCCGCAATGCGGGCACGGTACCTCGAAAAACTCCTGGCTGCCGTGCTCAAAGTTCCGCGTGATGCGGCAGCCCGGCATGACCAGCGGCGTGCTGATCTTGAACACCTTGGCAAACTCGAAAGCGCGGCTGCGGCTGTCGGCCTGTTGCTCGGGATCACCGGCATCATTGGTCTGCCACTTCGCCAAGTCGTCCTGCACTTGTCGCGGGATCGACACCTGCGACAGGCTCGACGGCGAATTTGCCCCCGAGATCAGAATCGAGCCGCGTCCGTCGGCCCGTTCCTTGAACAGGATGGAATCGCCACCATCGCGGGAGCGTTCTGGGAAGACCCTCGCCAGTGCTGCGGTGGAGCGCAGCATCGGCTTCAATTTCATCTTGCTCCAGCGCGTGGCGTTGTCATCCGTCGGGTGGATATACATCAGGTCGCAAGGGTCCATGCCCTGTGAACCCAGCGTGAAGATGTTGGCCAGCACCGTGCCGCCAATCTGGGCGCTCTTCTTCATCGTTACGATGCGGCACGGGTCATCCGGGCCGAGAGCCTTCAGGGGCTCCGAGAAGAACGGGAACAGCTCCGGGTTATAGGGGCCGGGGTAGGCGCTCTCGCGTTTCGAGAACGAGATATTTGCAATGGCCCAGCGCTCAAAGTCGATGGGTGGCGGTGGCGCCACCACCTCGGCCAGGGCCAGCCGCAGGATCTGCGCCGGGTTGGCGAGGAATGTCATGGCGTGGCGCTGTCGTCTTCGATCAGCGGCGGCAGAGACTTGCCCTCATGGGCCAACCGCTCGGCGATCTTGCCGCGCAATTCGCGGAACTGGTTGCGCACCATGTGTACAACGTCACGCTGCGGCAGTTGATACTGCGCCGCAATGGCCGTGGCGATGTCGGCGAGACCGCCTTCAAAGCCCTGCAGCAGTTGTGCCGCCAGCTTCGAGGTCTCGGCGCGGGCCTCATCGGCCAGCATGTAGATGCCGTCGCGGAGCTTTTCCTCTTCGGCGGCCTTGCGGTTGCGATAAAGCTGCTCCTCCAGCTTCGCCTGCTTGAACTGCACGTCCATCTGGTCTGCGCTTGACAGTGGCGCATCCAGTTTTGCAGGCGCGACCGCCGGGGCGGCCAGTCGGGTGTCGATGCCGTTGCCGGTCATCTGCGAAGCGTCGAGCCGGATTCTCAGGGCCTGCAAGGCGGGCTTGATGCGCACCCGCGCCGCCCTGCCCTCGCCCTCGAGCTCGGCATGGCCCAGCTTTTTCTCGCTGATGTACTGGCTCACGCGTCCCGGCGAGACGCCGATCATCGCGGCAAACTGGGCTTTTGTCGCGGTCTCAACTTGCATGACTTTAGAACTTTAGGCTCTCAATTTAGCCTCTGACTGGAGCAAAGACGCCGTTCGAATTACCCGTGGGTGGTGGGGGTGTTGGGAGAACCTATACCCCCCCCTCCCTACTTCCACTTGCCTTTGTAGTTTGAGGTGGCGATGGCGCGGTCGAGGGCTTTGGTGAAGTTGTCGGGGAACTTGCGCTGCACCACGGCTTGGGCAACGTCATAGAAGGGGAAGCGCTTGGTGTAGGATGGCGCGCGGGTGAAGACCAGCACGGGCTTGATCGATGCACCCTTGCGCTCGAAGATGGCGCCGCCCTTCTTCGGGATGAAGAAGGCGGATGCCTTGCGCTTGCGCTTGGACCTTGGGCTGTCACTGGCATTGCCAGTGGCATCGCGCATGGCACCGAGCTGCGAGAGGATGCGGGTGTAGGTGGAGCCTGGCATATTGCCATAGGCATTGACGGGTGCGCCCTTGGCGGGCACGGCGAACTGCTTGCCATCCATCAGCGGTGCGAGCTGGCGCTCATGGGCTTTCTGCGACCGCCCACCACCATGGATGTTGGGGTTGAGGAAACGCTTGGCGGGCGTGCCTTTGTGGGTTGACTTGTCGAAGTCCACCTTGGCCACGGGATTGGCCTTGGTGGCGGGACGCGCGGCGATGGCATTCAGCACATAGGGCGTGGGCCGGTCGAAGACGCGGCGCATGGTGCTGATCTCTTCAGCCTTCACGTCATTGGCCGTGAGGGTGGCGGCATAGAGCGCGGCGAAGGGCACATGGCGCTTGTGGACATCAGCGAGGAAGCGCGCGGCATCCGTCACATTGGACTTGACGCTAATCTGCACGGCGATCCCCTGAAACGCAAAACGCCCCGCTGTGTGGCGAGGCGCGATTTTGGAGTGTCCGCTTTGTGAATGATTCTGGTGTACACGTCAAGAGGCGATTTTTGCCGCTCCTTCATCGGCGGGCGAAATGGCAGGCCGCGCGCCCTCTGCCATGGCCGAGACGATGACGCCGCGATGGCGGTTTTTGTCGCCCATGACATTGATCACCAGCTGCCGCAGGGCGGCGCAGAGCAGCGTCTGGGCCCGTTCCCGCGCCAGCCTTGCGTTCTGGGTGTGGCAGTGGCGCTTGCCATAGTCCACCAGCGGCAGGCCCATCAGCACGCAGTCACACAACACAAGGGAATGCACCTGCCCCAGATCGCGCACCATCCTGTGATACTTGGCGCGGTGCCAGAGCACCACCTCACTGAGGGGATCAACCGGGCCGCCATCGACACGCGGACGCGCCAGGTCCACCACGCCGGAGGGTGTAAGGCCACCGGCATACCAGTGGCGATAGAACTCCTGCCCGCAGTCGTGTTCCTCATTGTCGATGATGCCGCGCGACAGGAGCAGCGACAGCACATCGCCATCCAGCATCCGGGGCCG
>Ga0075163_10008696_pt1 | contig 13340 bp, 9 predicted proteins | sample JI1023141ADNA_FD_71478 | JGI IMG/M metagenome (GOLD analysis project Ga0075163, IMG submission 71478) | Wastewater effluent complex algal communities from Wisconsin, to seasonally profile nutrient transformation and Carbon sequestration -... | ecosystem: Engineered > WWTP > Effluent > Algae...
GCAAGTATCGCAAAGACAGCGGTGAACGCGTTGGTGGCTGGAAAGAGACCCAGGGGCGCATCAAGCATCTGAATGCCGGAATCGTGCTGGATGGCAAACTGTGGTGTGCGCACTCCAACTATCCGGAGATGCCGATGAAAAGCTCGGTGGAGGTCTTCGATCCGAAGACGATGCAGCATCTCGAAAGCATTGACCTCACCAGCGTGGGAGGTTCACTGACGTGGGTGGACCAGCGTGATGGCTGGTGGTATGCCTGTTTCGCCGAATACGCTAAAACCGGAGATCCAGCACGCACACGCGTGGTGCGGTTCGATTTGAACTGGAAGCCTGCGGCCGAGATCCGCTTCCCGGCGGAGGCGGTGGCGAAGTTTGGCGAGAACAGCAGCTCAGGCGGCAACTTCGGACCAGACAGGCATCTCTTCATCACCGGACACGATGCCCAGGAACTGTATGTGCTTGATCTGCCCGTCGAAGGCGACGTTTGGACATGGAATACGGCGATTCCGATCTCCGCTCACGGCCAAGCCTTCGCGTGGGATCGCGGTGATCCATCGATCCTCTACTCCATCGACCGGAAGTCGAAGGAAGTGATCGTGTCGCGGGTCAGGAGTTGATGCCTTCAAGAGCGCTTTCCTTGTGCTCCAAGGGTTGCAATGTGGCATCAATAATCCCCCACATGATGCTGCACGACATTGATCTCATTCTCACCCTCACCGGAGGTCTCACGGCGGCGCTGACGCTGGGGTTTATCACGCAGAAATTGAAGCTCTCGCCCATCGTGGGTTATTTGCTGGCGGGCGTGATCGTGGGACCGTTCACGCCGGGGTTTGTGGCGGATGGCAGCATTGCCACGCAGTTCGCGGAACTGGGGGTGATTTTGCTCATGTTCGGCGTCGGGCTGCATTTCCATCTGAAGGATCTTATGGCGGTGCGGAAGGTCGCCATTCCTGGCGCGATCGTTCAGATCGCGGCGGCGACGATCCTGGGCGCGGTGGTGACGCATTTCTTCGGCTGGACGTGGACGGAGGGCATGGTGTTTGGCATTGCCATCTCGGTGGCGAGCACGGTGGTGCTGACGCGTGTGCTGGCGGATCACAAGGCGCTGCACACACCTGTGGGGCACATCGCGGTCGGCTGGCTGATCGTGGAGGATTTGTTCACCATTCTCGTGCTCGTGCTGCTGCCGGCGATTTACGGCGCGGGTCAACCGGATGCGGCAGGCGCGGTCGATGCCGGGATGGGCGTGTGGGCGACCTTGGGCATCGCGATGCTGAAATTGAGCGTGCTGGTCGTTTTCACGCTGGTGGCCGGGCAGCGGATCATCCCGTGGTTCCTCGGCTATGTGGCGCGCACCGGATCGCGCGACCTTTTCACGCTGACGGTGCTGGTGCTGGCGCTCGGCATCGCTGTGGGTTCGGCGAAGTTCTTCGGAGCCTCGATGGCGCTCGGTGCCTTCCTGGCGGGCATGGTCGTGGGTCAGTCGGACTTCAGCGCACGCGCTGCGGCTGATGCACTGCCCATGCGCGATGCCTTCGCCGTGCTGTTCTTTGTGTCCGTGGGCATGATGTTTGATCCCGCCGCCGTCGTGACGGGCTGGCCGCTGATGCTGGCGACGCTGGGCATCGTCATCATCGGCAAGCCATTGGCCGCGCTAGTGGTGGTACTGTTGTTCAAGAAGCCATTGCGCTTTGCTTTGTGTATCGCGGTGGCGCTGGCACAGATCGGTGAGTTCTCCTTCATCCTGGCGCAGCTCGCTCAATATCTGAATGTGATGCCGAAGGAGGCCATCAACGCGCTCGTGTTTGCCTCCGTGGTCTCCATCACGATCAATCCGCTCCTCTACCAGAGCATTGATCCCTTCATGGCATGGCTGGAAAAAAGAGGATGGTCGCGCAAGCCTGCGCCGGTCGATCTGAAAAAGGTGCCCGAACTGGATGCGAATGCCACGCGCGTCGTGGTGGTTGGCTACGGTCCCGTCGGCCGCACGCTGTGCCGCATCCTGCGTGACAACAACATCCAGGCCGTAGTCGTGGAGATGAATCTCGACACCGTGCAGAAGCTCCACGCCGAAGGCCTGCCCGCCGTTTATGGCGAGGCCTCCAGCCGTGAGATTCTGGCGCACGCTGGCATTGAAAAAGCCGTGGGTCTCATCGTGGCCGCCTCCAGCGCTGCATCACCGGAAGTGGTGCAGGCCGCGCGCGATCTGAACCCGAAGATCCGCATCGTCACTCGCTCCACTTACCTCAGGGAGAACGAGGCGCTACTGAAGGCCGGAGCCGACGCCGTCTTTTCCAGCGAAGGCGAAATCGCGCTCTCCATGACCGCCTTCCTCATGAGCGACCTCGGAGCTTCCGATGAACAAGTGGACCGCGAGCGAGATCGCGTGCGCGAGGCGCTCTTCGCCGCCCGACAAGACTCCCAAGCCACGAATCCCGCCACGCCGACAAACGGTCCAGCGACCTGAAATGCCAGCATTTGGCAAGTGCTGTTCACGCCTTTGATACCGAGCAATGCGCCATCTTTCCCGTCTTCTGCTACGAATCTTGCTCTCCCTCGCTTTGCTGGCAGGGCTGCTGTTTGGCATGGCCTGGTGGTATTTTCATCCAGAGTTCACCGTGGCACCGGGCATCGTTTACACGAAGCGAAACGGGCATGAGCTCACGATGGATGTGATCAGACCGGCGAATCCAAGCGGCAGTGGCGTGCTGGTGATGGTGAGCGGAAAGTGGAAGTCGGACCCGAAGAAATTCCAGGCGTGGATGGCTGCTTCTTTTCTGCGTCAAGGGCACACGCTGATCGCGGTGTCGCATCTTTCTCAGCCGGAGGCCACCGTGCAGGAGATCGTGGAGGATGTGCATCGTGCGGCGCGGTTTGTGAGACATCACGCGAAGGACTACGGCATCGATCGGAATCGCCTCGGCGTCTTCGGTGGCAGCTCCGGCGGACATTTGAGCCTGATGCTCGCGACGCGTGGCGGCCAGGGTGATCCGAATGCCGCTGACCCTGTGGACCGTGAAAGCAGCGCGGTGCAGGCGGCGACGGTGTTTTACCCGGTGGCAGATCTGCTAAATCTCGGTCCCTCGACGGAAAATCTCGGCGATGGCGGCCCGCCGAAGAGTTTTCGGAATTCGTTTGGCCCGAAGGCCGCCGATCTGAACGAATGGAAGATCATCGGGCGCGATGTCTCGCCTATTTTCCACGTTACGAAGTCACTGCCGCCGGTTTTAATCGCCCATGGAGACGCGGACACGCTGGTGCCGCTGGAGCAATCCATTCGCTTCAAGCAACGTGCCGCCGGACTTGGCCGCGAGGTGGTCCTGACCATCCGCCCTGGCAAAAAGCATGGCTGGTCGACGATGATCTGGGACGCGCATTTGTTTGCCGGATGGCTGACGGAGCACTTGAAATGAGAAATATTGGCAAAGCGGCGCGTTGATCACCGGCGATGCACCTCCGACCGCTTTTGCTCTCTCTGACATGGTTCCTCGTCACCTCACTTCATGCGGAAATGCCGCCCCTCATTCAGCAGGCGGGCAACACGGACGATGAAAGCGAACGGCTGGCGGTGCTGGAGAAAATAAGCGCGCTATCATCGCAGGATGAGACTTTTGGCAAGGAGCTGGGAGCGCTGATCGAGTTCGTGAAGAAGTGGAACGGGAGCGGTCTGAAATTCTACGGTGCGAGCGTGCGCGGGAAGCCGCATCGGGCGATTGCTGACTATGATTTTGGTGTGGCGAAAGATTCGCCGCTGCGACCGATCTGCGAGCTGTATCGTGGGCGGATGCTGGCGTGGACGTTGATCGAGAACAGCACGGTGCGAACGCATCCGAAGGACTCGAAGTGGTTCAAGGACGAGGCAGTGGCGTCGTTTCAGCGGGTGAAGGACGCGTTTCCGAAGAACACGGTGGCGCGGATGTATCTGGGCGAGGCTTTGCCATGGGGAGTGGTGCCGGAGAAGGTCGAGGGAGCGCCGGAGTGGGCCACGTTGCAGCGCGAGCAATTGGAACGGCTGGGCGAGATCATCCGCTGGTGGATCATGCATCGGCAGAAGGCAGATACGGGCGAGTTTGGCGGCGGCTGGGGCGATGATTGCGAAATGTGGCGCTGGTGGGCGGCGGTGCTGCTGGGCTTTGATGATCCGCAGATCACGGCAGCCCAGTTGAAATTTTCGCGTTCGGCTGTGACGCGCCCGCATTTGAAGGGCGGCTTCAACACGACGATCACCGATGTGGAGCACGCCGCCGAGGACACGACGGACAATCTGGTGCCGCTGATGGTGCTGGAGCCGGAGAATGAGAAGTGGACGAACTGGGGCCTCAAGCTGGGCGACTTCATGAGTGCTGTGTGGACCGGCAAAAACGAGCGTGGGCAGACGCAGTTCAAGAGCTTCTACTTCAGCGCCACCGAGACCGCGCCGCAGCCCCATCGCGCGCTGGATGTGATCGCAGATGTCGGTGCGCTGCATCCGGCGCTGCTCGCGTGGCAGAAAACGGGCGATGAAAAACTCGGCGCGCAGATTTGCGCGTGGCTGGACACCTGGGTGGTTGCCACAGCGCGTGCGGAGAACGGCAAACCGGCTGGCATTTTACCCGCCAGCATCCGCTGGCCGTCGGGAGCCGTGGAAGGTGCCGAGGGGAAGTGGTGGGAACCGGTCAAACCCGGCGGCTACATGCACAGCTACTATCTCTGGCCCAGCGTCATAACCGAGATCACGGATGCGCTGATGCTGGCGCATGTGATGACGGGCAAGGAGTCGTATCTGGCCCCGCTGCGGTCGATGGCGGCGATTCGGCTGAAGCATTTGAAAAATCCGGTGGGCGAACTCAAGCCCGGCACCGAGGCCTGGTGCGCGGACCAGCTCGCGCCGCGCCAAAACGCGAACAGCAACACGGGCGGACTCGTGAAGACACTCGCACGCTTCAAGGCGCTCACGGGCACGAGCGAGTTTGATGAATTGATCGCGCTCGAAGGCTCCGAGTTTGTCATCCGCACCGATGAGGCGGGCAAACGTGAGCTGGAGGCCGCGTTGCGCGAGAGTCTCGGCGCTCTGCGTGTGAACTTCCCTGGATTCACCAGCGAAGTGCGCTCCACGGATCGCTGCATGCGCTTTGTGCAGTTCCTGGCGCAGGACTATGCCTTCGACGCCTACAAAGGCGTCACGCAGCCGAAGCACGAGCTGCTCTACCGCATGGTCAGCGGCGACAAGAACGCGCCGCGCTTCCCGCAGATGGCCGTGCGCTGGCTCACACCTCCCAAAGACATCGCCGCGCTCGTCACCGAGGCCAGCACGACGAAGTTTGCCGCTGAGCTGTTCCATTTTGGCAAGAAACCACGCGAGATGAGCGCGGAACTCCGCCAACTGAAACCCGGCGACTACATGGTGAGTCTCGTGGTCGATGGCAAGCCGGTGAAACTGCCTGAAAGTGCTGTGAAGATCGTCAAGGGTCGCTACACACGCCTTTCGCTCACCCTGCCCGCAGGGAAACTTGCCACGCTGCGCATCGAATGAAGCCGCTGCTATTCCTTTTCGCGCTGATCCTGCCTGTGTCGGCTGCGGAGCCGCAGAATCCATCGCCGATGGTGGAACACACGCGTGAGCATCCGCGCTTGAAGGAGGAGCATCCGGCTGGAAAACGCGAAAAGCTCGATGCAGGCACGCTTTTCATTCCACAAGGGATCGAAGGCCAAAAAGAATCACCGCTGCTGATCTTCATGCACGGCGGCACCTGGATTCCCGAAGTCGCCGCCGCGAAACATGGAATGGCCGCGCTCGTCATCCAGCGCGGCGATGGCTACAAGTCGCTGTTTGAGAAAGAAGGCGCGTTCGAGGCCTTACTGGCAACTGCGACGGACAAAGCGGGCATGAGCTGGACGCAGATCACCGTGGGTGGTTGGAGCGCAGGCTGCCAGGGTATCCGCGCGATGCTACGCCACGAGTCAGCGGTGAAGTGCATTGATCGAGTGCTCATGATCGATGGCATCCACACTAGCTACACTAATGGCAAACCGGGGCCGCTGGAGTCGAAGATCGACACGGAGGCGTTGCAACCCATCGCCGCCTTTGCCCGCGAGGCCATCGCAGGCCGGAAGCGGATGCTCATCACGCACAGCGAGATTTTTCCCGGCACCTTCGCCAGCACCACGGAGACCGCAGACTGGCTGCTGCGTGAGCTTGGCGTGATGCGTCGTGCCATCCTCGAATGGGGGCCGATGAAGACGCAGCAGCTCTGCGAGGCGACGAGCGGATCCTTTCGTCTCCTCGGATTCGCAGGAAACTCTGCGCCAGATCATGTGGACCAGCTTCATGCGTTGAGTGACTGGCTTGAGTGGCTGAAGCGGCAGCAGTGATTCGAAAATTCTTTTGCTGAGGTGCAACCTATCAGGTCGCATGGAGCGAGGGCGAGGCGGATTTAAGTCAATGGCGCGAAGGGTTTAGATTCCATTGCCAATTGAGTCTGCACGGTTCAAATGCAGTCCATGCGAACCAAACCTGACCGCTCGACGCTTCCGTGCAGTCCCCTCGATGAAACCGCCGGACTGAAATACTTTCCCCGTATGCTCAGCAAAATCCGCCTTCATGCTGCTGGCAAGCTGTGGGAAGATCTTCACGCTAACCTTGGCAAAGGCAGCGACGGAGCGCTGGTGGAGTTTCTCCACATCAACTACGACGATTTGAAAACCTGTGTGCTGCAAGGCGGCACTGACGAGGAAATCCTGCAATGGTGCCAGGAGCGGAGCCGCGTGCTCAACGACAACGAGAAGCTGATCTGGAATCATTATGTCAAAACACTCGGCTGGAACGACCACATCACGGCCATTTTGGCGAAGCGGAAGGCCGATGGTGGTCTCGGTGATCGCGACGACATTCAGACCATCGCGCATTACATCGACGTGGATGAAGGAAGGCTGCCGTGAATGAGTGAGGAGGCCTCCCAGCCGGTTTCGTTCTGGCGCAGCGTGAGACAGTCGCTGCGTGGGGAGGAGCATGATTACACCTCGCTGCCGCTGAATCGCGCGGTGATCCTGCTGGCGGTGCCGATGGTGCTGGAGATGATCATGGAGTCGCTGTTCGCGGTGGCGGATGTGTTTTGGGTGTCGCGGCTCGGCAAGGAAGCGGTGGCGGTCGTGGGCATCACGGAGTCGATCATGACGCTCATCTACGCCGTCGCGATTGGCATCTCGATTGCGGCTACGGCGATTGTGTCGCGTCGCATTGGTGAAAAGGAACCGGAACTCGCCGCGCAGGCCGCCGGGCAGATCGTGCTGCTCGGTGTGCTTGTCTCGGCGGCCATCGGCATCGTGCTGGGCATCTTTGCGCCGGACATTTTGCGGTTCATGAGCGCGGGCGAGGAGATCGTAACGCTCGGCACTGATTTCACGCGGGTCATGCTCGGCGGCAATGTGACGGTGTTCATGATCTTCCTCATCAACGCCATCTTTCGCGGCGCAGGAGACGCGGTGATCGCCATGCGCACGCTCTGGCTCGCGAACGTGCTGAACATCGTGCTGGGGCCGTGTTTCATCTTTGGTTGGTGGATTTTCCCTGAGATGGGTGTCACCGGCGCGGCTGTGGCGACGAACATCGGTCGCGGAGTCGGCGTGCTGTATCAGCTCTGGCATCTCGCGGGTCATCACAGCCGCGTGAAGGTGCGCTGGTGCCATTTCAAACCGGAGCGCGAGATCATCGGCGCGGTCTTGAGCAAGTCCGGCAGCGGCATCGCGCAGCTTTTCATCAGCACCACGAGCTGGGTGGGCCTGTTCAAAATTCTGGCGATGTTCGGCAGCACCGCGCTAGCGGGTTACACCATCGCAATTCGCATCGTGACCTTCGCCCTGATGCCCGCATGGGGCCTGGCGAACGCTGGCGCGACGCTGGTAGGTCAAAATCTCGGCGCACAGAAGCCGGAGCGCGCGGAGGAGGCGGTGAGGATCGCAACGAAACTCAACATCCTCGTGCTGAGTGGCGTCGGCATCGGCTTCGTGCTGTTTGCGGGGCCGTTGATGCGTTTGTTCACCTCGGAGCCGGAGGTGCTGGCCTTTGGCACGCAGTCGCTTTGGATCGTGAGTCTGGCGTTCCCTCTCTACGCCGCCGGTATGTGCTTCGAGGCCGCGTTCAACGGCTCCGGCGACACCTGGACGCCCGCGCGGCTGAATTTCATGTGCTTGTGGGTCGGGCAGATTCCCATTGCCTGGATATTGTCGAAATCACTCGGCTTCGGCCCTGTGGGTGTGTTCATCTCTGTGCCTGTGGCGTTCTCCATGCTCGCCATCTGGAGCTGGTTTCTCTTCAAACGCGGGAAGTGGAAAATGCAGAAGGTATGAGCGTAAACTTCCATCCATGATCACCCGCAGCCTCATATTCTTGTTCACCATCGGCCTGCGCGCCGCCGCCACACCAGAGCAAGCCGTCGAGGCCGCGCATCGCGAGCTATGGACCCGCTTTGTCGATGAGCACCATCTCATCCTCGATTACGTCGGCTTGAAGGGTGAGATCGTGCGGCCGACGGCAGTGGATTGCCGAGAGATGAAGCCGAGTGCTTTGAGCTGGGGCGTGCCGAATGAGGACGGGCCGATGTTCAATGGCCTCTATCTTGATGCTTTGTGCTCGCGCTGGCTGATCACGCGGGACGATGTCATTCGCGCCAAAGCCCGCCGCATGATCGACGGACTCATCAAGGTCTCCACCATTGGCAAAACGCCCGGCTTCATCGCACGCGGCATCGCTACGGATGGCAAGACGACGTATCCGATGGGCTCGAACGATCAGACGACGCCGTGGCTTTACGGCATCTGGCGCTATGTCACGGATGGTCTGCCCAAAGACGACGCGGAGCGGCAGGACCTTGTTCAGCGCTTCATCGAGCAGGTGAAGGTGCTCGAGAGCCACGCTTGGAAGGTGCCCACCGATGGGCCGCCATCGCCGTATCGCGGTGATTTTGCCAAACCGACGTGGGAAGCCGTTCCGAGGCTGCTTTTCATCATGAAGGCCATGCACGCCTTCACGGGCGATGTGTCGTGGCAGCAGCGCTATCTCGACGCAGCGCGTGAAAAGGTCGGTAAAGGCCAGCGCGAGCGTTTGGAGGTGTGCCGCATCGGCATGGTCTTTGATCCCGGTCAAGGCGAGCGTCACTCATGGACCGGCAGCGAGTGTGTCATCTGCCTGCGCGGTCTTTGGGAGATGGAAACGGACACCGCTTTGAAAAACATCTATGCCGAGGGTCTGCGCAACAGCGCCGAGGTGGCCGCGCAAAGCCTGCCTCTCATCGAAAAGTTCGATGTGAACGGCACGGAGCCTTTCGACGTGGACTGGCGCGTGATGAATGGCGCGTGGAAGCCCCAGCACAGCGAAGCAGAAGCCGTCGAGGTCGCCCTGGCAGGCCTGAAGCTCCAGCACGCCGCCTCACCACGCATGACCGTCGAGAAGGACTACCTCCGCGAGCCCTGCTTCGCCGCGTGGGTGGTGACGCTGTCTCCTGATCGCGAGTTTGTGCAGTCACAGCGTGTCGCCATCGAGCGAGTGATCACGCACTATGATTTCAGCCGCGTCTATTTGAGCCAGTTCTTCCCCGTCGAGTCCGCGTGGTGGCGGCTGCAAGGGCTCGCGAAGTGAGGCTGGAAAGCATGGCAGCGTGAAACTCACTCCTTCGCCGCCTTGGCATTCGGTTTGGCCACGATGACGGGCGCGTCGTTCGTTTGCGGTGCGCCGGGCGTGCTGCGGCCGTTGGCGATGATGTCGTTGAGCAGCTTCGTGAGGCGTTGCACGATTTCGGGATGTTTTTCGTGCAGGTTGGTGGTTTCGGCAGGGTCGGTGCTCAGGTCGTGGAGTTGCACAGCGGGCAGGCCTTGTTTCGCCGCATCGGCATCGCCGGGCTTGCCCCATCCGCCGCTGCCGGGGCAGAAGGCGAGTTTCCAGTTTCCCTGACGGATGGCAAAGCGCCCGCTGATGCTGTGGTGCACCACATGCTCATGCAGCGGCGCGTTGTTCTTGCCGAGCAGTGCAGGAAGCAGGCTCACGCTGTCTTCAGCGGCGTTTTCGGGCAGCTTGGCATCGAGAACGGCCGCGCAGGTGGCGAGGAAATCGGTGTGGCAGATGGTTTGCGCGCTTTTCGAGCCTGCGGCGATCTTTCCGGGCCAGCGCACGAAAAACGGCACGCGATGCCCGCCGTCCCAGATGTCCGCTTTGTAGCCGCGAAAGCCCGCGCTGGCGAAATGGCCGCTTTTTTCGAGCTCCTTGGTCTTGGCGGCAGGCGAGCAGCCATTGTCGGAGGTGAAGAAGACGAGTGTGTTCTCCGCCTGGCCATGCTGATCGAGCGCAGCGAGCACATCGCCGACGATCGCATCGGTTTGCATCACGAAGTCCGCGTAGTCGCCGAGACCGCTTTTGCCCTTCCACGCCGCCGACGGCACGATGGGCGTGTGCGGCGAGGTGAGCGGCAGGTAGAGGAAAAAAGGTGCGTCCGACTTCGCGCAGGCCGCGAGGTGGCTCACCGCGCGTGCGCCGAGCCGCGGCAGCATGTCGATTGTCTCGATCTGCTCGATCACGCGGTCGTTTTCGATCAGCGAGGACATCGTGCGCGCATTCGAGCAGCCAAAGTAGAGGTCAAAGCCGCGTGTCGTCGGTCCGCCGATGATGCGCGTGCCCACGGGCAGGCCTGCGCGGCCTTTGGCCTTTTCGACGTTGGCATCCGACTGGAAGCCGAGATGCCATTTGCCGATGCAGGCGGTGCTGTAGCCCTGTTGTTTGAGAAAACCGGCCACCGTGAGCCGATCCGCCGCGATGAGCGGCTCGTCGTTGCCGCCATCGAGCACACCGCTTTGGAGTCGTGTGCGCCACGCGTAGCGGCCCGTGAGCAATCCATACCGCGTGGGCGTGCACACCGACGATCCACTGTGCGCATCCGTGAACGTCATGCCCTGCGCCGCCAGCCGGTCCAGATGCGGCGTGGCGATCTTCCCACGCTGCGGATTCAGACAATACACATCGCCATAACCGAGGTCGTCCGCGAGGATGTAGAGGATGTTCGGCTTCGCCGCCGAAGCGGAGAGCAGAGGGCTGAGGGCGAAGAGACAGAGGGCGAGAAGCAGGCGCGGCATGCTGCTGAAACGTGTGCGCCATGTAGAATCTGGCTGCTCAATCGAAGGCGAGCTTCTGCACGAACCAATACAACGCCTGCTTCCACTCGGGCGCGTCGTGGGCGTGGTCTGTGACGTGCCAGATGTGCGGGACGTTTTTGGCGGTCATTTCGGCGTGCAGTTCCTGGCTGACGTGCAGCAGGCCGTCGCGGCTTCCGCAGGAGAGCCAGAGGAGCTTCACTTGTTTTGCAGCGGCGGGATCGGTCAGGAGGTCTTCGATGCGTTTGGCGTTGGGGCCGGAGGAAAAGGCGCCGAGCCAGCCGAAACGATCGAGATGTGCGAAGCCGATGTTCATCGTCTGTCCGCCGCCCATGGAGAGTCCGGCGAGGGCGCGGTGCTCGCGGTCGCTCTGCACGCTGTAGCGCGATTCGATGGTGGGGATGATGTCATCGAGCAGATCGCGCTCGAACACGCGGAAGGCGGGGATGTGCGCGAAGATGTCGCCGATGGGGCGGTCATCTTTTTGAGCGCGGCCATTTGGCATGACGATGATCATGGGCTGCGCCTTGCCGTCGGCGATGAGGTTGTCGAGCAGGACCTCCGGCTGTGCGTAGCGTGCCCACTCGGTCTCTTCACCGCCAATGCCATGCAGCAGGTAGAGCACGGGATATTTCTTCTCCGTCGAGTAGCCCGGCGGTGTGTAAATATTCATCTTCCGCCGCGTGCCGACCGTTTTGGAGTCGTAGCTGATCAGCTCCAGCTTTCCGTGCGGGATGTCGTCGCGTGTTACATCCCAGCCTGCGGGTGGCTCAGGGAAGGCAGGTTTGTCGTCAGCCTTGAGCTGGATGGCACTCCACGACTCACGCGGCTGCGGCGGGATGTGGCCGTTTGGCGGCGCGGTGGGTTCCTGAGCCAGCGCAGCGGCTGTCGTGAGCAGGAAAATGGCTTTCATGGGGTTCAAAGATCACTTCTTGGCTGCGGGTGCCGCGATCTCGGAGACGAGGACCGATGTGTCGGGTGCTTTACCGGAGTAAAACGAGACGAAGTGGGTGTCTCCGATCACGGTGGCGTTCGCATTGCCTGCGTCGTAGGTAACTTTGCTTCCGGAGGCGACGGCTTCGGAGCCGGGCCAGCTCAGCGGATGGTCGAACACGCGGTTGGGATCGACGACACGACGCCGGAGAATGCCGCGGCCGCGCTCATAGTAGTAGTTGCTCAGCAGTCCAGTCTTGGCGTCGAGGATCAGGCTCGGCGTGGAGGCGGCGACATCGCTGATGTTGGTCTGAGTGCGCTTCCAAGTGGCTCCGTAGTCCGTCGAGATCATCTGGAACTGCGCCGGACCAGTCTCCGTCCGCGCGATGGCGAGAATCTTGCCATCGCCGAGGTAAACCGCGGCGGGTTCGGTCGGCCAGTCCGCTTTCAGCAAGCCGGATTCGACAGGTGTTTGCGTCCACGTTTTGCCATCGTCGCTGCTGGTCATCCTGCCCCAGGATTGCGTGGGCTTGTCGCTGTAATCGCCGCCGAACCAGAGGGCCATGAGTCCGACTTTCGGCACGCTGAAGACGTCCGTGATCTGCATCGGGCGCACGGCGAGCGTCGGCGTCGCGACGAGCGTGAAGGTGACTCCGTCGGTGCTGCGGTAGAGATCGTGGTGCCATTCGTTTTTGCCGATGCGGCGCACCCAGAGCAGCATCGCGCCGGTGGCATCGAGCCCTTTCCCGACCGCGACTTCGCCGTAGTCCTTCGCATCGGCGACCACGGTCTCCGCCGTCCAGGTTTTGCCACCGTCGGTCGATGTGCGGGCATAAACGGCGCGATCATCGCTGGCGATCGTGTGGCCTTTGCCACGGCCATAAACGCACACCAGTTTCTCGCCGATAGCCTGAAGCATCGGCCACGAGTTATAGCCGGCCACGTCCTGCACGACGTGGGGCTTTGGGAGGGCTTTCAAAGGTGTCACCTTCACCGCCGCGAGACCCGTGGGCTTGATGAACGTGTCACCAGGATCACCCGGCTCCCGCTGGATGCGCACGGTGAGCGGTGCGTCGGGCACGACTTCGTAAAACGATTCCAAAACGATGGTCCGCGAGTGAAACGGCGCAGCGGGCAGCGCGGTGCGCACCAGCTTGCCGAGCGCATACCGCTCCGTGAACGGCGCACCGTCCACCATCTGCGAAAGATGCACGCGATACACATCTGCAAACTCCGGACTCGTCGTCTCATCCGTCGTCGTCACGACAATCTCGACCTTCACCGCCGCGCAATCG